>Ga0222683_1000364_pt1 | contig 16158 bp, 19 predicted proteins | sample AntAcemetage1073_FD_179841 | JGI IMG/M metagenome (GOLD analysis project Ga0222683, IMG submission 179841) | Saline water microbial communities from Ace Lake, Antarctica - #1073 | ecosystem: Environmental > Aquatic > Non-marine Saline and Alkaline > Saline | place: Antarctica: Ace Lake... | reverse complement strand
TCAGAACAAAAAACGATATCAAATGACCACGAATTAAAAAAATCAGTTTAGTTGGCGGCCAAACAAGCATCTTGTAAATTGCGGCTACTGGTGCTGATCATGGTACCTGAGTAGTTACCAATCTTATTACATTGGTCTGGACTGATGGATATGCCATAGTTCCTATTGGTTTTTCACATATATGATAAGAACAATGATGAAAAGAGCTAAACACTATTCTCGCGATAACCAACCAATGCTATCCGGTTGGTTCTTGATCATAATCGTTCACTGACCACAAAATTTATCTCGTGCGAATATATATTACTCATACCAGTTGGAAGGGATAAATACCCTTTCGAGGAGGATTTTTTTGTGCAGATAGCCGTCATTGGAACTGGTTTGTCCGAAGCGCACGTGAGCAACTTGGCCAAAGAAGTTGGCAGAAGGGTCGCAGAAAGAGGACACGTCTTGATCACGGGAGGACTCGGCGGCGTGATGGAGGCCGCATCCCAAGGCGCAAAAGAGGCAGGCGGAATTGTCGTTGGTATCCTTCCTGGTGAGAAAGATTCCGCGAACCCCTATGTCGACGTGGCAGTGGCTACTGGAATGGGCCATGCGCGCAATGCCGTAGTGGTGAGAAGCTCTGATGTAGTCATAGCTTTGCCAGGATCTTATGGGACGCTCTCTGAGATTGCCCTGGCACTCAAGATGGATCGCCCTGTAGTGGACATGAGCGGCTGGAACGTAGATGGCACCATTGAAGCGAAGGATCCAGAAGAGGCGATGACGCTTGCAGAAGAGGCGGCAAAAGCGGCAGATTCTGCCTAAAATGTGGGTAATATATTTGAATATCCAAGTTCATCTGGTCGTTATTGGTTGGTGATCTACCGTGCCCAAGAAAAAGAAGACGACTGAATCAAAACCGATCTATCAGCTCAAAATCACTCTTTTGGAGATCGATCCACCCATCTGGCGTCGTGTTCAGGTGAGGGAAAACACTACCCTCAAAAAACTTCACCAGGTAATACAGGCGGCGATGGGATGGGAGGACTATCATATGCATCAGTTCGAGATCGACGGCGTCCAATATGGCGAGCCCGTACCAGATGATATGTATCCCACAAAAGACGAAGCGAGGGTGACGCTAAAGAAAGTAGCACCAAAATCGAGGAAGCGATTTCAGTACGAGTACGACTTTGGGGATAGTTGGGTTCACGACATCAAAGTAGAAAAGATCCTGCCATTAGATCCAGAAGTCGAGTATCCTTTACTCTTGGAAGGTGAGCGAGTTTGCCCACCCGAAGATGTGGGCGGCATATGGGGATATGAAGAATTTCTGGAAGCAATTGGAGATCCAAAACATCCGGAACACGATGAATATCTTGAATGGGCCGGAGAAGATTTCGATCCTGAAGCGTTCGATCTCGAAGAGATCAACTTGTGGCTGAGGAAAATCAAATAGATCCATCAGATACCCATTACTGGATCGACACGGGTTTTTGAAGAATCGGAGAAATATGTAATAAAATTGAGTAGAAAAAAAGATCAGCACAATAGATGCAATTATCAAGATCGTGGCGGATACTTTGGCAGAGTTGCCTGAAATTTCCACCAGGCTATTTCTTCGTCGCGCCGATCCATCCGGTTCCGTGGCATCCTGCACAAGCTCCGCTGCATAACCGGCCCTGTCCGTTGCAGAGGGGGCACTTCTGGGCCGGTTGTGCAACAAGGACGCGACCTTTGCCACCACCGGCAGGACATACTCTCTTGTTTAGCTGACCTTTTCCGTCGCAGCGGGCACAAGTTTCTGGTGAATATAGTGTTTAACGATACCTTTCAGCCAAAGATCTAACTCGTAAGAGTTTGAGATTTGGCTTATTCGTGTTGTTAAACACTATTCTGGCGAGAACCGATTAGTCTCATCTGATCTGTTCTCGACTATATTCCAATTGTTTTTCCATCTTTCGATTATCTCAGAAGGTTCAATTCTTCAGATCTCGGCTGGCTTGCATTCGTTTACGATCGATGCCTCCAGTGCTTTTCTGTAGAACTTGTCCATGTACTCTTTGACCATGCGCCGGGCAGAGAAGTGGGGACCTGTCTGTTTTATCGTTTCCTTCATCATCCTCACCCAGCCGTGAGGTATGCCTCGATCGTCTGTCTTGTAGTAGAGTGGCACTATCTTCTTTTCGAGGATATCGTACATGACGGCTGAATCACCCTCGTCGCTTCCTTGCCCCTCAAAGCCCCAGCCATTTTTCTCGTTGTAACCTTCAACCCACCACCCGTCAAAGATGCTCAATTGGGGAACGCCGTTTAAGGTAGCCTTCATCCCGCTGGTTCCGCAAGCTTCCATCGGAGGGAGAGGATTGTTGACCCAGACGTCCACGCCATGAACCAGATAATGCGCAAGGTACTGATCGTAATCTTCAACGAAAGCTATGCGGCCTCCAAAGCCTTGATCTCTGGCAGCGTTGAACACCTGTTGCAAGAGCTGTTTGCTGTACTCGTCGTCGGGATGTGCCTTTCCGGCGAAGATTATCTGGACTGGCCTTCTGGGATTGTTGACGATTTTTCTGAGCCGTTCTGCATCGCGGAACAAGAGAGTAGCCCTCTTGTAAGAGGCAAACCTTCTGGCAAACCCCAGCGTCAAAGTTTGTTGTTCTAATAAAACGCCCAGAGATATGATGGACTTTGGCTCAGCACCGCTTTCTTGCCACTTCTCTCGGGCACGATCCTTGATGTTGTCGATCAGCATCCTTTTCATGAGGAGATGGTGACGCCACAATATCTCGTCTGGTATGTCATCGACCAGCCCCCATATGAGCGGGTTATCGTGATTTTCGAGCCAATCACGGCCCAGATACCGGTTGAATATATCGTTTCCCAACCTGCGATCGATCCAGGATGGTACGTGGACACCGTTGGTGACGTAATCTATTGGGACCTCATCCAAGGGTTGGTTTGGCCAGAGCTGTTGCCACATAATCCGGCTGACTTCTTGATGTTTCTTGCTCACGCAGTTTCTGTGAGCTGACATCCTGAGGGCGAAGGCAGTAACGTTAAAGCCACTTTCAGGGTCGTCGGGATCTACGCCCAGATTGTAAAAATCGTCCAAGCTAAGTCCAAACGATTGCAGATAAGAGCCAAAGTGTTTTTCGATCAGGTAGCGAGGATACTTGTCATGGCCTGCGGGGACCGGCGTGTGAGTGGTAAATACGGTAGTGGCTCTGACCTGTTCTACCGCGTCCTCGTAATTCATCCCTGCCGTCACTTTTTGCCGAATCCTCTCGAGTATCGCAAAGGCGGGATGGCCCTCGTTTAGATGGAACACGTTGGGCTTTATTCCCAAAGCCTCGAGAACTATTGTGCCCCCAACTCCCAGAACGATCTCTTGTCTCAGACGACCTTCAAGGTCACCAGTGTAGAGACGATCTGATATGCGCCGGTTCTCTGAATCGTTCAATTCAACGTCAGTGTCCATCAGATAAAGCGTGGCTCGTCCCACGTTTACCTTCCAGACTTCTACGTAGATGGGCGGATCGGTGACTGGAATCTCCACAAGGATCGGCGCACCATCGTCATCCCTCACTCTTCGGATGGGCGCGTTGTTTCTATTCAGTATCTCGCATGCGCCCAATTGCCATCCGTCAGGGTTGATCTTCTGGCGAAGGTACCCTTGTGGATACATGAACCCTACGCCAATAGTTGGCACGCCAAGATCGCTGCACTCTTTCAAGAAGTCTCCTGCCAGAAACCCAAGGCCACCTGCATAGACCGGAAGGGCGCTGTGGAGGCCGTACTCAGCAGAGAAGTAGGCGATAGTCAGCTCTTTTGGGTTGGCAACGGTGGTGTAAAACCAGCCGCTTGAAATATCGAGATCTCGATCTAACCTTGCCATCATGGCATCGTAATGCCTCAAGAAGCGTGGGTTGGTGGACGCGAACTCCAGCGTTCTCGAATCGGTGTTTCGCAGCATCTTTATGGGGTTTTGGTCGCTCAGGTTCCAGGCTCTTCGGTCCAGGAGCACGAAGATTTCTCTTCCTTCAGGGTTCCATCCCCACCACAGGTTGTAGGCAAGCCTTGCAAGTCCTGATATTCTGTCGGGTAGGTTCGGAAATTCATCCTTGACATCGTAGCGCGTAAGATCCCCTCCTTGATTGTTTTGGGTCTTGTGGGTATTTATATTTGGAGATGACACAATTCTATACAATTGATATGCTATATAAGGGAATTTATCGTTAAAATGTTACATATAATATTTTTGATTTTCATATTCAGCAGATTTCTCCAGTTTTTATATTATATTTTTAATAATACATAACATGCAATATCTATCCCGATATCCGCACTCTTTCGCGAAGCTGGAATCAAACAACGACCAGGATTTGCAGTTCCCATGTAGGAATTAAATGGTAATATGTAGTGTAAGTTTATAATATATTTCGTCCAGTTTCCGGGCGTTAGTATGACATAATGGTTTGCAATCATTAAATTTAAATAAATAATTTTTTTATATACTCTGTCACTTTTAAAAACCGCCCAAATCCATTATGACCGTGACAATCCAGGAAGATATCACAAATCAATCTCTATTAGCCGTCTACAATAAATTTCAGATTAATATACCGACAGAAACTATTTAAAGATGAAAAGTCGATCCATGACCGATGGATCAGCTCGTCGTCTTACAGGAGATATTCGAGTCTTACATGAGTGGGGGCTATCCCCGTCCTATCGACGCCGATTTGATCGACGGTGATTGCACACAACAAATCAGACGTCTACTGGAGGGTTTCCAACAGGGTGACATAGACGAAGAGGTTTGCCTCGATCTTATGAACTGCCTCAGCGACCTTTACGAAGTCAAAAGGCTAGGCGACATATGCCGGCGTGCAGGCCTCCTGGGCGGCGCGGTCAGATGTTACAACAAGGCCCTCTCGATGACCACAGATCAGCACGTAAAATCAATCCTTCTCAATAATTTAGGCCAAGTCCATGCACTTCAGGGTTATCTGGGCAGGGCCATCCATCACTACGAAAAGGCCGCTGAAGGTTTTTCTTCGATAAATGACCTGGGCGGACTGGCCCATGTTCTGGGCAACATGGGATCTGCCTATAGAAGATCTCATGAGTGGGATACAGCGATTGACCACTGCGAAAAGAGCCTGGATATATTCAGAGAGATCGGCGATGAGTCGGGGACGGCTCAGATGACTGGAGCCCTGGGCCAAGTCTATGCAGAGAGGGCAGATCCTGAACGGGCTCTTGAGTACTATGAAAAAAGCCTGGAAGACTTCGATCGAATCGGCGATCAAAGACGGACTGCCAAGATGTTGAATCAATTGGGACAAGTCTGCGTCGAGATGAGGCGCTGGAATGAAGCCATAGACTACTACAACAGGAGCATCAGATTATTCGGAGATCTGGGCCAGAACCAGAACCAGAACCAGAACGTAGGCCAAGTCCTCTCAAACTTAGGCAAGCTCTATCTCGACAGGGGCGACCTCATGGCGGCCAGAGACCTTCTGGAACGAAGCTTAGACAAAATTCCGCAGAACGTTCACCCGGCCCGTCTCAACGCAGTATCGTGGCTCTCTGTCACTTATACTATCTTAGGCAAAGCCCTTCACGACCAGGCATTACAGCAGATCTCGAAGGGAGAAAAAACAGAAGAGACTGCAAACTTCCTTGAGAAGGGTTCTGTATGCTACTCAAGAGCTTCAAACTGTTATGCTGAACTGATCAACATACCTGAGATCGCCTCGCCCGATCAGAAGATGGGTGTTGGCATCACCAAATTTCTCTCCTACTTTGTCCTTTTAGAATTAGAACGGCGCGACACCAAAGCCGTGAAAATAGCCAACGAGGCAATTTCTGCGCTCAAGGACGTCTCTGCCAGCGCAGATTCTACTGGAAAGAGGTGTATCGAAGTCATTCAAAGGTGCATGTGGGGGATGAAAGAATGCTGGCAGATCAACTTGTCGAGGGACGAGCCCTGGAAACTCACAGAGATGTTAGATGATTCGATCGAACTTCTGATTGACGGGGCCCTCCTGCTGAGCGAATCGACCGAGACTTGGCCCAGAAACTACTGCGAAGCTTGTGGATATCTCTGTGAGGCCCTCAGCGCTCTTGCCGAGGCGATCGAAGAGTTTCAGGGAGGCGACCCCTCTGGGGCTTTATTAGAATCGGCCTCCATCTTGAGACGCGCTGAACAGAAGTTCGAGCTTGTGGCCCCCGATCTTGGAATGTTGAACGCGTTTCAGATCAGGGTGGCACGCCAGAAAGCTGAATGGATGGCAGAGATGGCAGAGAGGCGCAGCGGTGGTGCTGCACTCATCGAGGTTTACCAAAGCACACTCCTCCTGATCGGTTGGGTTTTGATAAACACGGCCTTGGCCGGAATGGAGCGGTTTGATCGGATCAGGACATGGGACGACTCGATGAACCTGATCGAGGACAAAATCCCAGAGCGATCTCATTCCAAAATATACGATGCAGGAAAAGATGGATGTTTACACCTCGCCCTCCTCGGTTCGATCAAAAAGAAGGATTTGGAGGGCACAGAAACTTGGAGTCCCAAAGAGAATACTCAACACTTTTTGGAGGATGATGAAAGACATTCATCGGACTCAGTTGATATAGCTGTTCCGATCAACAAATTTCCCGCCCGATTGCCTCAAGAACCTTCTGGACGCAACGAAGGATTTAAAGAAATCGTGCGGATTCGCACAGCTCTGCTAACTGCAAGAGTCGCTGAATTCGTCGAAGGAGATCTTTTCAGAAATGCAAAAAGCAAAAGCGTAAACCTGGAAGGACTAATCACCCTTCCAAAAATTCGATCTGGCATTTCCAGGACCGCCAGGCTCTTTGCAGCCATGGTCGTTCTTTATCTGATCATAGACCTAGTCCATTTCTTGATGTAACATCTTTTTCATGTTTTGGGGACGGGTGCCACCAGGCGAACTTCGTGTTTCGCCCTACCTCAAATGCACATGATCCAAAGGCTCATGCCCGAAATATGAAGATCGATATGTTCCGATTGCATGTGTAGGCCATTTTCATGGGGAAAAGATGGAAACGTCTTATCACAGCATGGTCACCAACAATAACCCAAACGATATGTTAAGCGCCATCAAGAAGAGTGTAAGGCGGCCAGACCATTGGTGTAGGTTACGTATGGTCTCTCTTTTCTTTACCATCCTAAACTGAGCAAACCCGAGTGTTGGCGTCAGGATCAGGAGAAATATCACCAAAGCGCCCAAATAGGCGTGAAGCACCCTGAAGTGGCCCTCTAAAATCAGACGGACCATGTGTACGACTCCCCCGACTGAAGTCGGGGGCATCTAGGCTTTTGCCAGAGACTGCAGTCGGTTCCTGCCAAAGGCGGGACCCCTTCCCGCGATTCGCTGGAAGGCCAGTCTCAAAATGTTGATCGCTGCGTTCTCATCACGATCCATTACCCGCCCGCACTGTGGACATTCATGAACCTGATCAGATAGCGATTTTGGAACTTTGATACCACACCTGGAGCACATCTGAGTCGTATACCTGGGATCGACCAGCACCACCGCAGAACCAGCTTCTGCCGCTTTGTTCTGAGTGATTGTTACCAGCATCCTCCACGCAGCGTCGGATATGCTTTTTGCCAGACAGTGGTTTTGAAGCATGTTTTTGACTGCTCAGAGGAAACCGAAAGCAGAGTTTCAATCATGCTGATCAGGGAAATCTGGGCAACGAAGACTCGAAGATTTCTGAAATCCGGAAAACCGGGCGTGCGGCCCCGAAGCATACCCCATCTTTTAGGGCGGGGTGGGCCGCACGCAATTTGATTGACCTTTATTTTGGCATCATTCCAGCTTCTTATGGCAGAGCCACCAGTCGTAGCATTCGTATTTCTGGAGTCTCTCTTTGGCAGCCTTTTCGTCGGTTGGTGGTGGTATTATGACCTCGTCGCCGAATATCTCGTTGTTGGGCCAGTTAGCAGGCATCGCAACCCCGTTATCATCCGATATCTGGAGGGCCTTCAAGGCTCTCAGAACTTCGTCTATGTTTCTCCCAATTTCTTGAGGATAGTATAGCATCAGCCTGATTGCACTCGTTGGATCTACCAAGAAGACTGCCCTTACGGTGTTAGTCCCTTTTCCTGGATGGATCATCCCCATCTTGGCAGCGAAGGTGCCGTTGTCTGCGATTATTGGGAAACTGATCTCAACGCCCATATTCTCTTTGATCCATTCGGTCCACTTCATGTGAGAGAACACTTGATCTATGGAGAGGCCAACGAGTTCGCAGTTGAGCTTCTCAAACTCGTCTTGCCTCTTCTCGAAGGCTATGAACTCAGTGGTACACACTGGTGTGAAATCTGCAGGATGGCTGAAAAGGACAAACCATTTTCCAGAAAAGTCGTTAGGTATGGTCATCCTCCCGTGGGTGGTCTGAACCACCATCTCCGGAACTTTTTCACCCAGCAGCGGGATCCCTGTCCGGGATTGGCTTTCTTCCATGTCTATTACCTCCACATTTTAAATATAGTGTTCGATGATACATTTCAGACAAATATCTAACTCGTAAGAGTTTGAGATTTGGCCTATCCGCATCGTTGAGCACTAATCTTGCGAGAACCGATTACTCTCATCTAATCGGTTCTCAACTATAGTCGTTCGGTCTTTTTAACTTTTGTGGCATATGTTCAAATCATTTACACGTCAAACTTCGCGAAAACGATTGAATGTGTGCAGAAATGTCTTAAGTTTGTGATAGTTGAAATATGGCGGAATCGAGATAGCTATTGGAGGGATAACCTCGCTTCCGCCATAAAAAGGATTGGTGAATTATCCAAAGGCGCTTTATCCTGCCTCAGATTCAACTTCCATTATCATACTCTGCACCGCTGACGTAAGCAACATTACCATCGCTTTTTGAAACACATTCTTTTGAGCGTCATCCGTCATCCGCCATGCTTCAACATCCACGAAACAAAGATATCATGCATGTCTTTTTGTGGACATATAAAGTTTTCGATATTGATATTCTCGGGCGCAGAGCCCCCACTCCGTTCGGTTCCCCGCCAGTCACCAGATGAACAGGCATTTCACCTCCCCACCTTGATCAGCAAAGTATAGTGCTTAACGATACCTTTCAGACAAATGTCGAACTCGTAAGAGTTTGATATTCGTCCTATCCGTATCGTTAAGCACTATACTGGCGAGAACTGATTAGTCCCACCTAATCGGTTCTCGACTATAAACGCCCATGATTCATAGATTCATGCCCTAAACATGAATATCAATATGTTTCGACGGCATGTATAGAATCGGGTATCGCGTCGCTCCTCACACTTTTCGCTTCACCTTAAGCACGGTCATTTCTTTTCCCACGACCTCGACCAGCTCGCCAGGTTCGATCGATTCTGCGGACTCTGCAGTCCAGTACTCCCCATTGTAGAGAACGTGACCGCGCGGATCGATCTTGTCTATTGCTTCTGCCACGTTTCCTGCAACCACTTCTGCATAAGCAGGACGCCTCCTCGCCTCTGCCACCTTGTAAAGGGCGAAGACGAAGAAGGCCGCAACCACAAAAGAAGGCCCCATAAACGTTAGCAACATGTTCCTCTTGTAATTTGCTGGGATGTACCATTCAGGTGAGCCAATCGGGACGAGCAAGATGGAACCTGCAACGATACAGACAAATCCGGCAGCTCCAAGAAGCCCAAACCCGGGACTGTTCAGCTCTACGAAAATGAGCACCATCCCAAGGCCTAAGAGAAAAAGCGCGCCCACGTTGACGGAAAATCCCAGGCCAATCAACCCGAGGGCAAGAGTGATCACACCCACAAGCTCGGCTCCAAGGCCAGGATTAGAGAGGCCAAATATTAGGGCGTACAACCCCACGAGAAGGAGAAGCCCTGCCAGAAGTGGATCAGAAAGAATCGCCAGAAGCTGAAGACGGGGATTTGGCTGAAAACGGACAATTTCGGCACCTTTGGTCGCCAAAGTTTGATTCTTTACACGAAAACCGTCTATATCTTCTAAAAGCGTTGGAATATCTGAAGACACGAACTCAACGACGCCGTATTCCAGGGCAGTCTCTGCATTCAGGTTCAGGTTTGAGACAATGAACTCTTTTGCTGCTGTGACGTTCCGATTGTGAATTCTTGCCTTCTCCTCAGCCAAGGCCACAACAGCATTGATGACCTTGGTATCGTTCACGGGCTCAGTTCCTGTTGGGCCCAACTGGACCGGCTGGGCAGACCCAATGATGGTTCCAGGTGCCATAACAGCCACGTCTGAACTCAGAAGGATCAACGTTCCTGCGCTCCAAGAAGTTGCGCCAGAGGGGTAAACGTATCCCACCACCGGAAGGCTCGTGCGCTCGATAAGGCTGGTGATCTCGATCGTCTCAGTAAGCCCCCCGCCTGGCGTGTCCAGGGTTATTATCAGGGCCTCGCACCCCTCATCTTCGGCTTGAAGGATGGCATCTCTCACGATATCGTCACTGGCAGGGGTGATGGCATCTTCCAGCTCCACCACCATGACACATCCTTGAGCCGATGCCGGTGACGCCAGGACTAATGGAAGAAAAACGAGAAGAAAGGCGAAAACGAACGTGGAAACAAAGGCGGACTTGGAACCGAAGGCGAAATTGTGGTCTGAAAAGACCGCCAAATGCTTCGCCTCCGACCTAAACGATCCAAAAAAGGATTGAAACCCCTTTGCACACTCCGTGCCAGGACCTCGTCCCAGATCACCCTTCGAAATTAAGTCCAACAGGTCCTTCAACCCCTTTTTAGAGTTACTTCGATATTACGGCTCTTGTAAAGCCTTAGTAAGCCCGACAACCGTGCCTACAGACTCTCCGACTTGGCCACCCGTGGTGACTATGATCAAGTTCTTCTCCCTAGAAATTTCAGCCAGGGTCTGAAGCTCTCTTAGCTTGATGGCAACAGGAGTATCCTGATATAACCTTGCAGCATCTGACATGGTTTTGGCGGCTTTAAACTCGCCGTCGGCAAGGATTATTCTGGACCGCTTCTCCCTTTCGGCTTCGGCCTGTTTTGCAATGGCCCTTAGCATCGAATCTGGAAGGCTCACATCTCTTAGCGTAACGGCCGCGACTTTGATCCCCCAAGGATCAGTCTGTCTGTCCAAGATTTCCTGAAGCTTGACGTTCAATTCATCCCGTTTGGATAATAGGTCATCCAGCTCGATCTCGCCAAGGACGTCTCTTAACGTGGTCTGAGCAAGAAGGCTCGTTGCCATCCTAAAGTTCTCCACCTGGATCACGGCTTTGGAAGGGTCGACGACTCTGTAGTAAAGAACCGCATCCACATCTACAGTCACGTTATCTTTGGTGATGGCCGCTTGTTTCTGGACGTCTATAGTCACCACCCGCAAGTCCAAAGAGATGGTCTTATCGACGATCGGGATTATCAGGGTCACACCAGGCCCTTTTATCCCGCTGTAACGGCCCAGCCTGAAGACCACCAACCTCTCGTACTCACGTGGTATTCTGACTGCTTGGTATAGTATAAAGACGGCTAAGATCAGTGGTACAAAAAACGCAGTAATATCAGCCAATTTGACACCCTGCAATAATTCCGACGTTTCTCTTTAAATAACCGTCGGAGAGATTTGCAGGATTTTCATCCCCTTCCACGCTTGGAAGGGGCCTGCAAAAACAATCACTTCTTGAACTCTGTGTATCCGCACCTTCCGCAGGTCAACCTGTCCTTGTGCTCGGCCAGGAAGACACCGTTACCACACCGAGGACAGATCGCCTTCAACTTCTTGACCTTATCTCCGCTAACGTCGTAGAACTCGTTTATCGCCATCTAATTCGCCTCTTTGGCAGGCGCTGCAAGAGAGTTCCTCTTGATAACGTAAAGTCGCTCCACTTCTTTTGCACGCTCTTCGGTCTCGTAGATCTTGGCGTATCCAATGGTTTCGCGTTTTCCAAACTCAGACCTCATGTTGTCCACGATAACGAGACCTGGCTTTGAGTCCATGGTTGCTGCGATCTTATCGACTATGCTCATCCTCGAGGGAGTAGGTCCATCGTGTGTGACCTTGAACGTTACCTCTCGCCTCTTCAATATAGGATTTTCTCTTTCTTCGATGACCTTTATATCCATTTCAATCCTCCACGATCATCCTGTCCATTATGCTTTTTGCGTGTTCCTTTCGCTCAGAGGTTACCTTCACCATAACACTGCCCTCATTCGGCTGGCCATAGACCACCACCGATCCCAAAGGCGCGTAGAATATGGCAGGCAAGGTGGCCAAGTCCTCTTCGCCTTTCACGACAACTTTGACCTTCCTTTCGCTGGCCAGAACGTCCCTTATAACCTCAATAAGTTTCTGAGTGACTGTGGCTGCGGGGTTATCCACTTCAACAACCTCGTAATCACAATCGTTCTTGTCGATCCCTTCCAGAACATGATCCGGCGCAGGAGCCCGTTTGGTCTGATTGTCCAAGATACATAGGTCGGGTCGTTTTGGTGACGAAGACAACATGCAGAAAGTTGTTATGTCCCCCACCGCGATCACTTTAGGCGCAGACATGATATCTTCGCGCATGGGAGTTATGCATTCGAGACCCTTTCCCTTATAAAGAACGCCTAGAGGTGGCTTCAGCTCGCCTCTTAACTCTTCAGGAAGACGTAATACATTCAAACTATCGCACCTTCAAAGCGTACTTTCCAGGTAGGGTTATCCCCAGCTTTTTCGCCACTTCAGATCCTTTTGGGTCCAGGATCACCACGTAACCGCTCCAATCCTTGCTAAGAGAAGAAGAGCCGCAGATGGGGCAGACCAGCCCCTCCACAATTCTTTGACATTCCCTGCAAGCCTGTTCGGTCATTCCGTTTCAACACCTTCCCTTCGTTGCGCCGCTTCGAGCCATTCCAGCTTTCCAAGGCCAGTTTGCCTCATTGTGAGCCCTATCTTGCTCTCTCTTGGCTCTTTCTCGTTGAGGCTGATCGCGATTATCCTCGCACGCACCTTGTCACCTTCTGATAGGGACTTGTTAGAATCTTTGCTGACAAGCCGCGCGTTCTTTTCATCGTAGGATATATACTCGTTGGTGATCTGGCTAACGTGAAGCAGTCCATCGAAGGGTCCGATCCCCACGAACGCTCCGAACTTTACGATCTCTACCACTTCGCCCTCAACGATCTCCTGCATCTCGGGTTTGAAGACGATCGCATCAAAGACGACGCCATAATACACTGCCCCATCTCCTGCCAGGATGACGCCATCTCCGATCTCTTCTGCGCCCAATATAGAGACTACCGAGCCCAAGGTTTTGTCTACACGTGCCTCATACTTGTCGCGCAACGCCATCTCTACGGCATCTTCCAGGGGTTCGCCCATCTTGTCAGGGGGTATCCTGACTACTCCCCGCAGCTTCATCTTCTTATACATCAGATCTCCTTCCGCTAGCGATCTCTAGGTATCGTCTCTGGCGCAGGTGTACTACGGTAACACCTCTGCTAGATAACTTTTTCTTCAGTTCTTTATCGTTGGTAAATACCGCAGCATTCATTTCCAAGGCCAAGTCCAACAGGACCAGATCTGCTTCGCCTAAAGCCTCAACAGTCTTGCACTTTTTGGCAAGGCCAAGACCGATCCTCGCTGCAAGCCGATCTTTCTTTCCGTCAGCCAGCTTTGCCAAAGCTCGAAGCTCCCTCAAAACAGGCGCAGGCACCAGAAACAGATAATAGCCCAGTCGTTCCAGTTCGGTGAAGATGTCAACGCCGAACTGTTCAGGAACCATAAGGGCATTTGTGTCCAAGAGCACCGAGTTCAAACTGTTTACCGCTCCTGAGACTATTTTACCTTAATGAGAAAATCATTCGGTGATGGTTCCAACGCCGATCAATCTCCACCGAGCGCCTATCCGCCTGCTAACTGCAACATTGTCACCGATGCTGGCGCAGATCGGCCGCCTCAACTGGACCTCCACGAGACCCCCATCTCTGGCGCTGGAGACTATGCCGACTGTCGTTGCAGTTCCCACGTTCAACATCAAAGGCTCGCTGGTGTGAATGGGTTCCACCTCAGACTCGTCCGATACGCCCACTACCCTTTCTAATAGCCGAATTTCCATGATGAAGGTGTTCCAGACAGGGGGAACCTGATCTGGCACTCCTGCCACTTGGCCTACCAGAGTATCGCTCTTCGTCAAAGACGGATCTAGACGAGTGCCAACACCGATCAGGCCACCGGGTGTGACTTCGTCCTGGACTCCGCCGCCTGCCATGAGCTTTGTGACGCAGCTCCGGATCGAGACCCATCGTTTCTTTCCTTCTGACTCGATGGACATTCCTGGCCGGATCTCAATCTCATCATCAGGTTGAAGCTTCCCTTGAATGAGGGTCCCACCTATAACCCCCCCGATTATGTCGTCGGGCTTGGTACCTGGTTTGTTCACGTCAAAGGACCTGGCTATCTGAAGCATTGGTGGCGCGTCCATGTCCCTATCTGGAGTGGGGATGGTCTCTTCGATCGCCTGGATGGCAAGGTCGATGTTAACGTTCTGCTGGGCAGAGATTGGGATGATTGGGGCGTTCTCGGCAACGGTGCCCTTAACAAACTCTTTGATCTCTTGATAATGTTCGATCAGTCGCTCTCTTGATACGAGATCGATCTTGTTCTGGACTATGACTATGTTCTTTACGCCAGTTATGTCCAGGGCCATGAGGTGCTCTTTGGTCTGGGGCTGAGGGCACGGTTCGCTAGCGGCTATTATCAAAACCGCGCCATCCATGATGGCAGCTCCAGATAACATGGTGGCCATGAGAGTCTCGTGACCGGGCGAATCGACAAACGAGACGGTGCGGAGAACTTCGCTGGGTGAATCGCAGTTGGGACAAGTTTCGTTCACGGTGTAGCATTCAGGCGCAGGACAGTTGGGACACTTTCGGAACGTAGCGTCGGCATATCCCAGCCTAATAGAGATGCCCCTCTTGATCTCTTCGCTGTGCTGATCAGTCCAAACACCAGAGAGAGCTTGGACCAGGGTGGTTTTGCCGTGATCGACATGACCCACCATCCCGATGTTAACTTCCGGCTGTTTAGACGAATTAGATTTCTTGGACAAATTTGTGACTCCCGAATGACTTTAATGGGTCCCAACAGGGATCGACTACTATATAAATGCTCAGTACTCGACTGAACCGCTCTCGATCAAGGCCATCAAGCCGAGATCAAGAATATCCCTGATAAGACTTGTTGATGCTGTTTTTTATCTCCCGAACGAAAATGTGAAACGTCCTTTGAGAGAAATCAGACCAGCTCAGAAACTCTTCGTAGAGCTTCTCTCCAAACTCAGCCTCTTTATCGTCTCTGCTCTCGACGCCAAAACACTTCAAATCGCCGAAGTTGTCCTCAAGGTATGTAAGAAGGGCCATCTCTGCATAGGGTTTTGGTATCAAGGGTTGAGATTCGGTGAGGGCACGCATCAGTTTTTCATCCTCGGCCAGTTCGTCTAAGGAGAAATTCAGCCGGTCTGCAGATCTCTTCTGGGCAGATTCGCTTATTTGGAGCGTTTCCTCAGGCGAAAGCGTTCTCATTTCCATCGAGATTTCTTGATAGCGTTATCCCATCTCGAACTCATGATCTAAAACGAAGGTCAGCATCCGGTCAGATGCCTGTCTTACGTATTCGGTGTTGAGGGACATCACGGAAAACCAGAGGCCTTGGCAGTAAAAGCGTCGGTTCATCTTAAATGCGCAAGGATACCCTGCCCTTTCAGGTCTGGGAGGAATTGCGCCCTCCATCTTATGACGGTCAATATGGTCAAATCCAACACTTTTGCAGTCTGTGTAATCCGTCTCCCAGATGCAATGTTATGCAAACTGACATTCCCTTTCGAGGATCCACCTACATAACTCAAACCATGTTTGGCATGTCTTACTAATGTCCCTCTTGTCACTCCCATCGATCTGGTTCCCCCATATTGCGCCCTAATACCGCCTTTTTTCGGTTGGAATCTGTGTAATTGCCTCCTATGTAACATAATAGGAGTCAAATAATACAAGCCACGTTCTGTCAACGCACCACCAACCACAGATCTGGCCAGAACAAACGCATCTACACAATGCGAACTATAGTGTTTAACGATACCTTTTGGACTAATGTCGAACTCGTAAGAGTTCGACATTTTGGCCTA
>Ga0222683_1000360_pt1 | contig 16247 bp, 10 predicted proteins | sample AntAcemetage1073_FD_179841 | JGI IMG/M metagenome (GOLD analysis project Ga0222683, IMG submission 179841) | Saline water microbial communities from Ace Lake, Antarctica - #1073 | ecosystem: Environmental > Aquatic > Non-marine Saline and Alkaline > Saline | place: Antarctica: Ace Lake... | reverse complement strand
GACGGTAAACATCTTTTGCAATACGCTTACCCTCTTTTGTCAACTCAACATATTCGTACTTTTCATGATTGATCAAACCCTTTTCTATAAGATTATTCAACATGCTGGTAACCGTTGGCAATTTTACCTCCATCTTCCGGGCTATGTCCTTAACCCGGACAATTTTTTTATCCTTTTCCAGGTTGAGGATGGTCTCCAAATAATCTTCTATTGTAGAACTTAATGCCTTTGCGTTCATAAAACCAGCCCCAATTGGGAAGCAATAGTATTAGATTGGTCTAAAATAGTTCTACTAGGCTAATCGCACTGCTATGTCAAGCTTTTTTTGATATTATACTGGTTATTTGTTATTGACGAATTGTCTGGAAGCTAAAGCCGGGATTTGGGATGCGGTAGCGATTCACTCTTAAATACATATTTTCAGTTTTTTGAAGTTTGTGAAGCAGTTTATTTTCATAACGGAAAAGGGACTTGCATAGTTGATCATGAAATCATCAATGACAAAGGATGAGATTCTCGGAATTGTCAGCCTGATAGGTGGGGTAGGTCTCTTCAGCACGGTAGAAGTTGTAAGCAAGTCTATCGGGTGGCGCGTAGACCCGGTGGCGCTCACCTTTATACGATTCTTTATTACGGGAGTTGTACTGTTGATAATCTCCATTCCCCTTTTGCGATTAAGGATCAAACCGCTTGGATTGAAGGATTATGGCATATTTTGTCTGAACGGTTTTATAGGAATAACCCTGGCAATACCTGTATTCCATATTGCCGTTCTAACAATGGGGAAGGCGTCCTCCTCCGCGGTGGTTTTCTGTATAAATCCCGTGTTTGTGATCGTGCTGGCACGGTTTATCAATGGCGAGGAATGGAGCGCGCGCAAGTGGGTTGCCGTGATCTTCGGCGTTTTGGGGGTTTCATTTTTTGCGTATGAATCCGGCGCCCTTGACATAGGTTCCGTGCGTGGCATGGGACTTATGCTTCTCGCAGCTTTCTTTTTTGCCCTGAGCATCTGTATCTCCAAACGTGTTCTTGCCGGATATGGGGCTATTTTACTCATGGGGTTTTCCGCGCTCGCGGGGAGCCTGATGCTTCTCCCTCTGGTACTGTTTCGTCTGCGGATGAATGATATTCAGGTCTTATCGGAGGCCTGGCTTCCAGTCCTGTTCCTCTCTCTGGCAGGCACAGCGCTGGCTTATGCCCTGTATTATTATGGTCTTATAAACACATCGGCGCAAAAAGGAGCCATGGCATTTTTCCTGAAACCTGTCCTCGCGTCTCTGCTGGCGGTCATGTTTCTGGGTGAAACAATAAATATGTATATGCTGCTGGGCACGGCCCTTATTCTCTCAGGGTTGTTTCTGGGACTGGAAGGGAAAGCGTCGCGGGGTGGGACCTGTAAAAATTCTTGACAATTAACTTAATAGAGTATAGAAACTTCCCTTTGGCTAGCTCAAAGTGTCTTTGGGCCCATAGCTCAGCTGGAAGAGCCACCGGCTCATAACCGGTAGGTCCCTGGTTCGAACCCAGGTGGGCCCACCATTTTAAAAGGGATATGCGAAATTTAGAAAAACACATATGGCAGCAGAAACGATTGTATAAATTTTACTGAGAAGTGCACCAGGAGTTTGGTGCACTTTTTTTTTGCATGCCTGTCTGAAAGGGGAAGATTTTTGAAAGAGCAGATACTTTTGTTAGTTGAGCTTCAGAATATAGATCTTGAGATGGAGAAACTTATGCTCAAGAAGGTAGATTTACCGAAAGAAATTGCCCGGCTTGATGAGGAATTAGATGCTATTAAGAGGGAACTGGAGGAGGACAGGCAAAGGCTGGATAAGCTGAAAGCCGATCATAGGGCAAAAGAAACCGCCATGAAAAATAGTGGCGAGAATTCAAAAAAGGCAAAAAGTCGCCTGCTTGGGGTCAAAACCAACAAAGAATATGAAGCGACCTTGAAAGAGATAGATGCTATAAACGAGAAAAGCAGCAGGATCGAGGACGAAACAATTCATATACTGGAGGAGATTGACAAGGTTAGTGAGGATTTGAAGGCAAAAGAGAGCGAGGCAGACAGCCACCGCTCCAGATGTGAAAACGGAAAGAGGAGACTGGAAAAAGAGCTGGCCTCCATCGCCTCCGCGCTGGATGGTGTGATGAAAAAAATGCACAAGGCAAGGAGCGGGATAAAGACAAAATTCCTCAAAAAGTTTGATAACATAAAGAAGAGGAAGAATGGGCGATCGGTTGTACCTGTGTGGAAGGAGATCTGCTTGGGGTGTCATATGAATATTCCCCCACAGATGTATAATGAATTGCAGAAGAACGAGAGCCTGATGTCCTGCCCGCACTGTAACAGGATAATATACTGGGAAAGCAGGGATGACGATGCCTGATAACCGTTCACGGTTGCAAAACGGTGAACCGATAACTGTGAACTGTTACAAGATATGCTATAATCAAAAAATGTCAGAGTAGATCGGATGATCGCGGGTCCGCCGCAGGCGGACTGGAGGAAAGTCCGGGCTCCGCAGGGCAGGATGGTCGCTAACGGCGACTGGGGGCGACCCTAAGGAAAGTGCCACAGAAAATATACCGCCTTGGAAAATTGGCCTTATGCAGTTTTCCGGGGTAAGGGTGAAAAGGTGAGGTAAGAGCTCACCAGTTTTCCGGGTGACCGGGAAAGCTTGGTAAACCCCATCCGGAGCAAGACCAAATAGGGAAACGTTTGAGGACTGCCCGTCCGAAGTTTCCGGGTAGGTTGCTTGAGGCAACAGGCAACTGTTGCCCCAGATGAATGATCATCGCTTTTGCGGGGAAACCTGAAAAAGAAACAAAACCCGGCTTACAGATCTACTCTGACGCACAAAAAAAAAGACAGGCGGCTTTTTACAGGTCGCCTGTCTTTTTTTGTAAGACGATCAGGGTTTGACAGAAACTGCTATTTCCCCAGCCGCTTCTCTGTCTTTAATACGTTGAGCGTTGTTTCGATAACGGTATCTGAAATAAGAGAGATGCTGTTGATACCGCATTCAACCAGAAACTCTGCAAACTCGGGATAATCGCTCGGGGCCTGCCCGCAGATGCCTATCTTCTTGCCCATCTTGTTCGCCTTGGTAATTGCTGTCCGGATCAGCTCTGTAACTGCCGGATTTCGCTCGTCAAAAATGTGGGATATCAGGGCAGAATCCCTGTCGAGTCCCAGTGTGAGCTGTGTAAGATCGTTCGACCCGATGGAGAATCCGTCGAAGATTTTACCGAATTCCTCTATAAGGATGACATTGCTCGGTATCTCGACCATCATGTAGAGCTCAAGACCGTTTTCTCCCTGGACAATACCATTCTGCGCCATGACTGCGACAACCTTTTTGGCTTCGTCCACGGTCCTGCAGAAAGGGACCATGAGTTTCACATTGGAAAGGCCCATTTCGTTTCGCACCTTTTTCATCGCCATGCATTCAAGGGCGAAACCGTCTTTGTAACGATCATCGTAGTAACGCGATGCTCCCCTGAAGCCTATCATGGGATTCTCCTCATCGACTTCAAAGAATGGCCCGCCGATCAGATTCGCGTATTCATTACTCTTGAAATCGCTCATCCGGACGATTACGTCATTGGGATAGAAGGCGGCGCCTATCTTTGCCACGCCCTGGGCCAGTTTATCCACGAAGAAATCGGCCTTGTTTTCGTATCCCGATGTGAGAGTCTCTATCTCTTCTCTGGTCTTTGCGTCCTTCACCCTGTCGAACTGTATCAGTGCCATCGGGTGTATCTGAATGAAATTGCTTATAATAAATTCCAGCCTTGCCAGACCTACGCCGTCGCTGGGAATGGATGCCACATCGAAGGCCATATCCGGATTGCCGACATTCATCATGATGCTGGTCTTGGGACGTTCAATGTTTTCCAGATTGACTCTTTTGATATCGTATTTCAGTATGCCCTCATAGACATTTCCCACTTCCCCTTCAGCGCACGATGCAGTTACCTCTTTAAAGCCCTTCAGCTTTTCCGTTCCGTCTCCCGTGCCCACTATGCAGGGAACTCCCAGCTCTCTACTGATAATAGCAGCGTGGCATGTCCTCCCGCCCTTGTTTGTTACAATAGCGGTGGCGATTTTCATGATTGGCTCCCAGTCAGGATCCGTCATGTCGGTGATAAGAATCTCCCCCTTCTTGAACTCTTTGATGTCGCTGGCATTTTCTATGATATGCGCCGGTCCGGCGCCGATCTTCGAGCCTACCGATGTCCCTGTAACGATGAGATTCCCCGTTTCAGAAAGTTTGTAACTTTCGAGGACGTTTACATCTCTCTGGGACTGGACGGTTTCGGGCCGGGCCTGCAGGATAAAGAGTTCGCCGGTATTTCCGTCTTTGCCCCATTCAATATCCATGGGTTTGAAAAATCCGGCCTTTTCCGAGTAGTGATCTTCTATGATGGTGGTCCACCGTGCAAGTGTCAGGATCTCATCCTCAGTGATACAGAATCGTTTCCTTTCATCTTCGGCAACCGGAACAATCTCTACAGGGTCTTCTTTGTTAGAGGAATAGACCATCTTTACTTCTTTGGTGCCAAGCTTTTTCTGGAGGATCGGGTTGAATCCTGTCTTGAGCGTGGGTTTGAACACATAAAATTCATCGGGGTTGACCGTGCCCTGGACAACCATTTCGCCAAGGCCGTATGAACCGGTAAGCAGGACGGCATCCCTGAATCCCGATTCCGTGTCGATCGAGAAGATAACGCCGGAGGCCGCAAGATCAGAGCGCACCATTTTTTGAACCCCGATGGAGAGAGCGACCGACATATGGTCGAAATCCTTGTCTTCCCGGTATGAGATCGCCCTGTTGGTAAAGAGAGACGCAAAGCATCTCTTGCATGCATCTATCAGGGCCTTTCCCCCCCTGATATTCAGGTATGTCTCCTGCTGTCCCGCAAAACTCGCGTCGGGCAAATCCTCTGCTGTCGCGGAACTCCTCACGGCTACATCGGTATCTTCCCCATACTCCTCACAGAGCTTCCTGTAGGCATCAAGGATTGCCTGGTTGAGGTCGTCGGGAACCCTGGCATTGTAGATAAGGGCCCGGATTTCCTCCCCCTTCTCGCTGAGGTTATGCATATCGTGTGTATCCAGATCGGAAAGAATATGCTCCATCTCGTCCTTTATGCCGGCGGATTCCAGCAGGTATCTGTATGCATAGGCGGTAACGGCGAAGCCATCCGGTATATGGACCCCTTTTGCGGTAAGCTCTCTTATCATTTCACCGAGAGAGGCGTTCTTGCCACCAACCTGGGGGATGTCATTCAATTCTATTTCGTTAAACCACAGCACTAGTTTATCGTCTTCCATGTGATTCCTCCTCTAATGGATGTTGGATTTTTGAAAAGACACTTTTTTAACAACTTTGCTTTTTGAAGTCAATCTCAAAATTTGGATTTAGGATTAAAAACAGGATCGGAATCGACCTGTCTGCAAATCCTATTTCCTGTTTCGCATAATCCTTTCCGCGGTTTTCAGGTCATCTGCAGTATTGATTCCCATGGCTTCGGAGGGGTCATCTATTATAAATGATCCGGTCTTGCGGTTTTCTCTGCGGGCGATCTCGAAGATGTCGGTAAGGTAATACTCGCCCTGGGCGTTTTTGTTGTCTATCTTTTTCACAGCTTCAAAAAGGAAGGCGTTTTCAGCGCAGTATATGCCCGTGTTTATTTCCTTTATCGCCCTTTCCTCAGTGTTGGCGTCGCGTGCCTCGACGATTTTCAGGACGGCTCCCTCTTCATTTTTTATAATCCTTCCATAGCTGCCGGGATCATTGAGAATGGCGGTCATGACGGTTATGGCAGTGCCGCCTGCCCGGTGTTTTTCCAGCAGGTCCTCTATTGTGGAGGGAAGGAGAAGTGGCACATCCCCGCACAGTATAAGCACATCTCCATCAAAATCACGCAAGGCATCTCCGGCCTGTAGAACGGCATGGGCGGTGCCGAGCTGTTTTTCCTGAAAGGCATAGATCAGATTCCGGCCCTCCATGACCTCTTTGATCAGATCCGCCTGGTGCCCTGTTACAACAACGGTTTTTTCTGAGCCGAGGTTTTCCGCGAGCGTAACCACATGCCATAACATGGGTTTCCCGCAGATGGTATGAAGCACCTTCGCCAGGTCGGATTTCATCCTTGTACCCATGCCGGCGGCCAGAATAACGGTAGACAGGCCTTTTCTTCTCATTGGTTATACCTTTCTATCGGAGCAGCTCCATACCGGGAGGGAGCACCACCAGCACCTCCCGGACCAATTTCATGCCAGCGTCCTCTATGACAAAGAGGAGGGGGCCATATTTGAAGGTATCGCTTCTCCCGGGTATTCTCCCCATCTTATACAGTATAAAACCGCCGAGAGTTTCATAATCTCCATCGGGGATATCAACCGGTATCAGATTTTGCAAGGTGTCTATCTTTACCTGCGCGTCAAAAAGATATTTCCCCGGGCCGACCTTCCTGTACAGTACAGCGCCGTTACTGTGGCATTCATCCTCAATCTCGCCTACAATCTCTTCCAGTATGTCTTCGATGGTTACAATACCTGTAGCCCCTCCATATTCATCGACGATAACGGCTAGTTGCTCGCTTCTTTTCTGCAGTTCGAAGAAGAGCTCCTTCGCCGGCTTTGTTTCAGGGACATAGAGTATGCTTTTCTTCATGCAGTTTTCAATGAGGGATTCATCCGCCGAGGGGAGGCCCCGGTCTTTTTCGTGGATAGACTCCAGGACGTCAAAAGAATACAATATCCCGATGATATTAAATACCTTCTCACTGTAGACGGGTATATGAGAATAGCCCCTTTCGGCAATGACCCGGGCGGCCTCTCTCAGAGTGGTTTTTGCCGGCAGGAGGGTCACGTTGGACAGGGGCACCATAATCTGGTCTGCCGTGGAGTCGGAAAAGTCAAAAATCTTCTGTATCATCTCTTTTTCCGACTTCATGATATCCCCGCCGCTCTTCTCCTCCTGCAGGAGCGATTCCAGCCCATTTTTTGTTATATATGAAGAGTACGCGAGGTCTTTTTTTCTTGAGAACGCGTAAATCACCCTTCGTGAAATTTTTGACAGGACAAAGACAACCGGATAAAAAATCCACGAGGCGATCCATATAAACCAGGAAATCCTGGGGGCCATAACATCCGCGTGCTGCTGGAAGATGCTTTTGGGTATGACCTCGCCCACGATCAGGATAAGGGGTATCATGACCACTATGGAGAGCAGCGCGCCCCGTTCGGGTCCGAACATGGATATGAACATGGCGGTGGTGATGGCGGTGTTGCTGACGGAGCAGAGATTTGTGCCGGTCAGTGTCGTGGACAGAAACCACTCCGGCCTCTCCAGCAGCCTCAACGCGACAGATGCGGAACGGGAACCGGCCTCCGCCTTTTGTCTCACAATGTTGATATCGCAGGCGACGAGGGCGATTTCTCCTCCGGAGAACAGCCCTTCGAGACACAGAAATACAAGGATGGGTAAGAGAAACAGGAGATCAGGCATCGCGCGGCTCCTCCCTTTTCGTAACCTTTATGGTCAGTATCCTCGCCTTGTCTATTTCCCCCACCCTGAAGGTGTATTTTTCCACGGAAACCTCTTCACCCTCCGCCGGCAGTTTTCCAAACAGGTGAAACACAAGACCTCCCACTGTGTCAAATTCTTCCGTCGAGACAGGAATATCCACGAGTTCGCTGAAGTCCTCGATATTCATCATGCCGGAGACCATAAATGTGTCTTCATCGATCCTGTGGTACATTTTTCGGGAATCACTCTCCTCTTCATAGATATCCGCGAAAAGATTTCTGAGGATATCATTCAGGGTTACAAGCCCGGCTATACCCCCATACTCGTCGACCACCATGGCCATCTTGAGCCTTCTTATCTGGAAGTCTCTGAGCATCTCGTCCACCCTCTTTTCCATAGGGACAAAGTGGGGCTTTTTGAGGAGCTGCTGCCAGTTGCCCCCCCCGCGTCCCCCCCCTGCTCCGGTCAGCAGGCGTTTTGCGTGCAGAATTCCCAGGATGTCGTCTTTGTCTGTTCCATAGACGGGTATTCTCGATATGCGTGTCTTTATGATCTCCAGTTCTACCTCCAGTATATTCATGGAGAGGGGGAGGCAGAACATGTCAACCCTCGGTATCATTATGTCCGATACCTTCGTGTCGGCAAGTTCGAATACCCTGTGAATCAGGTCCTTCTGAGATTCTTCGAGTGCCCCTTCCCGATGGCCCGCATCAACCAGCGCCTTGAATTTGTCTTCGGTCAGCGCCCTTTCCCCAGCGGGGGTGTCCTTGCCAAAAACCGATACAAATATGTCTGATATTTTTTCAAGAGACCAGACCACGGGAAACAGCAGTTTGGAAAACAGGGCGAGTGGAAGCGCAACAGCGCTGGAAAACCGGATTGGATGAGTAACCGCGAAGGTCTTTGGTATCGCCTCGCAGAAGACAATGAGGGTGACAGTCGTGGCGGCTATTGCCATCCATTTGCCTTCAGTTCCGAAGATATAGATAAAGACGGAAGTTGTCAGGGCGGCGATCACGACATTAATGGATTCGTTACCTGCGATAATGGTGACGAGAAGTCTCCGGGGCCGTCGCAGCAGTCTTATGACGGATGCCGAAAATGGAATTTCAGTCTCCTTCATTTTGTGGAGATGTAGAGATGTAAGGGAGAATAGAGACGCTTCGGAACCGGAAAAAAATCCCGACAGGCAAAGAAGGATAGCCAATAAAATCAGCTTAAAGGTAAGTGCGTATTCCAATGGTTTTAAAAGCTCTCGTTAAGTAGTCAATCCCGGATTGCCACGCCGCAAATTTTCCTCTTTCCCGAATGGGAGGTAAAAGAGAAAGATAAGGCAATAAAACCCTTCACTTTTTAATAGATTATCCTTACTTTTAGAAAAAGTCAACACACCAGAAGGTTTTTGAGCTCCGGGTTTCGGATCGCGGAGCTTTTTACGAATGTGTCATTTCTGAATAGAAATTAACTGTCTACCTGTGTGGTACTTTCGGTATATGGGAAGAAATACGCGAATTATCGAATACGCCAAAGCGGATTCTTATAAAATCATAGATTTCTTTTGGGATGTCTATGTCACAGCAACTTTCTATTCCCTCGAATCCAGGGGATGAGTTGGCTTCGCATATCTTGTAATGATCCCCGGCAAACAGCAGGTCTATTCCCGCCATATCCAGCTTCAGTATCTGAGAAGTTTGTGTTGCCAGCCATTCGATCTCAGGGGTGATCTCGTGCTGTTTGACATTGCCCCCGCGGGAATAGCTGGCCTTGAAACTGCCGTCTGATACGCTTCTTTCCATGCAGGCAACCGCTCGTCCCCCTATGGTTATGACTCTTAGATCACGTCCCATTGTTGATTCGATAAATTCCTGAAGAATGATGTTGGTTGTGCTGTCTGATGCGTCTATCAGATGCATCAGATCTTCAAAGCTGGATTCCGATTCAGATAGAAATACGCCGAAGCCCTGAGAACCGGAGAGAGTTTTAACAACAACGGGGAACCCTATATGTTCACGGACCTTTTTCATATCGACAGGAAATTTTGCGAGCATTGTTTTTGGAATGGGGAGGTTGTTTTCGGCAAGAATCTGGTGTGTGTACAGTTTATCCTTGACGACCTCTATGCTGTGTGACGGGCTGAAAGAGTACACACCTAGCCGTTCCAGGTGTCTTATTATGGCCAGTGCAAAGTATGTTGTGCCTGCACCCATTCTTGGCAGCAGGAAATCCGGTAATGCCACGGGTTCACCGTCGAGCAGAACGCTCTCGCGGTTTTCTCCGGAGACGATCAGCTCGAATTGTTCCGGCTGTATAACGGTAATGTCAATATCATTTCTCCCGGCGGTTTCTATCAAACGGTTAATTTCGTAAGTTTCGGGTTTCAATCTGTTCGCAGAACCTTTGTATAATATCCAGCCTTTCATGGGTGCAACCTCCCGTGTTCTTATCCTTATAACAGTCTGTTTTGTATCGGGGAGAATATATGGGAATGCTTCCTTTGTGTCAATTGAGAAAAAATGTTGTACGCAGATGCGTTTGACAGAGTTAATCTATTGACAAAAATTGAGGTTTGGGTCACAAACAAATCAATCTTTGGTCATGGAGAGCTTTGGAGAACATTAAATGGAACAATTCAAGATAATTACAGGATTCAAGCCTAAAGGGGATCAACCCCGGGCAATAGCAGGGCTTGTGGAGGGTGTCGAGAAAGGATTGGAACACCAGGCGCTTCACGGTGTTACCGGCTCCGGCAAGACCTTTACGATAGCGAATGTTATCGAGGCAACGCAGAGGACATCCCTTGTCATTGCCCACAACAAGACACTGGCGGCGCAACTCTATAATGAATTCAAGACACTTTTTCCGCAGAACGCCGTGGAGTACTTTGTCAGTTACTATGACTATTACCAGCCCGAGGCCTATATGCCGGGGATCGACACCTACATCGAGAAGGATTCCTCCATAAACGACAAGATAGACAAGATGCGCCATTCGGCCACCCGCTCGCTGTTAGAGAGAAGAGATGTGATCGTTGTGGCCAGTGTGTCATGCATCTATGGGATAGGCGCGCCGGAGAAATATGCCGGCATGCAGATACTCCTGGAAGAAGGCATGGAGATCGGGAGAGATCACCTTCTCAGGAGACTGGTGGAGATACAGTATGAACGCAACGACATCGATTTTCATCGAGGCACCTTTCGCGTCCGTGGTGATGTGGTGGAGATATTCCCCGCGTATGAAGAAGAACGGGCGATAAGGGTGGATTTTTTCGGGGACGTTATCGAATCCATATCCCTTGTCGACCCACTCCGGGGAAAGAAATTGAACAGGATCGGCAGGACCGCCATATACCCCTCAAGCCACTATGTAACCACAAGAGATACGCTGGCGGGGGCCATTATCGCGATAAGGGACGAACTGGCATCGCGCCTTGACAGCCTGAAATCGCACGGCAGACTTCTCGAGGCACAGCGCCTTGAGCAGAGAACACTGTTCGACCTCGAGATGATGGAGGAGATGGGATACTGTCAGGGGATAGAAAATTATTCCCGTCACCTCACCGGGCGCGCAGAGGGAGAACCTCCCCCCACGCTGATAGAATACCTCCCCACGGATGCCCTCGTGATTATCGATGAGAGCCACGCCACGATTCCCCAGATAAACGCCATGTACAAGGGAGACAGATCACGGAAGGAAACCCTTATAGAATATGGATTCCGGCTGCCCTCCGCCCTCGATAACCGCCCCCTTACCTTTAAAGAGTTTGAGGCCTTTCCGAACCAGAGACTCTACATATCGGCCACCCCGGCGGAGTATGAGCTGAAAAAATCGGGAGGGATGACCGTGGAACAGATAATACGTCCCACCGGACTTATGGACCCCGAGATCGTGATCAGACCGGTTGCCAGTCAGGTAGATGATCTGTTCGACGAAATCAGCAGGAGGACCGAACAGGGGGATCGTGTCCTTGTAACCACGCTGACAAAAAGGATGGCGGAAAATCTCACCGAGCACTATCACGATCTCGGGATGAAGGTGGCATATCTTCACTCCGATATCAAAACCCTTGACCGGGTCGCGATTATCAGAGACCTCCGGCTGGGGAGGTATGACGCGCTTATAGGGGTAAATCTGCTTAGGGAGGGGCTCGATATCCCGGAGGTCTCCCTTGTAGCCATCCTTGACGCGGACAAGGAAGGATTTCTGCGTTCCGAGCGCGCGCTTATACAGACGAGCGGTCGGACGGCGCGCAACATAAGGGGTCAGGTCATAATGTACGCGGACAGGATTACGAGGGCCATTCAGGCATGTCTTGACGAGACGAAGAGAAGGCGGGAGATACAGCGGCAATTCAATAAGGAGAACAATATCACCCCGGAATCCGTCAAAAAGAATATAACCGACATCCTGGGCTCCGTCTATGAAGCGGATTATGCTACTGTCAGCGTCGAGGAGAAGATGGAGGCGTATGTGTCCGGAGATGTTCCTGCCATGATAAAAAAACTGGAAGGGGAGATGAAACAGGCGGCCAAAGACCTCGAATTTGAAAAGGCGGCAAAGATCAGGGACGAGATCAGTGAACTGTCGATGATAGAGACGGAGATCGGTTTGTGGAAATAAAAAAAATGGGGTCAGGTCTTGCGTTTTGCCTTTTTTTAATATAAAGCCGGAATTATGGCAAGACCGATTAGAATAGAAGTTGAGGGAGGTCTTTATCATGTAACCTCCCGGGGAAATGCGCGGCAGAAGATCTATTCCGACAAGGTGGATTATGAGATATTCCTGCAGATCCTCTCAGGTGTTGTAAATCGCTATGGGTGGATTATCCATGCCTACTGTCTCATGACCAATCACTATCATCTTCTCGTTGAAACTCCGCAAGCCAATCTTTCGGCAGGAATGCGCCAGCTCAACGGCGTTTTTACACATAAAATCAACCTGCGTTATCAAAGAACGGGACATCTTTTCCAGGGCCGTTATAAGGCTTTTTTTGTTGAAAAAGAAAGTTATCTCCTTGAACTCAGTCGCTATATTGTACTAAACCCCGTGCGTGCAGGGATGGTTTCCTCACCGGACAAATGGCCCTGGTCATCATTTATGGCAACGGCGGGATATGAGATGAAACCGGGTTTTATGCACACGGACTGGCTGTTGGGCCTATTCGATTCCTCAAAGCCCGAAGCCGAAAAGCAGTACACTCATTTTGTTGAAGAAGGATTAACGTGTGAGAATCCATTGAAAAAGGCAAAGGGTGGATTCATATTAGGCAGAGAAGGATTTGTAAAAAAAGCGGGAACCCTGCTTGATAAGCCTGAAACGGAAGAGACAATCAGGAAGGAGCGATACGCCGCACGACCATCGCTCGAAGAAATATTTAGAGACATCAAAAGAGACGAAGCCATACACGAATCCGTTTGCCGATGGGGCTACAGGCTGAGAGACGTAGGCGATTATGCCGGGATACATTATTCGCGGGTAAGCAAGATAGCCTCAGAAAGGGAAAAGGCAAAACGCAAGACCTGACCCCATTTATGACGATGCTGCAGGAAAAGATAAAAAATGCGCCCACCTGTCCAGGGGTTTATCTCATGAAGGACAGGGATGACAGGGTTATCTACGTCGGGAAGGCAAAAAATCTGCGTGCCCGCGTGTGTTCATATTTCGGGGGGACGGATTCAAGGAGGATGATTCCCTTCCTGCTTTCCCGGATAAGGGATATGGAATTTGTCGTCACAGAGACGGAAAAAGAGGCCCTGATCCTTGAAAACAACCTGATAAAAAAACACAAGCCCCGCTACAACATCAATCTGAGAGACGACAAAAATTTTTACAGCATAAGGATCGACACAAAAGAAAACTTCCCCCGCTTTCAGCTGGTGAGGCGCGTAAAAAAAGACGGGGCGAGATATTTCGGGCCCTATTCATCCAGCGCCTCGGTGAAGGAGACATTTTATTATCTGCACCGCATATTCCCCCTCCGGACATGCCGGGACCTCGAATTCAAAACGAGGAAGAGACCCTGCATGGAGTTTCAGATAAAGAGGTGTCTCGCGCCCTGCTGCGGTCTTGTTACAGACAGAGATTACCGGAAGATTGTGGCGGAGGCGATTCTGTTTATGGAGGGGCGCGGCGGGAGACTCGTCCGGCAACTCCGATCGCGCATGAACAGGGCCGCGGAGGGCCTGGACTTTGAGGAGGCGGCGCGGACAAGAGACCGAATCGGCGCGATTGAAACGACCCTCGAAAAACAGCGGATAGTGTCCTCCTCCTTCAGGGATCAGGATATCTTCGCCCTTTACAGAGAGGGTGACAGGATTCAGGTCTATGCAATATATGTGAGAAGGGGGGCCATCATCGGGCAGAGGAGTTTTCCTCTTCTGAAGACGGGGATGGAATCGTCCGGGGCGCTTTCGTCTCTCCTGAAGCAATATTACAGCACGGGTGTGACCGTGCCCGGGGAGATCATAATCCCCGAACATATGGAAGACGCGCAGGTCATCGAGCAGTGGCTTGGTGAAAAAAAGAAGGGGAGGGTCTCGCTTGTCGTCCCCCGGAGAGGTGACAAAAAAGCGCTCCTTGCCATGGCGCTGTCCAATGCCGAAAATGTCCTGCGGGCGGGAGAAAAACTGGAGGCGGACAATGAAGGGACACTTGAAACCCTCGCGAAAGTTCTCCTGCTGAAGAAGGTTCCCCGCCGGATAGAGGGTTTTGACATATCCAATCTCGGCGGGAAATACGCCGTCGGTTCGCTGGTTTCCTTCAACAGGGGAGTCCCGGAAAAATCAGGCTACAGGCGTTTCAGGATAAGGACGAAAGAAGACGCCGATGACTATGGGATGATGCGCGAGGTGCTGGAGAGGCGTTACAGCAGGGGGAAAGAGCTTCCCGACCTGATCATTGTTGACGGTGGAAAAGGACAGCTTGGGGTTGCCCTCTCCGTGCTTAGCGGGCTGGGGCTCGGAGAAGTGGATATCATCGGACTCGCGAAGAAATCACACACGCACAAGCCAGGGGAAACATCCACGGTCTTCAGGGACCGGGACAGGGTGTATCTGCCGAACAGGAAAAATCCCCTTTATCTTGACAAACATCCGCGGGCACTCCTCCTCCTTCAGAGAGTGAGGGATGAGGCCCATCGTTTCGCGATAACCTACCATCGCAAGATAAGAAAAATGGGGTCAGGTCTTGCGTTTTGCCTTTTCCATTTCTGAAGTTATCTTGCTTACTCGCAAATAATGACAAACTCGTAAAAAGTCAAAAACTCACTAATCTGTCATTCCCGCGAAAGCGGGAATCCAGCAATTACAAACAGTTATGGATTCCCGATCAGGTCGGGAATGACAAAACGGCAAAAACTCCGACTTCCAAGGAAGTCATTTTGATACAGACGGTATAACATATTGTTATTAAACAGCATTATATGAATTGCGTTCATTTCGGCAAAGGGTTGGATTTCCTTTCCACTATAATGCCGATGTGTCGGCAGAGCGGAGCTTTTTGCGAAACTGTCAATAATGTATCCCGGCATAATCGCCTGCGTTTTTTAGCCTGTAGTCCTGCCGACAAATGGATTTATTCCGGCTCTATATCAAAAAAGGCAAAACGCAAGACCTGACCCCATTTTTTCGAGAAGAGGGGGAAAGGTTCCAGTGTCCAGCGCCGATACAGGAATAGCGTCGAATCTGCGGCACAGATTGTCGAGCATATCTTTATCCGGGAAGATGTCCACCTTGTTGAATACGCGGATGCACCTTTTCCTGCTCAGGTCGAGATCTTCCAGTATCTTTTCCACCGAGACTATCTGCTGTTCAAAGCCCGGATTGCTCACGTCTATGACATGGACAAGCAGGTCGGCCTCGTCCAGTTCCTCCAGTGTCGCGCGGAAGGCGGAGGCAAGCTCCTTCGGAAGATTTCTTATAAACCCCACCGTGTCCGTGATGATCGCCTCCCTGTCGCGGGGGAACCGGAGGCGTGAGCTCTTCGGGTCAAGCGTGGCGAAGAGGAGATTTTCGGTCAGGACGCTGCTCTGTGTCAGGGCGTTAAGGAGTGTGGATTTCCCCGTGTTGGTATATCCGATGATGGAGATGACGGGGAGGTTTTTCCTCTGCCTGAGCCTCCGCCGCTGAACCCTTCCCTTCTGTATGTTCTTCAGCTCCTTTTTCAGACGGTCGATCCTGTCCCTCGCCCTGCGCCGGTTGATCTCGAGCTTTGTCTCTCCCGGGCCGGTGCCCCCAATTCCACCGGTGAGACGGGACATGGCGGTGTTCTTTGTCGCCAGTCGGGGCAGGAGGTACTGCATCTGGGCAAGCTCGACCTGTATCTTACCATCGCGGCTGTGGGCGCGCCTCGCGAAGATATCCAGTATCAGCTGTGTTCGGTCTATCACCTTCAGCTCGGTGAAATCGGTGATAGAGCGCACCTGGGCGGGGGAGAGCTCATGGTCGAAGATTAACAGATTGGCGCCGATCTGGAGGGCCCTGATGACGATATCGGAGAGCCTTCCCCTCCCCATGAGGTATTTTGGATCGTACTTGTGTCTGTGCTGGATGACGGTGTCAAAGACCTCCACGCCGGAGGACCTCGCGAGCTCTCTCAGCTCCGCCATCGATCCCTCGCTGTCGAACATGGGGTCCGTCTCGACACGTATCAATATGGCCCGCTCGGTGGAATCGACCCTTCTGAGCGCCTGCCTTCGCGCGAACTGTT
>Ga0222683_1000358_pt1 | contig 16333 bp, 14 predicted proteins | sample AntAcemetage1073_FD_179841 | JGI IMG/M metagenome (GOLD analysis project Ga0222683, IMG submission 179841) | Saline water microbial communities from Ace Lake, Antarctica - #1073 | ecosystem: Environmental > Aquatic > Non-marine Saline and Alkaline > Saline | place: Antarctica: Ace Lake... | reverse complement strand
GTGTGGGCGTCTCCGTCGGTGTCAGCGTGATGGTCGGTGTCTGCGTTATCGTCGGCGTCAGCGTGGGCGTGGGCGTCTCCTGGTAGATGGCGTAGAGCCTGTTATCCCACGACCCCATATAGACCGCGCCCTCATCCCCTATCGACGGCGATGAAGAATAGGCAGGCGGCAGAAGGACCCACCCCCCCGTCACGTAGCTCCACACGAGGGAGCCGTCCTGGCCTATGCAGTAGACGCGGTCGTCATGAGAGCCGATATATATCATCCCGTCGCTCCCCACGGCGGGCGATGACCTGACAAAGTCTCCGGTGGCATAGGTCCACAACAGGGAGCCGTCGGAGTTGAGGCCGTAGAGAAGACTGTCATCAGATCCCGCATACACCCTTCCGCCATCCCCAAGGGCGGGCGACGATTCGATATCATCGAGGGCCTCGTATGACCACAGCAACACGCCCCCTGAATCGAGGCAGTAGAGCCGGTTATCGCCGGAGCCCGCATACACTCTCCCGTCAGCGCCTATGGCGGGAGAGGAATAGACATCGCCTCCCGTCGCGAGGCTCCAGGCCAGCGAGCCGTCCGAGTTAATGCCATAGATACTGTTGTCGTCCGAGCCCGCGTACACCCTCCCGTCGGCGGCGAGGGCGGGCGAGGATGAGACGTTGCCCCCCGTCCGATAGCTCCAGAGGAGAGATCCGGCATAGCTGATGCCGTAGAGGCGATCATCGCTGGAGCCGGCGTATACCCCTCCGTCATCCCCCGTAACGGGCGATGACAGGACATTGCCCGCCAGGATCCCTCCCGTCCTGTAGCTCCACACCAGGGTGCCGTCGGAGTTGAAGCTGTAGAGGCGGCCGTCATCGGAGCCCACGCTCACCCTCCCGTCTCTCCCCTCGGCGGGCGATGAACGGACGCCGCCTACAAGCACGAGGCCGGTCCTGTAGCTCCACGCAAGGGAGCCGTCGGAGTTGATATTGTAGAGGCGGTCGTCGTCGGACCCCACGTACACGTTCCCTGCGCTTCCCACGGCGGGCGAGGAATAGACGCCGCCGCCCGTTACGTAGCTCCATCTCAGGCCCGCGGCGAGGGACCCCCGATACTGACTAAGGCCGGTGCGGGCGGCATCGTGGCGGAACATGGGCCACGGCGCCGGCGTCGGGGTGATTGTGGGGGTGGCGGTCTCAGTCGGCGTCCCCGTGGGTGTCTCGGTTGGCGTTCCCGTGGGAGTCCCCGTCAGCGTCGGTGTCGGCGTCTCCGTGGGAGTCTCCGTCGGCGTATCCGTGATCAGTGACGTAGGCGTGATGGTGGGCGTCAGCGTGGGCGTGTTCGTTCCGGTCGGCGTGGCCGTCACCGTTGGAGTGTCGGTAGGTGTCGCCGTGGACGTGCCGGTGGGCGTCACGCTGGGCGTGGGCGTGGGAGAGTTCGTGGGGGTCTCCGTCGGCGTCCCGGTTATCGTCGGCGTTTCCGTGGGCGTGGGAGTATCCTCGTAGATTGCGTAGAGCCTGTCATCCCATGAGCCCACGTAGATCGTGCCGTCGCCTCCTATCGCCGGGGAAGAAGAATAGGAAGGCGGGATGATGACCCACCCCCCCGTCACGTAGCTCCATGTGAAGGAGCCGTCCGGGCCGATGCGGTAGACGCGATTGTCGTGGGACTCGATGTACACGCCCCCGTCGCTCCCGAGGGCCGCCGAGGACCGTACGGCGTGCCCGGTCACGTAGGTCCACAGCAAAGAACCGTCGGAATCAAGGCAGTAGAGGCTGCCGTCGTATGAACCGGCGTACACCCTCCCGTCGCTCCCCACGGCGGGGGATGACTGGACGTCGCCTGAAGTCGCATAGCTCCATATCAGGGAGCCGTCGGAATTTATGGCATACATGCTGTTGTCAATCGACCCTGCATACACCCTCCCCTCGTCATCCACGGCCGGCGAGGAATACATGTCGCCTCCGCTTCTATAGCTCCACGACAGGGAGCCGTCCGAATTAAAGCCGTAGAGGCGGTCGTCATCCGAGCCCGCGTAGACTCTCCCGTCACCATCCAGGGCGGGCGAGGAATAGACATCGCCGCCTGTCACATAGCTCCATGAGAGGGAGCCCGCAGCCGTAATGGCGTAGAGGCGGTTATCCGTCGAGCCCGCGTATACCTTACCGTCGCTCCCGATGACGGGCGACGAGTGCACGTCGTCTTTCGACGCAAAGGCGGATGCGCCGGCCCTATAGGTCCATGCCAGGGAGCCGTTGGAGTTCAAGCTGTAGATGCGCGGCGGATAGTTCGTGATGCCTAGCTTGCCGTAGGTACCCACGTACACCCTGCCGTCGCTTCCAACGGCGGGCGATGAACGCTCGCTCCCCCCCGATGCCACGGTCAAATACGTCCACGCCAGCGAGCCATCGGAATTGAAACTGTAGAGTTTTGCGTCATCGGAGCCAGCATAGACCCTGCCGTCGGCCGCAACGGCAGGCGAGGAGAAGATGTCCCCGCCTGTCAGATAGCTCCACCTCAGGCCTGCGGCGGCCGAGCCTATGTAAGAGCTGCGGCCCGTGTGCCTCTCGTTCTGGTGGAACATCGGCCAGGGGCCGCTGTCGAGCTGGCCCCACGCATGACCGGTGGTAAGGGCAAAAAAAAGAAGTGATAAAAAAGAGGAAACCAGTATCGCTGCCAGAGGCTTTTTCATACCATCTCTCCTTGCTATGCAGATGCCGCAAAAAGAATAGCTAGACTGCATACCCACTTCTGGAGGGATAAAATCCGCGAGTTTGCATTCTTGGACACCGTTAATGTACTCAAAGACGCGAGGCGAGTCAAGCTCTTTTGCCCATTATTTCAATCCATGCGCAAGATCCAAGTTTCAAGGTCTGCCCCCTACTGAAGCCAACGCAGAGCTCACCTACCTGAAAACGCGCAGTGTTTTCAGGTTGGGCGCAGCGATTTTCGGTAATTTTAATACCTTAAATAAAAAGGTAAAATCATCAAAACTATTCCAACTATAATAACCAAGATCGCATTGGATATAAAATATGGAAAGGCACATAGGGCTACGCCACAAACGAGAGCAATACCTCTTCGTTGTTTTTTGCCATAAACAATATACCCCAACCCAATAGCACCAAATAACATTGCAAGAAATATATCTGTTGTTGAATACATCTCTTATTCCTCTATTTTCATCACCGAACAGTGTCCCCGGAATTCCCGGAATTCCACGATTATCTATCCGGTGTCCCCTATTCGCTCGCCTGTCCTTCTCGGGAGCGGACGGCCTCCCGGATCGAGGAACCCGAGTTGCTGAAAACGCAGGAAGAGTACCCGGCAAACCCACGCATCGGTGGCGGCGTAAGCTATTTGTTTCGGCGTAAGCCGGGGGCTGGCCCAGTTGGAAGTGGAGGAGCCCTTGGTGACGCGAAATCCGAGCAGCTGCGCAGCCAGATTGCGGACGCCTGATAGTTTGAGGCCTTGCAGCTGCGCCACGAGGCTCAGGTCAACGATGTTTTGAGGTTCAAACGGAAAAACCTTCTTGAGACTCGAGAAATCGTCAGCCAGCCCGATGCCTGCCTTGATGAGCGCCGGATTTTCCAGCATTTCGACCAACGCGCCAGAAAATTCCATCCGTTTCAACTGAAAGAGATACACCACGGACGCGGTGGCAATCTGTACCAGGCAGGGCAGGTGAAATTGACCTTTGCGGAACGCGGGCTTCGTTTCCGTGTCAAGCCCCACCACCTGTTCGTCGCGGATCACATAAATCGCCCGCTCCAAGTCCTGAGCCGACGCGACCAGGCGAATCGTCCCCTCGTATTTCCGGATCGCCAACTGGGTTACTTCCTCTTTGGTCATGGTTTTCATATGTCGTGCCGAACTCCTCGATTCTCTCCGCCAGATCGAGAAACATCAAGGGAAAAGCGTCCCCTAATCTTCAGAAGCGGCGAAGCCGCTTTTCGGGGTCAGCTTGAGCAACTGGTTATGCGGTGACTTCGAGATAAGCGGAGAAACTATGAGAGGAGGGGACGGGAAGACCTTCTGTTTTTAGTCCATCCAGATGGAACTCGATGGCTTCCCGCATTCTCTTTTCGACCTCTTCCTTGGTGGCTCCGGTCGCAACACACCCATCCAGATCAGGCGAATAGGCGGAATATCCAGTTTCGGTTTCTTCAATAACGATTAAGTAACGTCTCATTTAACACCTGCCTGTTTAAATATACTATTTAATGTTCCTGGTGCCAAGTCATCACTGGACTTTCCGGCGATGGTCACAAGCCCAGTTTTTGTTGGGTGTTTGTACTGCCGATGACTCCCTCTCGTTCGTACAATGTACCATCCATCTACTTCCAGCATTTTAATGATATCCCTAACTTTCATCTGGGAAATATATTAACAATGAAAACCTAATAATTCAATTCGCATAACAGTGCCTTATACGATCCGTATAAGCGGACGGGAAATGGCCGAATTTGCCATATAAGATCCTTTCTCGTTTTTCAATGATTGGCTATGTGGGTCCGACCCCGATTATAAAACTGTTTTTATTGCCTCAATTGTCAAGAGGAAAGATTTGACCCCCGCCCTCCATCAGTGGTTACGCAACGCTCAGCGTACAGACAACCGGGGTCAACGTGACTTCATGGCCTTGACACGAATCAACCTTCAGACAGCCCGAGCCTGGGCCATTAAAGAAACGGGTGCAGCTCTCTGGGACTACACGTATCGAACAAGCGCATCGAAGGCTTGGTATCGCTTACTTGGCTGGATATCCCGCTGCCGTCTTCAACCGGTTATTAGAGTCGGGCGCATGGTTCGCAACTACCTGTGGGGTATCCTCAATGCCATCTTCGCAGCCGTTAACAACGCCCTCGTAGAGGCCAAGAATGCACGCGTTCAGAAGATCAAGGCGACCGCATGCGGATTCCGTAATCGCAGCCGCTTTCGCCGAGCCATTTTATTTCATCTAGGCGGCCTTGACCTCATGCCCTGTGGTATTGGAGATCTGCATTTTGCCCACACTAATTCCTGAAGCGCCATTTATTTATTCACATTTTCGCAAGGGATTTTATACTGATCTCCTATGCCATCAAATCTAGTTTTTTGAAATTCGTCGCTCACATAATCTTGCTGAAAAGTTACGTTTTGCCAAACCGTGCATGTGCCGTCACTGTTTTTTACAGCAATAGCAGCACGGATGTATCTGTGCAGAATAATTCCAGTAAGTTGGTTTCTTCGTATCATCCAATCGGAATCGATAATAACAACGCGCAACACATCACCTTTTACTCTGTCATTGTAAATTTGTGAAGCCTTGAAAGCAGTAATCATCTCTGCTTCAAGCTTGTTATCGGAACGCGCGGATTTCGGCATTACCGCAGCTTTTGTTTTTGAGTTGACTGCAAATTCGTTCAATTCATTGGATGCTTTTTTGTAAACCGTGTAATCATCACCAGTAATAACGAACTTCCCTTCGGCCACAACATTATAATTACATTTCAATTTGACAATTATAGTATGCTCACCAGATTCTAGTTGGCTCATTCGCTCTGCGAATTTAATTGGACCATAAAACTTGGGTCCAAACTTTTTATAAACCAATTCTTTGCTGCCGTATGCGGTCAGTTCATTTGTTCCCGGGACAATATCGAGCGGAAGATAATTTTTCTGAAGAGCATCACCCGAAACCCATAATGTACTGGTTTCCAATTGCATTTCACTCGGTTGTTGATAATCGTACAAGGGCGCTTTCAGTTCGTAGATAAATACTTCCACGGAAACATTTTTTGCCGATTCCTTTCCGATAATTTTTAAAATGCTTTTCTCTAAAAATGCCACCGAATAGATACGGTCGCCGGATTGAAATTGAGTTGTCAGTCCGGCTGGATTTGAAGGATTGATCGGACTCTTTGAAAAGACAATCTCACCGCTTTTTTGGGCGAACGCATTCACCGAAACGAAAACCAGAATAATTGATAGAATTAATAACGATTTAACTTTCATTTTAGCTCCTTTATTTGTAATGATGAAAACATACTAACATGAATTACGCAATATTTCAGTAGATTTTTTCACATAACGCCTCGGCTGAGGCGCGCTGTCAAGCGTCGCCTCCAGCCGTTGGTTATGTGTCTCATCCTTTTAGGATTTCAACGCACTCCAAACGAATACCATCAGGATCTCTCCATTCACACCACCGGTAGTTGTTATGCTTGAAAAAATCGACAACTCCAGTTTCGTATTCTGTTATGCCCAACGCATTCAACGCAGATATCACATCGTCCAATGAATTGACCCGCAGGGACAAATGTTGACTTGAGAGAAATTCCGGACTCGCATGCGACTCCGAAAGGAAGAAATGAACATGTGCAGCTTCCACCACTAATGTGCCTGGATCTCCATCACGAAGCTTACAAGACGCTCCGAAAACTCGTTCGTAGTATTCCTGAGTACAGACGAGAGAACTTACGGACAGGCAAACATGATCAATCGCGGTTGCGTCTATCATGGGCGTTCAATTTCCTTTTGATACATAACAAAGTCTTATCCGGTCCGCATAAGCGGCCGGGAAATGGCCGAATCCGCCGTATAAGACCCTTTCTCGTTTTTCAATGATGGTTACGTGGGCCCGTCCCCGATTATCTAATATTCAATTAAATATTGAGTAATTTATTTTCTATTTCTTCTATCATCGATATAATATTCAACTGCTGATCATATTCAACATTGAACATAAAGTTTTTATTCTCAACTGAATATCTATATATGTGCCAATCTGTTTTCGGTGTGGGAATTTCCAATAATTCTGAATATTTAATCCATTCAAGTTTACCTTCTTTACAAGCAGGCGGATCAATATGCGCAATCTCGGCAAGATACACAAAACAGATCCAGTTATAATTAGTTGGTGAACTTTCAACCATTACACCGCAACATTTTGGATATGTGATACGGATTCCAGTTTCTTCAAATGTCTCTCTGATGGCTGAATGTATCGGACTCTCATATGGATCGATTTTTCCACCGACTGGTGTGTATTTACCTTTATTGGGTTCTTTTTCACGTTTCAGCAGTAAAAAGCGGTCACCCGACTTTAAAATACACAGAACTGCTGGTTATTTATGTCCATTCGATACATACATGTTTCAAACCATTTTCAGCCTAACGCCCCGGCTCAACGGCGCGCGGCAGTTCGCGCGTCCGCTTGCCGCCGGTGGTTATGCGCAGGTTAATTCTTTAGAATGTAAAAAAGACTAGTTACCACAGCATTTTTTATACTTTTTACCGCTTCCACATGGACAGGGTTCATTGCGTCCCACTTTCTTTTCGGCAATCTTTGTTTTTAGTGGATTCAATAATATTTCTAAGGCTTTGATATCCTCAGGTTTATCTGGTTCCAATTCAATTGTATATTTCCAGCCGTTTTCATCAAATACTGATTCTAATTCTTTCACTCTTTCTTCTGTTTGTACATTCACAACAGCGGGATTCTTTTCAGTGCCCAATTTTGCTGTCTTTTTACCGTCAAATATTTTTTCCATTTTTTCTCCTTTAAGGTATTATATGATTTATCTACCGCATAACAGTGCCTTATGCGGTCCATATAAGCGGCCGGGAAATAGCCGAATCTACCGTATAAGACCCTTTCTCGTTTTTCAATGATTGTTTATGTAAGTCCGACTCCGACTATCCAAGGTTTTGTTCGAATCTCTATCATGCGTGTGCCTTTTCAAGGTGCGCGGCAATCACTACCTTGATCAAAGATTGGCGGGGCACGCCGAGACGTTTCGCTTCACGATCGAGTGAGTGAATCATCCAGATAGGGAAGTCAACATTGACCCTCTTCTGCTCGTGCTCCGGACGACGTGCTCTGGATAGATCAAGATGCTTGGTGATGTTTTCGCCGGCATCGAACTTCCTATCAAAATCCTTAGCTTTCATAGACTTCAACCTCCTCTTGTCGAGATCGACGAACCGAGATGATTCGAATTTTGTCATCCCGATAGGTTATAACTCCGGACCAATGCTTCCCGGCGATGTGGCCAACGACCATGAATCTTGGTTCGTCAGTCACTTTTACAGGAATCTCAAGTAAGTCGGGATCGTTCCAGAGGGCTTGGGCTTCGATGAAATCGATCCCGTGCTTCCTCTTATTCGCCTCGCTCTTCTCCGGGTCAAACTCGAATTCCATGATATATATACTATACCGTGTGTATACCTGGTGTCAACCGTAAATATACATCGTTGAGGTATCGAAGTTATGTGCTATTCTGGGGTTGATCTGATTCATTTAGACGCTAACCGTGTTTCTTGGCCGCTGTTTATGCAACATGTTTATTCTCAGGAGGTTACTCATTTAGGCGCAAAATTGCGAAAGGATGCTGCATTTGCTCAAGCTCATGAACAGCATATGGTTACTTGTTTAATTTATCTCTCGGCACATTTTGATACCCATTTGCGCCTGAAATCTTATTTAAAAGCAAAACCTCTTAACAGGTGGCTATCTTCGCAACCCCTTGATAATCAACGACATCCTTATTTAGGCGCAAACCGGCAAAACCCAGTTTTTGGCCGCATATCCACCGAGGTCCGAGCTTAATAACCATGTCCCACCTCCGGGGTGGGACATGGTCGCGGGGACAAGTCCACTTACCACAGGATGCCATCAACAACTATGTCAAGATGAATATGGATTTTGCGCTTCAGTCTCAACTTGAGACTGGGGGTCTACTACTTGAAATTACTGTGAAAACCGGGAAATTTGGCGCGAATGCGAATATTTATTTTTGAACATTTGATCAGTGCGGAGTGAATGTTTTTTACGGGATTTCGTTTCCCCACCCCACCACTTTTTTGAAGCGCTTCCGGGCTTTTTTTATCGGCTCTGTGAGGGCCTCGAGCTTATCCACAATGTCCATGGGGCCGGTGATCTCAACCGTGATCTTGTCCCCCTTCTGGCTGCGGTGGATGTGGACGCTCTTCAGCCACATCTTCTGAACAACGGGGTCCTTCTCGTACACGTCCTCCACGATGTCCAGGAGGAGCTCGCGCTTGTTCTTCTTCGAGTCGGGCTTCTGGCGGTAGAGGATGTACTCCAGGTCGTCGAGCTTCAGCGTACCATCGACGATCTCCCCAAACAGCTTCTTGCGCAGCTTCAGGTCCTTGATGCGCAGGAGGATGAGGGCATGGCCGACACTCATCTTGCCGTCGAGGATCGCCTGCTTCATCTCCTCCGTCATATCCTCTATCAGCCTGAGGAGCTTGTAGATCCTGCTGCGGGGCTTCGCGCACGGCTCCACCAGGTCGTCCACCTCGTAGCCGTACTCCTCGACGAGCTTCTTGTACGCGTAGCCCTCCTCCAGGGGCGTGAAGTCCTTGCGGTTGATGTTCTCCACGAAGCCCATGAGGGCGGCCTTCTGGTCGGTGAGCCCCTCCCACACCTCGGCCCTGACGGTCTTGTGCTTGAGCTCCCTCGCGCAGTCGAGGCGGCGGTGGCCTGCGAAGAGGACGTAGCCGCCACGCGTCTTCTTCACCTTGATCGGGTCGAGAACGCCGGACGCCTTTATGGAGATGAGGAGCGATTCCTTCTCATAGTCGAACTCGAGGCGCATGCGGCAGAGGCTGCCGATGATCTTATCTACAGGGATCTCTCTGACTTCCATGATACCCCTCCTTTGTTCGTACTGCGTTAAAAACAATCCCCTTACAACATCGTACTGCGGGCATCCCACCAACAAGAAAGTCAACAAGTCAACTCCGTCCCCCCTTTTGGTCCCCTGCGGTCTTTTTTCTAAGTCCACTGCTCAGGTTTGACCCCCGACCTTGACCCCGTGTGAAATATTGTTTTTCCGCGACAGGAGGATTTTGCCTATTTTTCTTTATTGACACTTGGAGGCCTTATTAGGGTTAGGAACTCCTTGAAAATTTGTGTCTACCTCTGAATGGTATAAGAAATCCCTCTTCCAAGTAACCAACCAATAAAAAGGCCAATGCCACCAGCGGCCAACGAATACGGTGGAATGAAGATGAATATCAGAGCCGAGGTTGACGAACTTGTTGCTATCTGCCCTAAATCAAAAAGCCAAGCAAAGTGGAGAAAGAGAGTAAAGGCAAGAGTAAAAATACTAAATCCAATCAGTCCCATTCTACGAGAGAGAGGCATATTTCGCCACACCCCCTCAGCTTTTTTTAATGCAACCCTAATAATCAAATAAACAATAGCTACAGGAACGCAATTCCAAATTGCAAATGGCTGAACTCCCTCAACATAAACTATAAATAGGGCACACAAAATTAATAAAATTCCTAAGATCATTTAGGCTCCTAACAGAGTCTTATACGGTCCGCATAAGCGGCCGGGAAATGGCCGTATCTACCGTATAAGATCCTTTCTCGTTTTTCAATGATTGGTTATGTAGGTCCGCGCCCCCGATTATCCTGTTACTTCTGTGCTTCCAGCCTCAATTGTAAAGAGGAAAGATTCGACCCCCTTCCTACATTTGCCTTGTTATGCAATCTACAGATTGGCGGCTCGCTCGGAAATACACTCGTATCCTCCCATCTCAAATTCACGGCAAATCCATGGCCGCTTCTCGTAAATCATACAAATCATGGTGTTTCGGTCCAAGGCCGAACACCAGCCATCTTCTAGCCGCGCCATGCTCATCCCGCCCCACTTATCTATCTCAATAAAATTATCGGGCACTCCGGTATCGGTAATGAGCCTTACTTCTAAACGGCAACAGCAGGCCTCGCAGTTTACACAGGTCACCTCGGTATCAGGCAGGGTTGTAGCTTCGATTGTCATAAATTACTTTTCATTTTTTATATAGGTATCCATTTACATCGCCTAAATTTGTTTTTGCATAACGCTGAGCGTCAGGCGCTCTGTAAGGCGTCGCCTGGACGCTCTCGTTGGCCATCCGCTTTGAATCCTTCGTGGAAAGTGACAATACCCCGCGGAATGTTTCCGTCGAAAGACAGTGCGAGAAAGACTTCCGGTGGTACTCCCCCATGGACAAGTTCCGGAACGTTATCGAACCCGAACTTCTTGTAATACTCCGGTTGCCCCACGAGACAACAGCCCCGAGCGTGCATGCTCTTCAGCCGTGATAATCCCTCATGGATTAGGGCCTTGCCAATGCCCTGACGCTGGTATTCCGGCAAGACCGAAACAGGTCCAAGTCCGTACCAATTCTGTGTGCCGTCCGAAATGGTCACCGGCGAGAACGCAATATGCCCTACGATGCGACCATCTAAGTCTGCGACGAGCGATATCGTGAGGGCATTGGCGGCGCGCAGTGCCTCGATGATAAACTGCTCAGTGTGGTTGCTAATCTCCAAGGTCTGAAACGCCGCGATCGTCACCTCGGCTATGGCTCCGATATCGTCGTTCGTCTCGCTCCTGATAGCGATTTCTGAAGTCATGGTCTCGTCTTTCTCTCTTTCCAGCCAACATAGTCTTATACGGACCGTATAAGCGGCTGGGAAATGGCCGAATCTGCCGTATAAGATCCTTTCTCGTTTTTCAATGATTGGCTATGTGGGTCCGCCCCCTATTATTCATAGGTCAAATTGTCAATTGCATAGGTTTGACCCCAATCGCTGCCTCCTGTCCTTCTAACGTCAATTAAAAAGAGGAAAGATTCGACCCCCGCGCTCCTTATAAGTTGAACTACCGCCATGAAGTCTTTATCGGACTGAAGGTTTTTTGAAAACTTATCCATCATTTTACTCTTCCTCGCAACTGTTCCTTCATTCGAGCCGTCACTTCTCTATATAGCCACCAAGACACCAAGGCACCGGAAGGCGGTTTATGGTTACTAGTTACTTGATAAGTAATATTTTGTACGAGAAACTAGAAACAAGAAACTAGAAACTGTCGTTAGCCTTCGTGTTCTTCGTGGTTAAATTTTCCCTTTCCGGACCAGGTCCATCACCTTCTCCGCCGGGCAGCCCATCCGGATGGTCTGGACGATAGCGTCCATGTAGGGGCGGACATGGTTGAAGAATTTTTTATATCCGGTACAGAGGTAGTTCAGTCCCGGCTCTCCGTCCGGCGTTTTCAGGAAACGGTGCTTGGGGCACTCCCCCCGGCAGGCGAAGAGGAAGTCGCACTCCCGGCAGTACTTCGGGAGCGACTCCTCCTTGACCGCCCCGAACCGGAGCTGTTTTTCTGAGTCGATCATCTCCCCCGGTTCCCCGGCGAGGATGTTCCCGAGACGGTATTTCGGGTAGACGAAGTGATCGCAGGAGTAGACGTCCCCGTTGTGCTCGACGATGACCGCCTGGCCGCAGCGCTCGGAGAAGAAGCAGTTCGCCTGGAGCATCCCCATCCAGTTAACGACGAACCACTCGAAGTTCATGATGAAGACGGAACCGATATCATTCTTCACCCACTCGTCGAAGACGCCGATCAGGAAATCACCGTAGTCTTCCGGGATCATAGTCCAGGGGGTGACGTTCGGTTCGTCGCTATTATCGATGGATGCCGGCATGCCCAGCTTCAGCCCCAGCCGTTCGGACTCGGTGTCGGGCATCCGTTCCACGATAGGGATCAACTGGATGAACCGGACGCCCTGCTCCTTGAAAAACCGGTAGACATCGAGCGGCCTCTTCGCTGACTCCCGGGTCACGCAGGCGAGGATATTGAACTCGACCCCGTGTTTCTTCAACAGATCCATGGCCCGCATGACACGGTCGAAGGTCGGTTCGCCGCCCCGGTCTTTCCGATAACGGTCATGGACGTCTTTCGGGCCGTCGAGACTGAGGCCCACGAGAAATTTATTCTCGGCAAGAAACCGGCACCACTCGTCATCGATGAGTATCCCGTTGGTCTGGAGCGTGTTTGCGATCCTCCTCCCTCCTGCGTACCGTTTCTCCAGTTCGACCGCCTTCCTGAAGAAGTCGATCCCCATCAGTGTCGGCTCGCCGCCCTGCCAGGCGTAAAGAAGCTCGGGGACGGTCTGGTACTCCGCAGTCTTCCGGATGTACGTTTCCAGGACCTCGTCGGACATCCGGTACCGGCCGCCTTCCGGGAAGAGTGCTTCTTTCTCCAGGTAGAAGCAGTAGCCGCAGTTGAGGTTGCAGTCCGGTCCCGCCGGCTTGGCCATCAGATGGGCGACGAGCTTCTGAGCAGGTTTTTGTTCTGTGTAATCGGTCATATCTATGGGGAGTCTGGAATTAAAGCCCACCTAAAAGCACATTATAGTGAAAAAGAGAGAATATAACCACGAAGGACACGAAGAGCACGAAGTGAAAATAGAGAATTGGGTAGGGAATGGGGAATAGGAACTGTGTTCTTGACCTCTCTATTCCCTATTCCCTGAATCGCGCGGCCCGCAGCTCCGCATGCTACGGATAGTTAGCTGGCGTGCCAGCAATTGTCCACGTCTGTGCCTTTTCCCTAACCGGTGAATGCCCTCGCGGTAAACAGGACGGCCGGCACCCGAAACCCTGTACGGCTCGTTTCAAGACGCCACATTGTCGGACCCAGGAGCCGGACTGTGAAGTCCACATACCCTCACAACTTCTGGAGTTCGGGTGCCGGGATCTTCGTGATGTTGGGCGGCGGTGGGTTCGGATACTTCTTGAGGGTCTCCTTGTACTTGTCAATCTCCTTGAAGACGAGCCCCTGGACCCAGGGGAATTGGGCGGGGACCTGAATATCCTCGTGGGGGTCCATTTCGATGTTGTAGAGCGTCGGATAGGCCAACGACGCGCTGGCAGAGAGGACGCCGTCCATGCGCTGCAATCCGAGGCCGGTCGGGTGAACGTTGGTGAAATACATGCGCCATTGCTTCCACCGCGCCGCCACCAGGTGCGCGCCGATGAAGGTCAGCAGGCTCTCCCGCGCGCCCTCCTCGCTCTTGCCAAACAGCACGTCGGTCTGGTCGACGCCGTCAATTGGTCTATCGTCAGGAATCTTGGCTCCAATGATATTGGCGAAGGTCGGGAGGAAATCCATGATCGAGAACATGGCATACGAGGTTGTGCCCGGCTTGACCTTGCCCGGCCAGCGGATGAAACAACATGTTCGGATCGAGCCTTCGGTTGCCTCGCCCAGCTCGCCCCGGAATGGACCCGTGTTGCCCATGTCCGGCGTCCCCTGGTTCCCCAGATCGCGATTGATCTCGCCTTGCGGCCCGTTGTCCGAGGCAAAGACGAAAAGCGTGTTGTCGTCGATCTCGAGGTCCTTCAGTGCCTGGAGGATCTGGCCGACGTGGTAGTCGCCTTCCATCATCCTGTCACCATACTGGCCGATCCGCGACTTCCCCGCGAACTGCTTCGACGCGAGGTTCGGATAATGTCCCATCGAGAATGGCAGGTAGAGGAAGAACGGCTTGCCCGCCTCGGTCTGTCGCTCCATAAAGTCGATGGCCTTCTTTGTGAGTTCAAAGTCGATCTCGCGCCGAACTTCCATCGTGTACGGTTTGAGCTTGCGCAACGGACCATTTGCAACGGCCTCGTAGAGATGCGGCCCCTCTTCACGAAGCTCGCTGAGTGACTCGTCAGTCGAGTGCGTGAGCACCATCGTGCTGGGGGAAATGCAACAGTTCCACGTGAGGTCGGGCGGGAGGCCGTAGAACTCGTCGAATCCGTGGGCCGTCGGCAGGCTCTCCGGAGCGATGCCCAGGTGCCATTTGCCATAGATGGCCGTGGCGTAGCCTGCGCCCTTGAACAACTGCCCCATCGTGTACGCCGTGCCCGGGAGCGTGTTCGAGGTACCGGGCATGATGACCAGCGACAGGCCGTTGCGGTTCGAGTATTGCCCGGTCATCAGCGCCGCCCTCGATGGTGTGCAGGCGGGCTCCACCAGATACTGTGTTAAGCGTAGACCCTCGCGGGAGAGCCGATCAATGTTCGTCGTCGGCGCTCCACGAAGCTCTCCGCCACCGTACGGACCCATGTCGCCGTAGCCCACGTTATCGGCGAGGATGAATACCACATTGGGTTTCTCCTGCTTCTTCTCTTTCGCCATCGCCGGCAGGTCGGCGAAAACAGCAATCCCGCCAAGTGCGCAGCCGAATGATTTCAGCATGGTGAGTAGTTTCATCGTCATACTCCTTTCTTGTGATCGATGATTGAAAATCAGCTAACGAAAAGCTGAGACCGCGGGAACCGCGTCGGCTCGAGCGGCGGGTTAGCTAGCGTTCAATTTATTTCTTTTCCTGCTTTCTCTGAACTGGGAAGATGACCTTCCAATCTTTTTTCATGTCTACGACTGTCCAGCCCTTTTCTTTCGCCTCTGTGAGCGCCTTATCCAGGCGCCCGAGTGATACATTCCGATCATAGGCCCATTCTCTCTCGGCGTCAGTATGATGAACCAGTCCCATGAAACGTGAACCGCTTCCGGCGGCAGTCCACTGGAGCATCTGAAGGTCTCCGTCAGAGTTGCCGAAGGCGAGAAGAGGACGACGGCCGATGAACCTGTTAATTCCGACCGGCTTGCCGTCCTTGTCGTCGATGAAGTCCATCTCGGGGAGAAGCATCAGGACCGGCCCGCTCTTGAGCATTTCGTATTTTACCTTGATGCAGGAACCAACGACCTGCTCGGGTGGGATACCGTAAACGTTTTCTGTCCAGGGGCGCATGAAGTCGATTCCGCCGCCGGACACTATATAGGTCTTAAAGCCGTTGGATCTCAGATAAGCCAGAAACTCGAGCATCGGTTGATAGACCATCTCCGTGTAGAGGCGCTTCGTTACCGGATTGCGCGCGGAGCCGATCCAATCTGAGACGATCTGTTCGAACTCAGCGACCGTCATGCCGGTGTTGGTTGCCATCACTAGTTGACTTATTGTCTTGCCGCCGCCCGCAAGAACGCTTTTCAAGTCTCCTTCCAGAACGTCTTTGAAAGGCTGCTTTTGCTTCCACTCAGGATGCTTGGGCGCGAGCGCTTTGACGCGATCCAGGGTGAAAGCAAGCTCAACGGCAATGGGCTTCTCGGCCCAGAGCGTACCATCGTTGTCGAAGACTGCGATGCGTTCGGCCGGGGGCACGTATCCCTTCCCTCCCTCTTTGGTCACGAGATCAACGAAACGCACAATAGACTGCTTGGTCGAACCTTCATTCCAGGAGGGCAGTGGGTCGGTCTGCGTATCAGCTCGAATCGTGGAAGTGCATACAAGTGAGAAACTGAGAATGACAAAAAGAGATAAAGGCATGTTTTTTGCGAAGCGTTTCATGAATAGCGGCTCTCCATATGCTTTGGCGAAATTGGGGTTGGACCCAGACCTGTCCAAAATAGCTCTTTGAGAACTTATGTTTAGAGGGGCACTCCGCATGGGGTAGTATGGTTGTTGGACAACAACAATCAACTCGCCATAGGCGAGACAACCCACATACGGAGGCCCAC
>Ga0222683_1000344_pt1 | contig 16825 bp, 14 predicted proteins | sample AntAcemetage1073_FD_179841 | JGI IMG/M metagenome (GOLD analysis project Ga0222683, IMG submission 179841) | Saline water microbial communities from Ace Lake, Antarctica - #1073 | ecosystem: Environmental > Aquatic > Non-marine Saline and Alkaline > Saline | place: Antarctica: Ace Lake... | reverse complement strand
CTCATTGTCCACAAGGGAGTGGAAGTTGAAAAAGATCCATCACTGCTAGATAAGGATTATAGCGATGAGGGTGAAGATTTCAGAGAACTTATAGCTCGTTTAAAGAAAATATATGCAAAGGATTCTACAAGATGGACAAAAATTGCAAAAGGGATAAAAGGAGTTTCAGAAGAGACTACTACAGGAGTACATAGACTATATCATATGATGGAAAATAACACATTATTGTTCCCTGCGTTTAATGTAAACGATTCTGTTACAAAATCTAAATTTGATAATCTTTATGGATGCAGAGAAAGTCTTGCAGATGGAATAAAGAGAGCAACAGATGTCATGGTTGCTGGTAAGACTGTAGTTGTTTGCGGCTATGGGGATGTTGGAAAGGGCTGCTGCCAATCAATGAAGGGATTTGGTGCAAGAGTAATTGTTAATGAAATTGATCCCATTTGTGCTTTGCAGGCAGTTATGGAAGGATACGAGGTTAAACCCATCGAAGATTCACTTGATGAAGGAAATATATTTGTTACTGCTACTGGAAATAAAGACATCATTACCGCAGAGCATATGAAACATATGAAAGACCAGGCAATTGTCTGTAATATCGGACATTTTGACAATGAAATTCAAGTAAGCAAGCTGGAGCAAGTAGAAGGCATAAGGAAATTAAACATCAAACCACAGGTGGATAAATACATATTCCCAGATGGACACGAGATATTTATGCTTGCTGAAGGGCGTCTTGTGAACCTTGGTTGTGCTACAGGACATCCAAGCTTTGTCATGAGCAGCTCATTTACTAACCAGTGCCTTGCACAAATGGAGCTTTGGAAAAAAGACCATGAAATTGGTGTTTATATGCTTCCAAAAATACTTGATGAGGAAGTAGCTAGATTGCATCTTGAAAAACTTGGCGTTAAATTAACAAAGCTTAGACCAGATCAGGCAGAGTATATTGGTATAAATGTAGATGGGCCCTACAAATCTGAGCATTACCGATATTAGGAATGAAAATATCATTCTCCTTAGTTTAGCAATATGATTTAAGTTTGTTTAATTGAAGTTTTATGGAGAGAATATGTTAAGCTTCTTGAATCTGTCTTCAATATCTTCAACAGGTTTAAGAGGTAATGTAAACCTAAATGTACTTCCCTTATTCACTCTACTTTCAACATATATGTTACCCCCATGGGCAACTACAATTCCTCGTGAAATGGCAAGACCCAAACCTGCACCACCCATCAGTTTCCTGTCTTTTGCAGAATCAACCTGATAAAATGTATCAAAAATTTTTTCTATCTTATTTTTTGGTATTCCTCTACCAAAATCTTGAATCTCAAATAATACATACTCTCCTTCTTTTTTAATTTGTATATTAATATCTGATTCACAAGGCGAGAATTTTATTGCATTATTTACAAGATTAACTATCACCTGCTTTATCCTCTCCGAGTCAATGACAAGGCCTGGTAGACTATCTTCCAGAATCGTATTGATTTTTATCTGTTTTTCGTTTGCAGAAGATTGCATGGTCTCAGCAGTTTCCTTAATCATTTTACCTATGTCAGCATCTTCTGGGAGGAATTTCATGGTTCCAGATTCAAGTCTTGAAACGTCAAGAATGTCCTGAACGAGTTTATTCAGGCGAGTTATATTCCGGAGAACTACATCAAGTGCCTTCTTCTGCTTATCAGTAACTTCCCCGAGAGACAGGTCGGCTAAAAGTTGGGCATATCCTTTTATTGCAACCATTGGCGTACGTAGTTCATGGGAGGTTACATTTAAAAAATCTGATTTTATGCGATTGAGCCTTTTTAGTTCAGCATTCTGCCTTTTAATTTCCCCCTCTGATCTCTTTTGATCTGTTATATCAAGACCAAGAGTAACAGATCCTATCGGGTTTTTTGTATTGTCTAAAATATTGCGAGAGTCCCAAGAAACGGTTCTGATGTTTCCATCCTTGCGTTTGATCAATGTTTCGAAATTTTGAGAAAACACCTCACCTTCGATATGTGTAACTCCCTTCGTGGTAATGTTTCTTTTACACTGTGCTTCATCTGGACTTAGCCAATCCCATATACTATCACGACCGAGCACCTCTCCACGCGGGTAGCCAGTAATTGCCTCTGCGGCTTTATTCCATATTACGATACTTCCCATTAAATTCATAGCACTAAGCCAAACATTGGCATTGTCGATAACGCTATCCTGGAATTGGCTGAGTTTACTGATCTCTTCTCTTGCAGTCTTACTTTTGGTAACATCAGAGATCATTATCAGACCTCCAGATATCTTATTTTTACTATTTTTTATTGGTACAGCATGTATTGACCCGGTCCGTTTTTCTCCGCTCTTTGTAGTAAAATCAAGTTCATATGGCAAAGTCTTTTCACTGAATATTACATCCATGGAAAAATCGAAAACATTATTTTTGTATTTATCAGTAAAAAACGGCAGCCCAAAGAGATTCTTTCCAATAATTTCCCCTCTTTTATAACCAAGCCAGTCGTAAATTCTAGCATTTACGTCCAAGACACTTCCTTTGTCATCTATGACTATGATAGTTTCAGGAGATATTTCAAACAACATAATACTATTTTCAATTGCATTTGTCAATTCGCCGATATCATATGATTCGTTGCCTTCAGAATTTTTAAAATTTTCACTATTGTATAACGTAGTTTTGTAGGCATTATCGCTCAAGATTTTTTCAGATTCGTATGTATTCTGGCATGTGTCCCGGGATCTACTATTAAAATTACCGAGTCTCTCCTGTTTCCTTAGCTCTTCTACTATCTCCGGTACATCTCTCATTATATTGCCTCAGATTTGTCCTTAGTCATACAACTTGTGAGAATATTATAACAGACTGATTCCTCGCTCGCCTATCTCAATGTTATGAGGTTTTAACGTATGTTTTGTACCACGCATTTTTCGTATCGTTAGTTTTCTGCGATCCATTGTTGTATCCAAATCAAGAACTAGAATGCCATCTACTAAAAATTCAGAGATAGAATCTCTTGACAAATCACGAGATCCCTCAGGTATCTCAGTGGTGACCATGGAGGTACACTTATCTTCCTTTAGAATACTTATAAGGCGCCTCAGGTGGAGTCTTGTTGCTTGGGTGGAGTCTATGGGAATTGTAGTCGTAGTCATGGAGTTTGAAGAAGGTATAACTTCATTTCCATTGTTGACCATCCAAACAGGGGTCTCTGTCAACGGAGATAATGAGTCCATTACAACCCTATCATATTTTCCTGTTTTTATCTCTTCTTCCATCTCCTTATGGATATTGTTTCTATCAACATCCAGATACATGAATTTCAACTGTTCACTATCAACAGCAGATTGAAAATTAAAGCCCAATTTTTTTGCCTCATTGAGCAGATTCGGTACTGGTTCGTCAGACGTTAGATATAAACAATTCTCTCCGTTTTTAATTCCTGCTTCAATATATTGGAAACACACTATAGTTTTACCGGTACCCGGAGTTCCAGACACAAGTGTTATACTACCACTTGGAAAACCGCCATTTAATAAATCATCCAGTCCATTAATTCCAGTGCTTGTTCTACTATCTCCAGCTTCTACTCTCATTCCCATCCCAAGTTCGTCCATTTTATTTCACATCCTTTAAAAGTTTTCTTTCAACATATTTGTTAGAGCACCATAAGGTAAATAATAAAACGATATTTAATAATTTCCAAAAATTCAACGGAAAATAAAATATTTGTTTTTAATTGTATCTAAATCAAGCCACGTATTGGAAATGAAAAACATAATTTAATGAAGGAAAAGATGCTATGTTGCTTTGCAAAATCGGTTGTTAAAAATGATTACATTGATAGGTACAGGACATGTTTTTGATCTTTCATCTGCACTAACAGAAATTTTTGATGAAAAACTACCTGATGCCATATGCGTAGAGCTAGATAGGCAACGATACAGTGCATTAATGATGAAAAACACGGACCCGGAGGGATATAGGAATGCCAGCAAAAATGTCCCATTCATATACAAGATTCTAGCTCGATTCCAGGCTAACATGGCAAAAGAATATGGAGTGAATGCAGGAGATGAAATGCTCACAGCAGTAAAGTACGCGCAGTCTCATCAAATACCATTAGACTTTATAGACATGAATGCACAGAAATTATTTTCAAACATGTTACGATCCATGTCTCTGTCAGAAAAACTCAAACTCCTTTTATCTGGAGTTGGGGGTCTGGTCATAAGTAAAAGAAAGGTGGAAAGTGAACTAAAAAAAATCGAGAATGAATTTGATAGCTACGTCGAACAAATAGCAGAAAAGTTTCCCACAATCAAAAGAACTCTGATAGATGAGAGAAATAGCTATATGACTAAAAAACTGGTGAAACTATCCGAAGAAAAGCAGAAAATCATAGCGTGCGTCGGTGATGGTCATATCTCTGGCATATCCAAATTACTGGATCAAGAAGATATTGAATATGAAACTATTAGATTAAGCGAATTACGAAGTATGAGAGTCAAATCTGATACTGCAATGGCATCTTTTTCCATGGAATACAATGAGCCGTGACTTGATTTGCCAAATTTTAAAAAAGCTACCAATATGTTGTTTTGATATACTGGGCCTGTAGCCTAGCCTGGATTGGGCGATAGCCTCCTAAGCTATAGATCGCGGGTTCGAATCCCGCCAGGTCCGTCTAAAACTTGCTGAGTATTGCTCCATCATATATTAATATCATTACTTCATAATTATTGCTAATTATGCAAAAAGCAACCTTTGCAGCAGGATGTTTCTGGGGGATAGAAGCAGTATTTGAAAGAACAAAAGGTGTCGAAAAAACAACAGTAGGCTATACTGGAGGAAAAACTAAAAACCCGACATATGAACAAGTATGCACAGGTAAAACAGGACATGCGGAAGCATTACAAATAATATACAACCCAAAAAAAATAACATATGAACAACTTCTTGAAACATTTTGGATGATACACGATCCAACACAAAAAAATGGACAAGGACCAGATCTAGGAACACAATACAGATCAGCAATATTTTATCACAACAAAGAACAAAAACAAAAAGCAGAACGATCAAAAAAGCAAAAAGAAAAAGACCTTGGCATTAAGATTCAAACAGAAATAACGCCAGCAAAAGAATTCCATCCTGCAGAAGAATACCATCAAAAATATCTAAAAAAACAAGGTCTTAAAAACTGTAGAATCTGAAATTTCATTCTTCAAAATCAAGACTTAAAGAATTAATACAAAAACGTTTCCCGGTAGGGCGAGGACCATCATCAAAAACATGGCCAAGATGGCTACCGCAAAGACTGCATAATATTTCAGTTCGATTCATCCCATGGCTTTTATCTAATTTCAGTTCAACGTTATCATTTGAAATAGGTTCTTTAAAGCTTGGCCAACCACTACCCGAGTCGAATTTCTCTTTTGAAGAAAATAGTTTATTTCTACAGCCCTTGCATAAATAAATGCCTTCTTTTTTATTGTTGAGATATTCTCCAGTAAATGATCTCTCTGTTCCTTTTTCACGCAAAATATGAAATTCTTCTGAAGTGAGAATTTTCTTCCATTCTTCTTTTGTTTTCCTAATTTTTTCCTTCATTTATTGCGGACCTTCTGATAATTCTTTAAAAAATTTAGGTTTTATTGATAACAAAATATGAAGTATTAAAAGGATGACAAATGGAATGATAAGGTTGGAATGAATTAGATGTGAAACCGGCTTTGTAAGTACAGAAAATGTAATAGATTCTATGCTTCTATATTCAGTTATACCAAATCCAGTGATGATAAAGATCGCTGTAAAAACTAATAATAAGTAATGCACACTTTTTCTGAGTAATCGATATGTATCCATAATATCCTATTATTAATCGAAGTAACTCTTATTTAAATCAGCGTTATTTGAATATCCTCTGCTCTCCCAGTATCCTTCGTAATCAATGTCATCCGATAGTTCAATTTCTGTGACCCATTTGATCCATTTGTAGCCCCATTTGCTTTCTGCAATCAGTTGAAAGGGCCATCCTCTTTCAGAAGGTAGCGTAACATTGTTCATTTTAAATGCAAGTAGAATATTGTTATCATTTACATATTCAATTGGCAAGGACGTAGTATAGCCGTCATACGCATGGAAAATTATTATATTTGCGTTTTCAAGCGGTTCTGATACTTCAATTATATCCTCCACGAGAATTCCATCCCACAGTATTTTAACACTCCAGCCTTCAACGCAATGAAGAGTTACTACCTTTTTATAGTTTTGAAAATCGTTGATTGTTTCATTGTAAATGTACGTTTTTGGATTTTTTGCAAGACCCGTAATTTTGAGTGTATAGTTTTCTCTGTCAATGTATTGAGGTCCTTTTATAGAATTTTCTCTGAAATCATTTACTGATGATAAATTCTCTCCATTATATTCTCTTATTTCAACGGCATCTAATTCAAAATCTCCTTGCATGCAACCGCTTAACAGGATTATTATAAAAATTACCCCCATCAATGATAAGACATATTTTTTATAGATTAAATTTTTAGATTTTTTCATCAACATATATTAGTTAACAATTGTTAATATAATTTCTGGTAATGAAGATACTGGACTGAACCCCTGTTCGTATACAGATAGTTGCAGACAAACAAAAAAATAGACGTTTTAAATACAGTGTTTCTCCTGTAAAACAGGTCTAACCCACCAGGTTCGCTAAATAAAAAACTTTAAAATACCTATTTTTTAATCCTTTATCATGGAATATCAGGTAATTTATTTCTCAAGAAAAGGTAGCACAAAAAAAGTAGCTGATACGATTGATTCAGAGCTTGGTGTTAATGCCGAGGATGTTAAGACTGCAAAATTAAATAAGGATTCGTTTATTTTTTTGGGTTCTGGTTGTTATGGCGGAAAACCTGGAAAACATATAACAAAGTTTATTGAAAACAATTATTTTAAATCTAGAAATATTGCTTTGTTTGGTACTTCAGGTGGAGGGGAGGGAAAAGAAACAGAAGTTATGGAGACTATGTTGACAGATAAAGATGCAATTGTTAAAGGAAAATATTTTTGTCAAGGTAGATTTTGGTTTGGAAGTAAAGATAAACCAAGCAATGAAGACTTAGATAATGCAAAGAAGTTTGTAAAAAATATGATAAAGTAATATTTCATTTTTTAACTATATTTTTTCTGATTGATTATATCTAATATTTTTACATCTGGATGATGATATCTTTGCATTTTTTTTGTTAAATTTGCTATCTGAATTGATTTTTGTGGGCACCAATGAATACATGCAAAACAACTCATACAATTACCCCCCCAACTCGGTTTACCCTCAACTATTTTAATATTATCAAAAGGACACACCTTTTTACAAATTCCACAACTATTACAATTTTCATCAGCATAAAAACCAAGGGAATTCCAACCCTTAAAAAGAGCTTGTTTCAACATTGGTATAATCTTAGGCATTAACTTCATAAAAATGCCAACAAGAACAACTCTATCTAAAATACTACTTTTTTCAATAACTCCCTCTTTCTTTGATTTTACATAATCAACAATAAAATCAGATTTAATATAAAATTCTTTAAACATCTTTTTTTGTTTATCTATAGGAATTTTTGAATATCCTATACCGTTATGTGGCATTTTAACAGTAAATCCGCCTGAAAGTTTTCTATCATTTAACATTAGAGTTTTTTCAAGTTTTTTCATTGTATTTAACGGCATAACTCCATAGGTGCATACTGCAAAAAAATATGTTGAATCTGATGTTTGTAGTTTTTTTACAAAATCATTTATTAATTCAGGTGCTTTAAAATCATATATTGGAAAAACAAATCCGATAATATTTGCATTTGATTTTATAGCTTCATTATTTTTAAATGGAATTATTGGTATTAGTTTTGCTTTAAGTTTTTTTGCAATAGTAGATGCCACAATGTAGGAGTTACCAGTTCCTGAGAAATAGTATATTTCTGTAAGCATCAAATAAGGGATAAATAAAACAGATTTTAAATCTTGTCTTCTCATATCGTAAAAAGAAAAAAAGAAGAGGGTGATATCAACCAATCTGGACGACATAGTACGTTGAGACGTTTTGTTGTCCACTTTTCTTGATAGAACTTTAACATATCCCGCCAGGTTCGTAAATACTATTTGGAAATATATTACGTTCTGAAGAAGAAACTATTTATATACTAATCATTTCAAATTATCTAATTATTTATATTTTTTAAAACAAAGTATTTAAATACTATATTGCCTTAATTGTGCTTATGAAAAATGATGAAAAGATTGTAAGAAATATCTTAGAATCTTTCAAAGATAAACTTGTCTCTAAAAAACAGCTAGAAAGAACCTTTAGTGATGTATTGCAAGACAAATATTCTGAAAATATCATAGTGAATTTAAGACAAAACAGAGATATTCTTTATGTTTTCAAAGGATATTATTATTTATTAAATTCAAAAGAAAAAGAAGGGGCTTATACTGATTATTCTACAAATGAAATGGTGTATACTATCCTTAATAAATTAAATATTAAATGGTATCTTGGACTGTATAGTGCTCTTGAAAGAAATAATATTATATGGCAAGGAATTGTAAATCCAACTATTGTGAATTCTGAACTTTCTGGTGAAAAGAAGATCCTTGAAGTAAAATATCAGTTTCATAAAATGAAAAGAGAACTCCTTAATTTTGGACATATTAAGAAAATAACTAAAAATAGAATTACTTTTTATTATTCAGATCCAGAGAAAACCTATGTTGATTTTGTTTATTTTAATAAAACACCTCCTTCAGAATTATCTGCTTTCAAGATCAATGAAAATATAAGATTATATCTTAAAAATTATTCAAAAAATTTTAAAAAGAAGGTATTGTATCGATGAATAGGACTAATTTTAAAAAATATATATCCTATGTCAAAGAAAAAAGAAAGTCAAATATTGAAGATCATCACATCGAAAAGGATTATTTCATCTCGTTATTTCTCTCAACGTGGCAAAAACTAAAAGATGCTGGAAAAGTACCTCATCTAGATAATCTGATTTTTAAGGGTGGAACATTACTTGCTAGAAATTATTTGGATTATCCGAGAATAAGCGAAGACATCGATTTTACCTATGGGCGCTCTAATGATTTGAGAAAATTAGATAGCAAAAATAAAAGAGAAAAAGCAATATTAAAACAAATTGCACCAATTATTGAAGATGTTAAGCCGATATGCGATACTGCTAAATTTGTTTTTGATACCAATAGGAGAAATCGTAAATATATACTTGTCAGGAATTCCCGAGCAGTGTATATTCTAAATGTTTACTATGAATCTTTCATAACCGGTGAAGAAACCCCTATTAAAATTGAATTAAACTTTTTGGAACATATCATTCATGATTATTCTGAATTAAAAATAAATAATATTGTCGATCAGGATTTAACTTTGAAATCCATAGGTTATGATCTGTCAAATCTAAAGATAAATACCTATCATTTGGATGAAATAATTATTGAGAAATATCGAGCTATTCTTACGAGAGATAAGCTAAAAGAAAGAGATGTTTTTGATTTATATCTTATAAACAAGATTTGCAAAGATGTGTTTGGATTTGATAATACGTTGATTTTCGAAAAAATTGAGAGTGGATATATGATTTCTCCAGATTTGGGCGATAATTTGGCAAATAATTGCAAATTGTTACATGATGATAATTTTGGTGATTCCGATGATGACATCAGCCGTCTTACTCTAGTGGAAATTGACTCCAAGAACTATGATAAATTTAAGAATCGGCTTTATGATAAATTAAAAGAGATTTGTAAAATGAGAAAACGATTATGATTGGCAAAATTTAGACATCGCTCCAACAAATAGAGCAGGCAAACGTGAAAAACACCCCATTCTATACGGTTTTTCTCCTGTAAAGCAGGCCTATCCTGCCAGGTCCGTCTAAAACTCACTTGACATTGTTCCAAAACATTAAGAAACCCCTTTTTTATATTCCCTAAATGTGGGAAAAGAACTTTTAATTTTCCAATAATGGCGATTATATGAGTTCACAGAATAATGGAAATAATAAGTTAAGTTATGCGAATACAGGTTCCAAAAAACCACTCTTATGGACAACAATCGGCGATAGATTAAAACATGCTGCTGAGAAATATCCAGATAATGACGCCCTTGTAGCAGTTTGGAGAAACGAAAGATATACCTATGAACATTTTTACAAAATATGTAGAAGAGCTGCAAAAGGGCTCATGCGCATGGGAGTTAAAAAAGGCGACAGGGTAGGCATTTTGGCTACAAACCATACCGAATGGGTTATAACCCAATTCTCCACTGCCATGATCGGCGCTGTTTTAGTAACGATAAATCCTGCTCTCCGCGAAAATGAACTGGAGTATGTACTAAGAGATTCAGAATGTCAAACACTTATTTCAATTGAGAAATTCAAATCCTCTAAATATGTTGACATGTTTTACAACATATTTCCTGAAGCAAAAGAACAAACTCCTGGGAAGTTGTTTTCATATAAATTCCCTAAACTTAAAAATGTAATAGTTTTAAGTGAAGAATATAGACCTGGATTGTACACCTCTGGTGATGTATTAACCCATGGAAAAGAAGTTTCCAACAAAGAATTTTCCCAGCGGGAAGCAGAGTTGGACCCTGATGATGTAATAAATATACAATACACATCAGGAACAACAGGTTTTCCTAAGGGCGCATGTTTAACACACCACAACATTGTAAATAACTCTTATTTTGTTGGAGAAAACATGCAATTTACTCATAATGACCGATTATGCATCCCCGTACCATTATACCATTGTTTCGGAATGGTTCTATCAAACATGCTTTGTGTGAACTATGGTGCAACAATGGTACTACCAAACGAGTTCTTCGACCCATTTGCAACTTTAAAAGCTGTTGAACAAGAAAAATGTACAGCAATGCATGGAGTACCAACAATGTTTATTGCTCAATTTGAACATCCCAAGTTCAACACTGTAAATCTTTCAACTCTTAGAACAGGCATCATGGCAGGAGCCCCTTGTCCCATTGAGCTAATGAAAAAAGTTAGAGAGAAGATGGGAATTAAAGATATAACGATATGTTATGGTCTCACTGAAGCATCGCCTGTTACAAATCAAACAAGACATGATGAACCTGTAAAAATACGTGTCGAAACAGTGGGAAGGCCATTGCAGCATACAGAAATTAAAATAATTGACCCAGATACCGGCAAAGTGGTACCAGTTGGAATACAAGGCGAGATATGCGTTAGAGGTCCCCAGATAATGAAAGGTTATCATAACAAACCTGAAGAAACGAAAAAAACAATTGATGAATCAAAATGGTTACACACTGGAGATCTTGGTACCATGGATGAACAAGGATATTGTCGAATAACAGGACGTCTAAAAAATATGATAATAAGAGGAGGAGAAAATATTTACCCTCGTGAGATAGAAGAATATTTATACAGCCATCCCAACATGGTTGACGTCCATGTATTTGGAGTACCTGACAAAAGATATGGTGAAGAAATTGCAGTTTGGATCAAAATCAGAGCAAAATCAAAATTAACTGAAGAAGACGTTAGAAAGTTCTGCAAGGGAAAAATATCACATCAGAAAATACCTAAGTACATTAAATTCGTAGATACTTTCCCAATGACTACAACTGGTAAAATACAAAAATTCAGAATGAAAGAAATCTTTACAGAAGAACTTGGTTTAAGTTAAAAACAATTTATTGGATATTACTTTCGAAAAAAAATAAGGTTTAACGAGTTAAACTTGCAAACCAAACTATGCGTTTTTTGTAAAAGTTCGAGCGAAACTCTTTCGAGAATGGTGCTCTCAACGAACCAGATCCATCTAAAACTTACCTGTTGATTTTGCATACAATTTTCGAAATTTTGTTTTTGAGTTCTTTGTTTTCCATTTCTAGATTTTGCTTTCCAGTTTTTTGATACTTTGTGTAACCTCTTCAGGCCACTTTTGCATCCCGTCCATTCAACAACATGTAATGGAGTTACTACTCGACTGATTTTTCGATTTAAACAAAAGAAGCCAGATTAGCTAAACAGATACATTGATTTGATCAAAAGGGAAACTGGATATAGCAAGTTTGAATAGTTGATTTGTTGAAATTTCGCCTTAAATTTCACTTCTCATCTGACTTCTTATCTGTATTGTTTGTTGTATGGTATTTTTCCTTTTTATTTGATGATTCATTTAAAATCCCTTTTTTTAACCATATTGTTCGTTGCGGGAACGGAATGTCAATATTTTCCTTTCTAAAAAGATTATCAATTTCACATCGGATATCACTTAGAACGTCCCATTGGTTCATCACTTCATCAATCCAGATGCTAATTTGGAAATTAAGACTGGAATCGCCGAAACCTGTGAAGCGTACTTTGGGTTCATATCCTGGCTTATTGACAATATTTGGATGATTTTTTGTTGCATTGATTAGACTTTCTTTGACTTTTTTCAAATCTGATCCATATGCAACACCGACTTCAATTTTTTTCCTTATTTTTACATCTGGCCGGACTATATTGATTATTTTTTGATTAGCAACAGCATTATTTGGTAAAATAATAAGCTCATGATCAAAAATACTATAAAGTTTAGTAGAGCGCATGCCAACATTTTCAACACGACAGTACTCTCCTGTTTCTAAATAAATGACATCTCCAATTTTAAATGGACGATCAAGAAGAAGATGAATGCCACTAAAAAAATTTGAAAGAGTATCTTGAGCTGCAAAAGCAATTACTAATCCCAAAACACCAGCACCTGCAAGTAATGCAGTCACTTCGATACCAATAATACTTAAAGCAAAAATTAAACCTCCGATGATGATTACAGTTAATCCAATTTTACGGAAAACAGGTCGTAATACAGAGCCAAATATTGTTGTTTTCCCACCTTTTCTCCTTGTGATTTCTTCAAGGACTTCATCAAAAATACGATATACCATATAAATGCCTACAATAAAAAATACAAACATGAAAATTTGATCAATAGTTGCACGTACTCCAAGATTAATATCAAGGTTGAAAATTGATTGAACAGATCCATATAGTACAATAAGGAAAAGAATTGGTCGACGTATAATTTCAATCAGAATGTCATCAAGTAATGTTTTTGTTTTTTTTGCAATCTCAATCAATATTCTTTTTATAAAAAGGTAAACAACTATTGCAATAATTGTCCATAGAAATACATTTAAAATAAACGCTCCGATAGCTGCGTCCAATGGCGGCGGAAGTGGATTTCGAAACATACCAAGAATGGAATTTTTGCCAGTTTCTAAAACACCTGTAACGTGAACTGTTACATCTTTTTTGATTACAACTGTTTTTGATTCATTAAGCGGCCGGAATGAAAAAGTAATAGTTGCATCTCTTTTTTCTTTATCAGGGTAAGTTGGAACTGTTACATGTAATCCTACGATTTGATATGGCATTATTTCATCCAACACAAAATATGATGGCGAAATCTGATGATTCCAAGATTCAAAACCTTGAGCAGATACAGTTACAACATAATTAACGGATGAGTTTCTATATACAGTCCAGTTAAAAATATCTGATTCTCCAATACGTATGTTTTTTGAATAAGTATCATCTTCACCAACAATTGGATTGATATTACTAGCACATATATTACTTGAAAAAATTGCAAGGATAATCAAAATCATAAGGCTTTTCCGTATCAAAGAAAAACATTTTTTTTGGTTGTTCATAAAAAACGATAAAAACTACTACGATACATAAAGTTAACTTATCAGTAATAGGTATAAAGAAAGATGAGTTTTGAGAAAAAAATGGATGATAGAAAATTTATGTGTTATGCACCTGAAATCGATGCTATTGTTGAAAAACACAGTAATCGGCAGTGGAACCATTTTGAAGATGATGCAGATTCGTATGAATCAGAAGAAATAATTCAAATGTTACATCATATTTCTGATATAGTTCAATGTTTAAAACCTAAAGAGAAAGGTATCGATAAAATTTGGTCAGTATGGATCCAAGCAAAAAGAGGTCCTCTGTCCGTATTTGTTGATGATGAAGAATATGAGGAAATGAAGGAAGCTGGTGAAGTGGAAAGCATTGAAGATTTACAAGAGCTTTGGAAAAGTTTTTATCCTGAAGAAATTCAATGGTATGAGGTTTCTTTTGTTTTATATGAGAAAAAATTCTTTGTAATTTTTGATTCGAAATTAGAAGTTAAACTTGATCTTGAAACAGAGAAGCTAACTGGAGCAAAACTTGATGGCAAACAAGAAATAACATTTTTAACCTGGCTCTCAACTACTATTAAACAGATAGTCAATAGAGTTAGGAAAGATGCTAAGGAATATAATCAATTTTTATCAGAACAACTGCCATTTCGTAAACGGGTTGGAAAGATTAAACGAATGACGCTTTGGGAACAAATAAAAGATGTTAAAAGATTGGATGAGGAATTTGGTTGGTCTAATCTTAAAAAATTTGAAAAAGTAGTAGCGGAAATGGATAAAAAACAATTTCTTTATGAAATGACAGCGGATGATTTTTTTCGTTATTGTTCGATTTGTTATGACGCTAATGATTATTTTGATGATGACAATTCATTGACTCCTAAAGATAAATACATAAAAATGGCTGATGGAAGAGACGAGGGGCTTCGTGAAATTCAGGGAGATTCTCAAAAAGCGTTTATGGATTGGTATACTTCTCGGTTTCAAGGTGGTCATCCCTGGGAGATTTGCCGTGGTGGCAATTCAACCCATATTTCTTTGATGGTGAGCAAAGAACAAGATGGTTGGAGACTATATTTACATGGTTCAAGTAGAATTCGATGTGTTGAAACAGCAAAAATGGCTATTGCACTCTATGAACATAACATCCCCTATGCTCTTTTAAATGCCGAACAAATGGTGCATATGCTCAAAGGCGAGGATGATGTCGGTATTGTTCCTGAAGATGTTATTCCAAGATATTGTCATAGTTATTTTCCAGATAAGGATAACATTCATGATTTCATAAATCCATGGCATGATGATGACAATGTTAAACAAACGATTAAACAATATGCTACGTGGTATCCAGTTGAACCTCTTGAGTTGAATAGTTTAGGATGAAACAGGACTGGAAAGATCGCAGATGGAAAACTTTGTTAGAAAAATATAGATTACAGTCTTAATTCTTTCAAAGAATGCAGTACCACAAATTACGTTTTGCTATGTAAATAGGTTGATCCAGGGGCTACTTTAGCTGGCTGAAAAGTATATCCGAATTTTTGCAGTAAAGTATAGTTAAAAGAAGATTTGTTTTATTATTTGGTGGTGGACTGAGAGAACTCTATATTGAATTGGTGTATGTAGTATTTATTCTATTTTTTGTCCTTAATTTAAAGTATATTATAATTCCCAAGATGAAAAAAGAAATGAAGGACTTCACATGGGGCATGTATTTCAAGCAATGTGGAATTTATCAGGGAAAATCACATTGGACAACGCTTAGATCCTATTTGGTAAGACTGAGTGAATTGTAATTTTATTATTTCCTACTTATTTTCTTGTCTTTTTCAAAGCATTCATCACATATAGTATTGCCCCAAGGTATACTCTTCCCACATACGCTGCATTTTCCATGCCTAACATGTTTAAAGCCTACTATAATCTCATGATCTTTTGTAATCCATTTAAACATCAGCTGGTCTCTATGAATCCGCATTTTCATTTGATCTCCCGACAATAGGTGTCCCCTACAGCGTATAACCGAAATCCTCAATCCGTTATAAAATGTTTTGTTTGTTTCATCTTTCAAAACAGAAGCCGATCATCCCAATTATTCCCAATAATTTTCAGGGCCCAATAGATAAAATACTTAAACAATAGATTGATAAACCGAATCCAGAAGTGATTTGATATGAAAAGTTTTGTTACTGGCGGTGCTGGATTTATTGGAAGCCATCTTGTTGATAAATTAATTGAAAAAGGACATACTGTCACAGTATTTGATGATTTAAGCTCTGGGAAAATAGAATTTATTAATCATCATTTAGAAAATGACAATTTCACTTTTGTCGAGGCTGATTTGGTAGACGCAGAAACTGTTTCTAAAGAGATAAAAGGCCATGATGTTGTTTTTCACATAGCTGCAAATCCAGATGTTCGATTGGGTGCCCAAAAACCAGATATTGCAAAGAAAGACATTCTAGCAACCTACAACTTGCTTGATGCAATGAGAAAACAGGATGTGAAAAAAATAGTGTTTTCATCAAGTAGCGTTATTTATGGGGAAACACCACCATTTCCCCTTCCCGAAAGTTATGGACCTCTCCTTCCAATTTCGGTTTATGGTGCAGCAAAGCTTGCCGCTGAGGGTTTGATTAGCTCGTTTTGCCATACTTTTGACATGCAAGGCTGGATGTTTCGATTTGCAAACGTTGTTGGCATACGTGGGACACATGGTGTTATTGTTGATTTTATCAACAAACTTCGAAAGAATCCACATGAACTAGAAATCCTTGGAGATGGAAAACAAAGGAAACCTTACCTCTATGTCACTGAATGTGTTGATGGAATCATGTATGGATACGAACATGCAGATGAGGAAATAAATGTGTTTAACCTTGGTGTAGATTCTGTAACAGAAGTAACACGAATTGGGGAACTTGTTGTAGAAGAAATGGGACTTAAAAACGTAACATTTACCTATACGGGTGGAAAACGTGGTTGGAAAGGAGATGTACCACATTTTCAATTTGATATAAACAAGATTAAAAAACTTGGCTGGGAAG
>Ga0222683_1000343_pt1 | contig 16845 bp, 14 predicted proteins | sample AntAcemetage1073_FD_179841 | JGI IMG/M metagenome (GOLD analysis project Ga0222683, IMG submission 179841) | Saline water microbial communities from Ace Lake, Antarctica - #1073 | ecosystem: Environmental > Aquatic > Non-marine Saline and Alkaline > Saline | place: Antarctica: Ace Lake... | reverse complement strand
AAGAAATAAAAGATTTTATTTCATTAAAAAAGTATTTGGAAAGTAAAAAACATGAAAAATATTGCTGACCACCTATTTGATATTTTAGAGAATTCTGCAAAAGCAGGAGCAAGTGAAGTAAAGGTTAAATTTTCCTTTTCAAAAAAAATATTTTTTTGTCAAATTATCGATAGCGGATCGGGAATAATAAGCTCTAACGTGGTGGATCCTTTTGTTACTACAAGAAAAACCAGAAGAGTTGGACTAGGATTGCCTTTGTTAAAGAAAGCTGCTGAGGATACAGGGGGATATTTGAAAATTATTCGATTAAACGAAAAAGGAGGCACAAAATTAGAATTTTTAATTAATATGTTTCACATTGACACTAAACCTTTTGGAGATTTAGCCAGGGTTTTTATAGATGCTTTAATTGCCTGGCCGCAAATGAATCTTAAGCTAATTTCCCAAAATAATTCTACTGATGATGTCTTAATAGATTCAGAAAAAATAAAAGAAGAATTGGGTGCGGAAGTAATGTATTCTTCCCAAATTCAAAACTTCATCTATAAAACTGTTAAAAAGGAATTGATAGCAAAAGGAATTGACGACCATTTTAGCATAGAACCAAAGAGAAAAAATTCTTAAAAGAGATAATTATACTAATTGAAATAAATTGAAAAAGTGTTTTTATTTTAGTGAATACGAAAGGAAGGGTTATGAAAAATTTAGAGGAATTAAAAATGATGCGGGAGAAGGTGAAAAAAGACCTACAATTACGCTCCGGAAAATTTCGAGTAAAAATAGTAGTAGGAATGGGTAGCTGTGGAATTGCTGCTGGAGCCAGGGAAGTGATGAGTGAATTTTTGGATTTGATTGAAAAAAATAAAAAAACGGATATTATAGTTACTGCTTCCGGCTGCTATGGATTTTGCGCCCAAGAACCCATGATTCATGTATACATTGAAGATAAGCCTCCTGTCATATATAGGAATGTAGACCCGAATGCAGCTGGGGAAATTTTTACCAATCACATATTGAATAATAAAGTTGTAGAAAAGTATCTTTTTTCAAAGGGGAAAAAATAATGAATGAAGTCATTGAAAAGACAGATGAATTAACTGACCAAGAAAAATTTCATGAATTAAAGGTGTATGTAAGCGAAAATAAAGAAAAAAAAGGTTATCTAATACCAGTATTATACAAAGCACAATCTTTATTTGGTTATCTACCTCCCGAAGTTCAAAAAGTAGTCGCTGAAGAAATGAATATTTCTATAAGTGAAGTAGTTGGTGTGGTGACTTTTTATTCTTACTTTAAGACTCAACCTGTGGGACGACATACTGTTACGATATGTATGGGGACGGCGTGTTATGTAAGAGGTGCTAAAAAGATTTTAGAGGCATTAGAGGAAAAATTGGGGATTAAAATGGGAGAAACGACTGAGGATTTAAAATTTACACTGGGAGAACAACGTTGTTTTGGATCCTGTGGAATGGCTCCGGTAATCATGATTGATGGTGATATACACGGGCGTTTAACTGTCAATAAATTAGATGCAATTTTAGAACAATACAAATAGATAGAAAAGGAGTAAATCATTATGAATAATATAAGAACCCAAGTACTTCTTTGCCATGGAACCTCTTGTCTGTCTAATGGTGCAGCGAGTGTTAGAGAGGCTTTAAGTGAAGCTTTACACAAGGCTGGTTTAGAGAAAGAAGTTGAAATAATTACGACTGGATGTATGGGGATATGTGAATTGGGACCGGTTATGGTCGTTTATCCGGATGGGGTTTTTTATCAACAGGTAAAACCTGAAGATACTGAGGAGATTGTACAAGAACATTTATTAAAAGGTAGAGTGGTAAAACGACTCTTTTATAAAAAACCAAAAACTGAAGAATTAATAGCTATGGTTGAAGATATTGATTTTTTTAAATTACAGAAAAAGATTGCCCGTCGTAATTGCGGATTAATTGATGTAAATACGATTGATGACTACATTGGTACCGATGGTTTTATGGCTTTAGGAAAAGCCTTAACAGAAATGACTCCACAAGAAGTTGTCGATGAAGTAAAAAAATCGGGATTAAGAGGAAGAGGAGGAGCAGGATTCCCCACAGGCTTAAAATGGGATTTTGCTGCTAAAGCTTCCGGTGACCAAAAATATATGTTGTGTAATGCGGACGAGGGAGATCCCGGGGCATTTATGGATCGTAGCATGCTTGAAGGAGATTCCTATAGTGTGTTAGAGGCCATGATGATTGGCGGTTATGCTATTGGTTCCAATCAAGGATATGTCTATGTGCGTGCTGAATATCCATTAGCGATAGAAAGGTTAACTATCGCCATTAATGAACTTCGAAAGCATGAACTTTTAGGAAAAAATATTTTAGGGACTGGCTTTGATTTTGATGTTGAAATTAGAATGGGTGCCGGTGCCTTCGTTTGCGGTGAAGAAACTGCTTTAATGCGTTCTATAGAAGGAAAACGGGGAGAACCTCGACCGAGACCTCCTTTCCCCGCACACAAAGGATTATTTGAAGTTCCTTCTGTGTTAAATAATGTGGAAACCTTATCTAATATCCCTTATATTATTTTGTACGGCGCTGATAAATTTGCCGCTATTGGTACTGAGAAAAGTAAAGGAACTAAAATTTTTGCTCTTGCCGGTAATATTAATAACACCGGTCTAATAGAAGTGCCTATTGGTATTACCTTGGGAGAAATTGTTTACAATATCGGTGGCGGGATTCCTGGAAATAAAAAATTTAAAGCGGTGCAAATCGGTGGCCCATCGGGTGGATGTATCCCTGCAAATCACCTTAATGTAAAAGTAGACTATGAATCGTTGAAAGAATTGGGATCGATTATGGGGTCTGGTGGATTAATAGTGATGGACGAAGATACCTGTATGGTAGATATAGCCCGTTATTTTATGGAATTTATACAGGAAGAATCATGTGGAAAATGTACTCCCTGTAGAGAAGGTACCCGAGTCATGTTAGAAATATTGACCAGGATATGTGAAGGAAAAGGTAAAATGGAAGACTTGGATACTCTGGAAGAGCTAGCTTATCAGATAAAAGATAGCGCACTGTGTGGCTTGGGACAGACTGCTCCTAATCCCGTTTTATCTACCCTGAGATATTTTAGACATGAATATGTTGAGCACATTAGAGATAAAAAATGTAGGGCCGGAGTGTGTGCGGAATTAGTATACACACCGTGTTCCAATTCCTGTCCTGCCTCGGTCAATGTACCGGCATATTTAGCTTATACCAAAGTAGGAGATTATAAAAAAGCAATGCAGACTCATTTTAAAAATAATCCTTTCCCTGCTGTATGCGGAAGGGTATGTCCGGCTTTTTGTGAAATCAGGTGTAGGAGAAAAGATATTGATGATGCAGTGAATATTCGTGCTGTCAAGCGATTTATGGCAGATAAAGTCGATGATTATTTGGAATGTTACCCGGAAAAACAAAAACCCAACGGCATGAAGGTAGCAATTATTGGTGGTGGACCTTCCGGTCTTTCTAATGCTTATTTCTTAACTACCTTGGGATATGAAGTGACGGTATTTGAAGCTCAACCTAAAGCTGGAGGAATGTTGACCTATGCTATTCCAGCTTACCGCTTACCGAAGGAAATAGTTGAAAAAGAGATTAATTCTTTGGTGGATTATGGTATTAAAATTAAAACAAATACACAGATTGGAAAAGATATCACACTGAATCAATTGAGGAAAGAAGGTTACAAAGCTTTTTATATTGCAGCGGGTGCCTGGGATTCTGTAATGCCCGGATTAGATAATTTAGAAGATCCACGCGTGCTAAATGGTATAGAATTTCTTTCCAAATTCAACCAACAGGAAAAAATTGATATTGGAAAAGAGGTTCTGGTTATTGGTGGTGGTAATTCAGCAATTGATGCCGCCAGAACTGCTAAAAGATTAGGGGCAGATGTAACTATTGTCTATCGAAGAACACGAGAAGAAATGCCTGCTGATGATGCGGAAATCAATGAAGCTGAAAGAGAAGGTGTAAATATAAATCTTCTACAAAATATTAAATCGATAAAATCTTATAAAGATTATCTGGAAGTTGAATTAGTTAATATGAGATTGGGTGATTATGATGCATCAGGAAGGCGCCGACCTATTGAAATTGAAGGATCATCTTTTGTGAAAAAAATCGATTGTTTAATTCTGTCGATAGGACAAAAACCAATTATATGCGATTTGATAGAAGGGGAAGAAGTTCTAATTAATCGAAATAATACCATTCCTACAATCAATGGCAAAACCAATAGTAAAGATATCTTTGCTGGAGGAGATGTAGTTTTAGGACCTGCAACAGTTGTAGAGGCTATAGGAGAAGCACAAAGTGCAGCAGAAGCAATCGATTTTTATTTAACCGGTAAGCAAAGGATTTACCCTTGGAGAGTGGAAGATCCAGTAGATGTAGAGTTTGATCCTGAAGCGGAGCCAGTGGAATTTCTACGTTCAAAGGATTGCCTTACTCCTGTTAAAGAGAGAGGAATATACAATGAAGTAGAAAAAACCTGGAATAAGGAAATTGCCTGTCGGGAAAGCAGTAGATGTTTACGTTGTGAATACCGTGAGGATTAAAATCAAGAGAAAGGATTAAAATAAAATCACTATGAAAGAGGTAAAAATAAAAAAGGAGGAAAAGGTGATGTCTTTGGTCCAAATCACTATCAATGATAAGAAAATAATAGTAGAGGCGGAAACCACTATTCTAAATGCAGCAAAACAAGCAGGAATAAAAATTCCGACCCTTTGTGCGATGCCGGAGATCAATCATTATCCCGGGTCATGTCGGATATGCGTAGTGGAAGTGGAAGGCTTTCCGACACTGGTTGCATCTTGTGTATACCCGGTAAGAGAAGGTTTAGTAATTCACACTCATAGCGAAAGAGTTATTAAAACACGTAAAACTATATTGGAATTATTATTAAATCGTCACCCTCTTGATTGCATGACCTGTGACAAGAATGGTAATTGTGATTTACAGGATTTAGCATACGAGCTGGGCGTAAAAGAATCGAGGTTTGGTAGACTTGATAAAGAATTACCTTTAGATGAAAGTAACCCCTTTATATTAAGGGATTTGAATAAATGTATTCTTTGTCGTCGATGTGTTGAAGTATGTAATGAAATTCAACAATCTAAGGCGATTGGCGTAGGTTATCGAGGCACAAATACTAGAATAATTGCTGGGTTAGGTGATAAATTAGGCCATGAGACTAAGATGACTGTGGATTCCAAGGATAATCCTGATTATTCCCAATGCGTATCCTGTGGTCAATGTGTAGCAGTTTGCCCTGTTGGTGCACTCGTTGATAAAGCTGCGCAAGGGAAAGGGAGAGCCTGGGAATTTGAAAAAGTAAAAACTACTTGTAATTATTGTGGCTGTGGATGTAATTTTGATTTTAATGTAAAAGATGGGAAAGTAGTAAAAGTTACATCTAATCCAGATAGCGTAGTCAATGGACTTAATCTTTGCGTAAAAGGACGATTTGGATATGATTATATTCATAGGGAGGATCGTTTAACAACACCTTTGATTAGAAAACATGGGAAATTAGAAAAAGCTACATGGGAAGAGGCGCTTAATTTAATTAGTGAAAAATTTGGTCAAATTAAAAAAGAACACGGAAGTGATAGCCTGGCGGTCCTTTCTTCGGCTAAGTGTACAAATGAAGAAAATTATCTCTTGATGAAATTCGGAAGGGCTGTCTTAGGAACAAATAATGTAGACCACTGTGCTCGTCTATGTCATTCTGCAACTGTGGCAGGTTTAGCTCAAGCCTTTGGTAGCGGAGCAATGACTAATTCTATAAAAGAGCTTGCTGATGCTTCGGCAATTTATTTAACCGGTTCTAATACGACTGAAAATCATCCTATAATTGCTTTAGAAATTAAAAAAGCAGTTACTAAAAATGGAGCAAAATTAATCGTAGCTGATCCTCGAGAGATTGAATTGGTTAAATATGCAACTTTATGGTTAAGACAACGCCCGGGCACTGATGTGGCGCTCTTTAATGGCCTTATGAATGTCATTATTTCCGAAGGCTTGGAAGATAAGAAATTTATTGACGAGAGAACCGAAGGTTATGAAGAGATGAAAAAAACTGTACTTAAATATACTCCGGATATCGTTGAAAAAATAACCGGTGTTCCCGCAGAAGATATTAGAAAAGCAGCCCGAATTTATGCTACTGCTCCTACCGTTTCCCTTATTTACTCTATGGGTATTACTCAACATACGACAGGTACAGATAATGTTTTATCTACTGCTAATATTTCTATGATAACCGGTAATGTAGGTAAAGAAAGTACCGGGGTTAATCCTCTACGAGGACAAAGTAATGTACAAGGAGCCTGTGATTTAGGAGCATTACCTAATGTTTATTCTGGATATCAAAAAGTTACTGACCCCCAACTTAGGGAGAAATTTTCTAAAGCCTGGGGAGCGGAACTACCTGATAAAGTTGGATTAACCGTAGTAGAAATTTTAAATGCTGCTTATGATGGAAAGATTAAAGGCATATTTGTTATGGCGGAAAATCCTGCAATGTCTGATCCGGATCTTAACCATGCCCGGGAAGCATTAAAGAGAACAGAATTCTTAGTCGTTTCCGATGTCTTTATGACTGAAACCGCTGAATTTGCCGATGTAGTATTGCCGGGAGTTACTATAGCAGAAAAAGATGGAACAATTACCAATACAGAAAGAAGGGTACAAAGAATAAGAAAGGCTATTGAACCCATAGGAGAAGCAAAACCTGAATGGCAGATTATCAGTGAATTAGCCCAGAAGATGGGATATGACATGCATTATAATGACCCATCCGAAATAATGGAAGAAATTGCCAGACTTACCCCTATTTACGGTGGTATGTTCTATAATCGATTAGAGAATGGCGGATTACAATGGCCTTGTCTTGATGCGAGTCATCCGGGTACCAAATATTTGCATAAAGGCAAATTCAGTAGGGGCAAAGGCAAATTCTCCGCTGTAGAGTTTAAAGAAGCAGCCGAATTACCTGATGAGGAATTTCCGTTTATCTTTACTACCGGAAGAGTATTATATCATTTCCATACAGGCACTATTAGCCGGAGGTCTCAAGGATTAAACAAGATTTATCCGGAAGCATTAGTTGAAATGAACCCTGAAGATGTAAATCGATTACAGGTAAAAGATGGTGAAAAGGTGGAAGTTTCTTCCCGGAGAGGAAAGATTACTGCTAGAATCAGGGCTACAGAAAAATCCGGACAAGGAGTTGTCTTTATGAGTTTTCACTTCCATGAAGCGGCTGCAAATTTATTGACAAATGCTGCTCTTGATCCGGTATCCAAGATTCCGGAATATAAAGTATGTGCAGTTAGTGTTAAAAAAGCATAATATCAATCAATAATTAAAAGGAGAAAAAAATGGATTCAAAAACAGAAACGAAAAGTAATATCAGGTACACGGTTCAAGGTTTTCTTGCTCCCGGAGGAATAGCCCATACAATGATTGGAGTGGGGAAAGCCAAGGTTGACTTATCGATAGGTCGCATGATTCTTTTAGGTATATTGGCCGGAGCATTTATTGGATTCGGTTCGGAATTGGCAATCATAACTACCTATGATATGGCAAAGTATCTTGGTGTTGGTTTTACTAAAGTTATCTTTGGAAGTGTTTTTTCGGTGGGACTCATGTTAGTTATTATTGCAGGAGCAGAACTTTTTACCGGGAACAACTTAATTATTATAAGGGTCTTGGCTAAGGAAGGGAAGATAAGTGGAGTATTTAATAGTTGGTTTTGGGTCTATTTAGCTAATTTTGTTGGTTCCCTATTATTGGTTTGGATGATGTATGCGACAGGGCTTTGGAAAACGGGAAATCTTGCAGTTGGAGCAAAAGCCTTAGCCATTGCCAATGCTAAAGTTAATATTTCCTGGGGAGAAGCTTTTGCACGGGGTATCGGTTGTAACTGGCTGGTTTGTCTGGCAGTATGGATGGCAGTAGCTTCCCGGGATATTATTGGAAAGATTTTCGGAATTTTCTTCCCTATCATGGCATTTGTAGCCAGTGGGTTTGAGCATTGTGTAGCGAATATGTATTTCATACCAATGGGATTGTTAATGAAAGGGAATGCTTCCGTAGTAGCTGCAGCTGGATTGGCTGACAAATTAGGGAACCTAACCATAAAAGGTATGTTCTTGAATAATCTTATTCCTGTTACTTTGGGTAATATTGTAGGTGGTTCGATTTGTGTTGCTACTGTTTATTGGTTGGTTTACCTGAAAAAAGATTAACCATTAAAATTACAAAATAAAATTACAAAATAAAATAGGAATAAGGGGGTCATTTATCCATTATGACCCCCTTATTTATTGATTCTAAGAAATAAAAAGAAAGGATTACTTATCGCTGAAGTTTTTAAAAATTATTACATTTAGTATTTGCTTCTATTTTTTGGAATTTTAATTTTTATGATTGAAGGCATACTATACGAAAAATAGCTATATTTTTTAAATGCAAAATGATATGATATGTTATTATGATAATAAAAACGAGTAAAAAAAATACTACCTTAAAAGCAATAATACTGGCAGGTGGAAAAAGCAGCAGAATTGGACAAAATAAAAATAAGGCACAGATTAAATTATTAAATAAATCTTTAATTGAATGGATTATTTCAAAACTTATTGCTATGGATAATTTATCCGAAAAAGATATTATTATAGTAGGACCAAAAGAAAAATATCCACAATATGAGCAGGTAGTGGAAGATATATTTCCTGAAAAAGGTCCTTTGGGTGGTATATTTTCAGGCTTAACCGTTTCAAAATGTCAGTATAATTTAGTAGTTGGGTGCGATATGCCTCTTTTGAATGTAGAATTACTTCAATACATGAGGGAAAAGATTGATTCAAATGATATCATTATTCCTCGATATAATGGAAGTTACATAGAACCATTATGTGCTATTTATAGTAAGAAATGCCTTAAAGTGATGGAAAAAAATATACAATCTAATGTTTTATCAGTCCGAAAAATATTTTCTCACTTAAAAATAAAATTTATTAATGATAGTGAAATTAAAAGATTTGATCCTGAATTTTGTTCTTTTTTTAATGTAAATTTCGAAAGTGATTTTAAAAAAGCAGAAGAAATTATAAAGAAAAAAAGGGATTTGATTATTAATGAAAGAGAAAAAAGGAATAAAAATAAGTTTAATTAAAATTACTAAAGATAAAAAAGAAAAAGTTTCCGATTTAGTAGCCAGAGAAGTTCCTTTTTCAATTTTTTTAAATGGAACCAAAATAGTTACACTTCAATGTACCCCTGAAAACTATAGATATTTAGGAGTAGGATTTTTATATGCTTCAGGATTTATACAAAAAAAAGAAAATATTCAATCTATAAAAATAGATGACAAACAGAATTTGATGAATTTGAAGCTTAAAAATGCTTCTTTTATTCCTGAAGATATCATGAAAAGCAGTTTACAGATAGGAATTTATCAAACAGAGAATAGGAAAAAGGAATTACCATTCAATGATTTTCCTTTACATATTAAGAAAAATCAAGTATTTAAATTAATTTCAAAAATGCAAGAAAAAGCCGAATTTTTTAGACTTACCGGTGGAACACATAGCTGTGCTTTAGCCGATATAAATAGCTCGATATTAATATTTAGTGAAGATATCAGTCGATATAATACGGTTGATAAAATATTAGGTGAAGCTTTTATTAAAGATATCACAATGACTGATAAAATTATTTTAACTTCCTGCCGCATAACCTCCGGAATTTTATTTAAAATTATGTCTGCAAAGATACCAATTATAATTTCTCGAGCTGCTACTACTGATTATGCCATTAAGTTGGCTAAGCAATCGGGAATAACTTTGGCGGGATTTGTAAGGGGAGAAAAAATGAATATTTATTCACATCCTGAAAGAATAGAAATATAAATTATAATAAATAGAAGCGGGTAAACTATAATATGTCAAGAATAGAGATAATCTTAGCTATTGACCCAGGAACAAAAAAATGTGGTTATGCTGTAGTGGATGCAAAGTTAAAACTTAAGTTAAAAAAAGTTGTATCCACAAAAGATTTAATCGCAGACATTAAAGAAATTTCTCATACTTACAGTATAGACAAAGTAGTTTTAGGAGATGGAACAAATTGTAAATCAGTTGAAGCGTTAATAAAAGAAAAATTTCCGCATTATGACATTAAAAAAGTAGACGAAAAATTTAGTACGTTAGAAGCGAGAAAAAGATATTTTAAGTTCAATCCGCCTGAAGGAATTTTAAAAATCATTCCATTGTCATTAAGAGTACCGCCATGTCATTATGATGATTTTGTGGCAATTCTTCTCGCAGAAAAATATTTTAAAAAAACAAAGATTGACCATTGATAAAAGGTTATAGCAAAGACAAAAGGAAGCTCCATAAATCTCCTGTATAGTCAATAGCGCTTACTCCCTCTTTCCTTTTCTCGCTGTATAGGTAAATTATTAAAAGAAATTTATCGTTTATATTTAGTTTTTAGTGTAATAGTTCAGATGATCTTTTTGGGACAGAATATTGTTTTTATGATATAATTTACTAGCTATTATTCAAAAAAAGAAAGATTTTACGGAGGAAAATAAATTGACGAAAGTAAAGGTATTTGCAAATATATTAAAGGCAAATGATACCCTGGCACAAAAAAATAAGAAATTATTTCAAAGTAACGGAGTGTATACCATTAATCTAATGAGTTCACCTGGTTCGGGAAAGACCTCACTCTTGGAAAGAACTATTGCAGCATTGAAAAAGGATTTGAATATTGCGGTTTTAGAAGGTGATTTACAGACGGCTAATGATGCAAATAGAATTAAAAAATTTAATATTCCGGTGACCCAGATTAATACTGATGGAGCCTGTCACTTGGATGCAAATATGATAGACAATGCGTTAGATTTTTATGATTTTAAAAATTTAGAACTTTTTGTGATAGAAAATGTTGGTAATCTTGTATGCCCGGCGGGATTTGATTTGGGTGAAGATGATAGAGTCGTTATGGTTAGCACGCCGGAAGGTGATGATAAACCGGTTAAATATCCTGTCATGTTTCGTAAAGCTACGGTATTGTTAATTAATAAAATTGATTTATTACCCTTTACAAATTTTGATGTATCTAAAGCAAAAAGGGATGCTTTAAAAATAAAACCTGACCTGAAAATATATGAAATTTCCTGTAAAACCGGAGAGGGATTGGACGGTTGGTATAGTTGGTTGCGGGAACAGGTGAAAAAAAAGTCCGGTAATCGACTTTAATTAATGAATCCTTTAGATTATCCTTATACTCAATAGCATGTACTAGTTGATAGTGGATAATCTGAATGTTTTGAAAGCAGTTTTACATGAAACTAAGAAAGAATATAATCATTAAGGGAATAGTTCAAGGAGTAGGCTTCAGGCCTTTCATACATAAACTGGTGAGTATTTATCAACTGCATGGCTGGGTGCTTAATTCCGACCTGGGTGTAGAAATCGATATCGAAGGGAAGGATACAGATTTAAATAAATTCATAATCGATATTCCAAAAAAGCTTCCACCCCTTGCAAAAATAGAAGAAATGAGAATTAAAGATTTACCTCCGGCAGGTTATATTGGATTTTCTATAAAAAAAAGCATTTCAAAAAAAGAAAACAATTTTGTTCTGGTTTCACCCGATATCAGCATATGTCAGGATTGCCTGGAAGAATTGTTTAATCCTAAAAATAGGCGATTTCGATATCCTTTTATAAATTGCACAAACTGTGGACCGCGTTTTACCATTATAAAGGATATTCCCTATGATCGGGAAAAAACGACCATGGACGAATTTAAAATGTGCCCAATATGCCAGAAAGAATATGAAAATATCGAAGACAGGAGATACCATGCACAACCAAATGCATGTGAAATTTGCGGGCCGGTAGTATCTTTCTACAAAAATAAAAAAAAATTACAAATAAAAGATCCGGTAAAAGAAGCAATCAATCGATTAAAACAAGGTGAAATCGGGGCAATTAAAGGATTGGGCGGTTATCATCTGGCTTGTGATGCAACGAATGATCAGGCAGTAAGCAGATTGAGAAGATTAAAAAATAGAGAAGCGAAACCTTTTGCCATCATGTCTCCGGATATAGAAAAAATTAAGCAGTTTTGCCTGATCGAACCAGAAGAAGAAGAATTACTTACAGATAGAGCCAGACCCATCGTCCTTTTAAAAAAGAAAAAAAATTATCAGGTAATTTCCACTCAGGTTGCTCCTAACAATAATTATTTGGGTGTCATGTTGCCTTACACCCCTCTTCATTACCTTTTACTAGAAGATCATTTCCTGGCTCTGATAATGACCAGCGGTAATTTTAGCGAAGAACCTATTATTAGTGACAACCAGGAAGCTTTTGAAAAATTAGATAAAGTGGTCGATTTTTTCCTTGCATATAATAGGAATATATACAATCGTTGCGATGATTCAGTTATAAAATTTATCAATAATGAGCCGATGTTCTTTCGAAGATCAAGAGGATATGTTCCATATCCTGTTACCCTTGATTTTAAAATAAAAGAAGTCATGGCATTAGGTGGAGAACTAAAAAATACTATTAGCTTTTCTAAAGAAAATTATGTTTTTCCCAGCCAGTATTTTGGAGATTTAAAGAGCTTGGAAACTCTAAATTTTCTAAAGGAATCGATAAAAAAATTAGAAAAAATATTCAGGGTAAATCCAAAAATAATAGCTTGTGATCTTCATCCGGATTATCTATCTACTCAATATGCGGAAGAAATTGCACAGGCAAATAATTTAGAATTAAAAAAAATCCAACACCACCACGCGCATATAGCCAGTTGTATGGCTGAAAACAATATCCATGAAACGGTAATCGGAATAGCTTACGATGGAACAGGTTATGGTGATGATGACAATATTTGGGGTGGTGAGTTTTTAGTATGTAATTTTAAAAAATATACCCGGATGGGCCATTTGCAATACTACCCTTTACCCGGTGGAGATAAAGCAATTACCGAGCCTTGGAGAATGACTTATAGCTATCTATATTCAATTTTCGGTCAGAAAGCTAAAACCTTGAATATAGATTTTATTAAAAGAAGGGATTATAATAAATTATTAGTTATTGAAAAAATGATTGACAAAAAGATAAATTCTCCGCTTACTTCCAGTTGTGGAAGACTGTTTGATGCAATATCTTCACTGATTGGCATAGAGGATGAGATAAGCTATGAGGGGCAGGCGGCCATGGAATTGGAGAGTATTTGCCTGCCTAAAATTAACAATAGTTATGGCTTTGATATTATTGAGAAAGAAAAAGGATATATCATTGAACCAAAAAAAATGATTATTGAAGTCATTAACGACCTTGAAAAGGGAATTAGTAAAGGGTTAATAGCTACGAAATTTCATAATACTGTAGCACAATTTACCTTAAAATTATGTATTAAAATAAAAGAGAAAACTAAAATTAATAAGGTTGCAATTAGCGGTGGAGTATTTCAAAATAAATATCTAACTGAAAAAGTAATCTCATTATTAGAATCCCGTGAATTCGTGGTATTTTCTCATAAAAAAGTTCCTCCCAATGATGGGGGGATATCTTTGGGACAGGCAGTAATAGCGGGAAGTTAATGGTTAGCTGGTTAATTGGTTACATGGTTAGCTAGTTAAGAAAATAAAAGGTAAAAACCAGTAGCCAGGAGCCAGAATCCAGTAATAAGAATAAATTTTTAGTTGCATACTGAAAACTAATAACTGAAAACCTTTATTTTTCTTGTATTTTGAACCAATTAACCAATTAACTAGGTAACCAACTAACCAGCTAACTAATATAATTGGTCAATTGGTAAATCGGTAAATTGAATTATCTTGAATTTTGTATTTAACTGGTAAACCGGCAAACTGGCTAACCGGTTAACTGAATTATCCGGTCTTTATTTTTATCTTAATTGGTCAATCGGTAAATTGGTCAATTGGTTAATTGAATTATAGGAGGGAAGAAAATGTGTTTAGCTATACCAGGGAAGATAATAAAAATATTTAAGGATAATACCGCTGAGATAGAAATTGGAGGTATTGTCAAATTAATAAGTTTGGATTTAATCCCAAAGGTAAAATTAGAGGATTATGTGCTTTTACACGCTGGTTTTGCTATTGAAATTATTAACAGAAAACAGGCAGAAGAAATCTTTCATGCCTGGGAGGGAAAGTTAGATTGAAATATATCGATGAGTATCGAAATAAAGAGATAGCTCAAAAAATTGCCAGAGAAATTAAAACCATTTCTAAAAAAAAGGTAAATTTGATGGAAGTTTGCGGAACACATACAGTTTCAATATTTAGAAATGGAATTAAAAATATTTTACCAAAAAATGTTCATCTTCTTTCTGGTCCGGGTTGTCCGGTATGTGTGACGCCTATACAGAGCATTGATGAGATTATTGCCCTATCCAGAGAAAAAGATTTTATTATAACTACATTTGGAGATATGCTCAGAGTACCCGGATCATCTTCTTCGTTGGAAAAAGAAAAAGCTAATGTATCGGATATCAAGATAGTATATTCTACATTGGATGCTATTAATATTGCCCGCAGTCACCCGAATAAAAATGTTGTATTCATGGGTGCAGGATTCGAAACCACTTCTCCGACTATTGCCAGTGCAGTTTTAAAAGCAAGGAAAGAAGAAATAAAAAACTTTTCAGTGCTAAGCGTGGCTAAAATCATGCCTCCAGCTATAAAAACTTTACTGGATGGAGAAGTAAATATTGATGGTTTTATTTGTCCTGGTCATGTGAGTGCTATTATTGGAAGTGAACCATATCATTTTATTGCTAATCAATATAAAGTTCCATGTGTTATAAGTGGATTTGAACCTTTGGATATTTTGCAGGGGATTTATATGCTCATCAAGCAAATTGAAGAAAGAAGAGCAGAAATCGAAATTCAATATAAACGTGTAGTTCGCCCGGAAGGAAATAAAATTGCATTGAAAAAACTAAAAGAAGTTTTTCGGATAGTAGACTCCAATTGGAGAGGAATGGGCATTATCGCAAATAGCGGACTGGATTTAAAAGAGGAATTTAATGAGTTTAATGCTCGTAAATTTAATATTTCCGTAGAGGAATCAAAGGAATTTTCCGGATGTCGTTGCGGAGAAGTATTAAAAGGATTAATCACTCCAATCGAATGCCCTCTTTTTAAAACAGTTTGTACGCCTGAAGATCCCAAAGGTGCCTGCATGGTTTCCAGTGAAGGAACTTGTGCCGCCTATTATAAATATAACTAGTCGCTAGTGAATAGTGAATAGTGAATAGTGAAAACACAAGTTACAAGATGCGAGATACAAGGTGCAAGTTAACAGTTTTTGCTTTTTAGCTTATAGATAAAAAGAACCAGTCGACAGTTTTTAGTTATCAGTTCTTAGTTAGTAGGGCGTATCGCCATATCCTTGTTCTACTAACGACTATTCACTAACGACTAGATATGGAAGGAAAGATAATGAAAGAAGATAAAATATTGCTGAGTCATGGTAGTGGAGGAAAACTATCTTATAAGTTAACTAAGGATTTATTTTTATCTAATTTTAATAATCCTTATTTGAAAAAACTTGATGATGGTGCAATATTAGATATTAAAGGTTTGAAATTGGCTTATTCCACTGATTCTTACACAGTAGATCCTTTGTTTTTTAACGGAGGAGATATCGGTGAACTTGCAGTTAATGGTACCGTAAACGATCTTGCCATGTGTGGTGCCAAGCCTTTATATTTAAGTTGTGGTTTTATTTTGGAAGAGGGAATTACTTTGAGTTTATTGCGCAGGATAGTAGAAAGCATGAAAAGAGCGGCAGAAATTGCAAAAGTAAATATTGTAACCGGTGATACCAAGGTGGTTAATAAGGGTGCGGCGGATAAAATATTTATTAACACTTCCGGCATAGGAATAATAAAAGAAGGAATAAATATATCAGGAAGAAATGCCCGAGTCGGGGATATTATTATAACTAATGGAACAATGGGTGATCACGGAATTACCGTTTTATCAGAAAGAGAAGGATTGAAATTTAAAACAACGATTAAAAGTGATACTGCCCCTCTTTCTTTTTTAGTAGCAGATATGTTAGAAGTTAGCGATAATGTTCATGTTCTAAGAGATCCGACACGAGGAGGATTATCTACAACTTTAAATGAAATAGCAATATCTTCAGAGGTGGAAATAGAAATTGATGAAGAAAATATCCCTATCCGGGAAGAGGTAAGGGCAGCATGTGAAATATTGGGCTATGATCCTCTGTATTTGGCTAATGAGGGTAAATTAATTGCTTTTGTTTCCCCGGAAGATTCTTTAAAAGTACTAAAGAAGATGAAACAAAATAAATACGGAAATGAATCAAAGATCATAGGCAGAGTAATAAAAAAATCTTCAGGACATGTTTACTTAAAAACTAAAATTGGAGGAAAGAGAATTATAGATATGTTAAGTGGAGAACAATTACCAAGGATATGTTAAAATAAGTTAGCTGGTTAATCGGTTAGCTGGTTAGCTAGTTAAAAAGCAAAAGATAAAAATCAGTTGCCCAGAGCCAGAATCCAGTAATGAGAATAAATTTTTAGTTGCATACTGAAAACTAATAACTGAAAACTAACAGCTGTAAACTTGTATTTTATACTATCGGCTAACTGAATTATCTGGCTTTTATCTTTATCTTAATTAGTTAATTAGTTAATTAGTCTTAATCCTAATCTTTATCTTAATCGGCGAATTAGTCAATCGATTAATCAATCA
>Ga0222683_1000337_pt1 | contig 17258 bp, 19 predicted proteins | sample AntAcemetage1073_FD_179841 | JGI IMG/M metagenome (GOLD analysis project Ga0222683, IMG submission 179841) | Saline water microbial communities from Ace Lake, Antarctica - #1073 | ecosystem: Environmental > Aquatic > Non-marine Saline and Alkaline > Saline | place: Antarctica: Ace Lake... | reverse complement strand
GTGAGGCCGATGCCCTCTCAGACGGCACCGAGACCTTCGTTCCAGCGGTGATGGAGCATATCGAACAGGCTGGCGTTCACTCTGGCGATTCTGCCTGTGTGATCCCACCGGTGACCATACCTGAAAAGCACCTGAAGACCATCAACGAGTACACTCGGCGGATGGCAAAAGAACTGCAAGTGGTCGGCCTCATGAATATGCAGTATGCCATCGCTGAAGACGTCGTATACGTCCTCGAGGCGAACCCGAGAGCGTCTCGGACGGTGCCACTGGTCTCGAAAGTTTGCAACGTTTCCATGGCCAGAATCGCAACCGAGCTGATGATGGGAACGAAGCTGGAAGATTTGGGGCTCGAAAAGAAGGCGATTCCCCATTTCGGCGTCAAAGAGGCGGTTTTCCCCTTCAACATGTTTCCAGAAGTCGATCCTTTGCTCGGACCCGAGATGAGATCAACAGGCGAGGTTCTCGGCATGGCCGACTCCTTTGGGATGGCATTTTACAAGGCCGAAGAGGCGGCCAAACAGATGCTGCCGAATGAGGGCACGGTGCTGATAACCATCGCGTCCAAGGACCGGCAAGGTGTGGCGGAGTTTGCAAGGGAGTTTTCTAACCTTGGGTTCACCATCAAGGCGACCGGTGGAACTTGTGATTTCCTTGCGGAAAACGAGATCGACGCTGAATCGATCCTGAAGCTGCACGAAGGCAGGCCCAACATCAATGACGCGATCAAGAACGGAGAGATTCAGCTCGTGATCAACACGCCGGTCGGAAAAGCTGGCCAGCACGACGACTCTTACATTCGCAAGGCTGCGATCAAGTACAAAGTGCCGTACATCACCACAACGGCCGCTGCATTCGCAGCTGCAAAGGGAATTGCTGCATTCCGGAACGGAAGATCTGATGTGAAATCTATTCAGGAATATCACGCCGACATAAAGTGAGCGTCCCCATCGAGTCCTGAAATTCTCGCCGCAGGTCCGCCTGGCAGGATCTGCGCTGAGTTTCCTTTTGTTCTTCTTGAGGGCGGCCAGGAGGTCCTTGAACTCGGACTCGTAGTAGGCCCCGGACCTTTGTCTCGCTAATGGGCGCCTTTGCCTTGAGTTCCCATGCGACCTTTCAGCCAGGAAAATTAGGAAAGTTCGTCGAGAATCGTTCTTATCTTGGCCTTGAGAATCGGCAGGTCGATCCTAACCGTGTCCCAGATTTGCACCAGGTCGATCCCGAAATACTGGTGCACGAGGACGTTTCTCATACCAACGATATCGGGCCAGGGAACATCAGGATGTTGATCCCGCAACGAATCTGAGATGTGGTTTGCTGCTTCTCCGATGATCTGGATGTGGTAGACAATCCACACCTGGAGGAGTTCGTCCCCGATGAAGGTATCCTTGCCCCTCAAAGCATATCTTTCTATCTTTTCGATCGAGTCCAGGATGTCTAGCAGGTATGTGTTTAGCTCCCCTCAATCGGCATCATTAAACCCATCTCGTGATGGCTCGTTCAACCTGTTCCGAAGAGCTGATTCCAAGCAACTTCAGCTACTGATATTGTTTTCCAATCTGGCACAAGTTGTTGATCGACGTGCGTTCACCGACTAAAACCAACATCGAGCAATTCATTTTTGGGGGCTAAACACGTACGTATCATCTAATTGGTTTTCGACTATAACTGGTTCTTGGTTATAAACACCATTACCGGCGAGAACCAATTGGTGTGATTTAATTGGGTTTTCGATTATAAGGTTCGCGTTGAGAGCTTCTCAGGGCCAACTGGCCTGATGTACTTTATGTAGATTTCGGCGGCTGCACGCTCTATTTTTCACGATACGACTTTTTGCGATACGTTCAGGGATTGTTCTAAAATGCGCTTGAAATGTTACAAGTTCGAGACGGGGCAGGATCTCTTTTATCGAGCACAAAACTTGGCAAAAAGCCGATCTGTTTGATCTGGTTTTGGTTCCAACTGTAAGTGATTTAAAGGTTGGTGTTCTTGCCCCCACCTGATGAGAAATAAAGTCGCTGTGATCGAGGGTGTGGGGATTGATCTTGGGGGCGACCCCGTTCTCTTGAACACTCCTTACGGGAAGGTCCAGGCCAAAGAATCCTCTTTGGGAAAACTGGATGTCATCTTCATATTCCGCCACGGCGAAGACCACTTTCCACCCCACAGGGTTAACTACAGGGCGCTCCTCAGCGCAGCCCAGATCTCGGGCGCAGAAAGGGTCGTTTCCACCAACACCGTGGGCAGCATGTCTCACCATCCCGTTGGAAGTTTCGTCATCCCTCTTGACTTTGTGGAGTTTACCAAATCGCGGCCTTCCACCTTCTTTGAGGAACGGGCAGTTCACGTCGACTTAACTCATCCCTACTGTCCAGAGATCAGAGACGCTCTAAAAGAGGGTGTGAAGGCAAAGGGGTTAGAGCCCTACGATGGAGTTTACGTATGCACTGAGGGGCCTCACCTGGAAACGCCTGCCCAGATAAGAATGATGAAAAACTTTGGGAACGTTGTTGGAATGACTGGTTATCCCGAAGTGGTTTTGGCAAGAGAGCTGGAGCTTTGCTATGCTGCACTCTGCATAGTGACAAATCCGGCGGCAGGGATGAGGCCAGATTCCATGACCGCCTCAGAGATAGTGGACCAGATGGCAAATAGCATGGGCCTCTTGAAAGAAGTGGTCTTTTCAGCTCTGACAAAGATTCCAGCGGAGAGATCCTGTCCTTGCAAGGATGCTCTTTCTCAAGCAAAGCTCTAAACCCCAAAATAAAATTATGTAGCACTCAAGATGTGCGCTGCCAAATTGGAACTTGGCTGCACCACGTTGCATGATGGGAGACTTTTGCTATTCCACACCCACCCGCGTTTAGAGCGTAGTGACTATCACGCTTGCTTGCTTCTGCTGGCCTGAAGAATCTGTCACAAAGAAGACTACCACATGACGGCCTTTGCTCGTCTCTGAAGAACGAAGCTTAAAAGAGCTTTTCGTGGAAATCACTCCATCCAAGCCAGTGGACCACCGATAGGTGTAAGGCTTCTTGCCGCCCTCTATCGAGCTTTCGAACTCGATCTCATCGTCACCTGATACTACCGTGCCAGTATTGGGCGAAGTTATGGTCACCACAAGTTCAGGCACCGCCTCAGCACTATCTTCGGACTTGGTTTCGCCCTGATCTGCACAGCCAGCAAAAAGACAAGCTACCGCGCACACTAGCAGTGCAATCAGCGTTGAAGTTTTCATGATCGCGATAAAATTTGCGAAACTCCGGAGAAATTAATCCTCCAAGAGCTCGTCTACCATCTTCTTGACTGCTAAGACTGCAGGTGAGTCATCTGGCAAGTCGAAGACGGTCCTTCCCTCGTAGGCAACCTCTGCGAAATACTCGTCTTGGGGTATGGCCCCCAGATACTTGAACCCCAGACTTTCTGCGGCCCCTTTGATCTTGTCCAGCATCTCTGGATTAGTTCGGTTGGCCACTACATAGTAGTTCTCGATATCCGCTTTGACTTCTCTTGCCACATCCCGTATGCGTTTCAGAGTGTCAATGCTAACTTTGCTCGCATCGGTAACTATTATGGCGTTGTTGATTTTGCCTGAAGTCTTGCGGGCGATATGTTCCACGCCTGCCTCGCAGTCTATGAGCAGATACTCGTAAGTGTCACCATCGATGATCGATCTGAATACCGACTGGAGTAGGTCGTTGATTGCGCAGTAGCATCCCTCGCCTTCGCCTCGGCCCATGATCAACATGTCGTAGCCTTTCTGCTCTCCTTCCATCAGGAGGGCGTCAAAAAGGCGCTGAAAAACTTCAAGACCGGTCAGTTCTGGACTCTGCTCTCGCTGCTTCTTGTATCGATCGAGCATATCGGCGATGCTGGGCGTGTTCTCTGCGCCAAGTAGACAGGCCAGACATTCGTTAGGGTCGGCATCGGCGACCAGAACGTCTCCCTGGCCGCGTTTGGTCAGCTCTCTTAGGATAAGGGCCGTCAGGGTGGTCTTGCCAGTTCCACCCTTGCCGAAGAATCCTATCACTTTCATGCTGCCACCGGCTCTCCGATAACTTCGGTTTTTCTGATCTCAACTCTGCGGAGCGGGTAGATTGCTTTTGCGTTCTTGTATATGTCCAAGGAAAGCCTGCCCAGAACGATCTCCTGAATGAACTGGGCCAAGTCCATCGTCTTCGCTTTCTCTTGAATCAAACGGGTAGCGACCTCTCGTATCGATTTTACTTGAGTGGTCTTGGCCCTCTTGACTGTGAAACAGCTGGGCTTGACTCTGACTCTGTAGCCGTCGCTGGTGATGACATCGGTAATGGTATCGATCCTAGACGTTCTCCTCTTGACCAGGGATCTCACGTAGTCGGAGGTCAGCTCGTGACCGACGAACTTCGTGTAGGCGGAATCACCAGCAATCTGGTTCACCTTGAATTTGAGCTTGATATTCTGTTTGGAGAAATTGTTAGTCAGCTCTCCCAGGGTGGTCTCGATGATTCTACCCACCACGCTTTTGGGATCGCTGGACACGGTCTCACCGACCTGAGACTTTCCAAACATGTCTGGTCCTATGATCTTGTACCACTCTTTGGACTTAGCTTTCCTGCTGTCGGACTTCCTCTTCATCCTTCTAGCCAATAAACATCCTCCGGGAAGATTAAATTCTCCAGGTTAGACCCAAGCTTACTGTATATAAAGAGATCGCCACTTCTATCCAATGAGTTATGGGTTCCAAACGTAGATGTAGATGTAATTGCTCCAGTCGCCGCATTGATAGCAGAGAAGGTGCCACCCCGGCGTATCGCTGTGGAACCAAGACGAGAACCATCCAGCCTTCTTGTATCCAAAGTTCTTGACCTCAGGATATGAGGACCTTCCTGCACTGCAAGGTCGCCACTCAAAGGACCAGTAGATTCCAGGGTTCCTTGTCTGAGACCAGAGCTGGAGCCATTCGCCCTGCCGGACGCTCGTTATGCTGTTTAGTTTATTGGGCCAAGTCTGAACGTAATACTCGTTATGTTTTGAAGCAACCATTTTGGTGTAGACCAATGACATGTCGGTAGCGCATTGAAGATTGGTAGGCTTGTAGCAACTGCCTGCCAGTCCTACAGTTCCGGCAGTGCTTCCTGTGTAACTTCCAGATCTGATGGGATTTGAGCTGTAACAGCTACTAGAAGCTCTGTATTCTGGTGCCACCAGCCGAAGGGCGGTGGGTGTCTGCCCTTCTGAGTAGGGATCTGGTGGTGTGGGCATGCCAGAGCCCATCGATGTAGTGGTGTAACCTTTGCTCTGTGGCAATGTGGAATATGTGGTTGGCGAAGTGTAAGCATACTGCGTAGTTGTGGGTGTCGCACAGGACGAAGTGGGGTAAGTGGCCTGTGTGCTGTAAGGCGAAGATGTAGTCAGTGTGGAGTAGGGCGACGTAGTGGTAGAAGCCGCATAAGACGAAGTGGGGTAAGTGGTCGATGTGCCGTAAGGTGTGGATGCAGATGCAGGCGTGGCATAGGGAGTGGCTGCATACATGTTATATCCGCCCTCTGGCCAGACATAGATGTAGACATAATTGCTGGTGTGTTCGCATTGATAGCAAATTACGTGCCAGCCAGAAACGTCTCCCTTGAACCATCCTTTCATGTAGCCAGACCAAGTCCAAGACCACCAATTCACTTGGGGTATGGACTTGGTCGGGTACCATTCGTAGACGAAGAAGTTTCCTGTATACGCAGTCTTGGCCCAGAGTGGAAGATGGCCGCCGTATTTACATCCAGCAACGGTGGAAAGACCCTTCGAGGTCTGGATATAAAGCTTGTTCAGAGTGGTGACTGATCCCGGCCAGTACCAAGAACCAGAGTTTTCTTCTGATATGCCATCCATTTTTTTGCGGACCGCTTCGGGCGGCGTTGCAGACCTGAAGCTTACACAGTCATCTGGTGATAATGAATCTTCTGTTGGAACCCCCAAGTTCAGTTCTGTTGGCGAGAATCCGTCTTCATAAGGACCTCCGATGGAGGGCGCCTTTGGACTTAAGTCCGACACCTGAGCATATGTCTCGATCCCCAAGGCCGTAGCACTCTCAGCTGATCCTATCGCCCCAAAGGCAAGCGGCACAAAAAAGAGAAACACAATCAGAACGCAAATAACCAATTTCATCGAAATCCCCTCATCTCCCCGGCTGATATCGTTCTCTCTAAAGATGGCTATGATAGTGTTACCTATATCTATTTAACAGTTTTCTTTTCTGTTTGACGTAGAACCTTAAAATGGGGGATAAGACGCATAATTCAAGGAAACGACGCTTATGATTACGTCAATAACGTGTTTAGCTACTGAGCGTGGATAGTTATGGTACAATTTGTGTGGGAAGGACACATGGAAAGCAAAACAAAAACCCGTCACTAAATGTGAAACAAATGCACTTCTTCCGGTATAGAAAGAAGAGAACCCAAAACTAAAGAACGTCCACTCCCAGGTGCTCCAAGACTGTCAACAAAGGGTAGACCTAGAATACCAAAACTTCTTCAGAAGAGTCAAGAATGGTGAAGATTCAGGTTATCCAAAGTTCAAAGGAGCAGGGCGATACGATAGCTTCAATGGTAACGACCACTCAGAACAAAGCGGAAGATGCGGGTTCTGCGGTGGTACTGGTCGATCCCAGGTATGCAACTCAGATGTGCTCTGAATGAGGTATCAAACTTCCAAAGTCGCTATCTGATCGGGTCCATGAATAGTCCGCAGTGTGAGCTGGTAAATAGATCGTGATGTGAATGTGGCGATTAACATTTTGAGACTGACCTTTCATCGAATCGCTGAAAGTGTCTCCGCCCTTGGCGGGAACCGACTACAGTCTCTGGCAAAAGCCTATTATGCACCCGATTCAGTCGGAAGAGTCGTCACAACGAGGTGAAAAAAGATGGCCTTGATCAGCTGGGTAATAGGTGGATTAATCGTAATTGTGGTGCTTGCGATGTTGATAGGTATCTTCGGCGTATTTCTTTACGATCAAGTGGCTTCGACCTATAAGTCGATCGCCTCTGCGGTGGGACAACCCAAAGGCGACTTGAAAAAAACCTGATCCTAGTCTTTTCTGTAACTTGAGAGTATGCCCTCATTTCAAGGTGGGTTAGATATTCACTCGAGGGTCACGTACTGCTCAAAGCTGCTTTCGCCTCTGGCATAGCCCTCGTGCCACCCAGACGGCACCGGCATCTTCGTGTAGAGCTGATCTCTCCAGGCTTCAAGGAGGCGGACATCTTTGCCCATGAAAGTGGCAGCGCAAGTGGCAGATCCTCCTGAGGTCTCTGAAAGCTTCTTCAACCATTGATATCCCTCATCCGATCTGAGCAGATGATGGTCCAGGATCAAGGTTTCCACATTCAGAGCCAGCCTTTTTGCACACTTCCATGCATATTTTCGCGCCTTTTGATCTATCTTGGGCAGATACAACGGCGGTCCGGAGGCGAAGACGATTGTGGGTTTCCACTCCAGTATCGCTGTGACTGCGCCATCGTCCAGGAGTTGGATGTCTGATGCGTGAACAAATACTTCGTCGCCTTCTTGAATGCGAGTCATCATCACGGTGCCAAGTCCCGTACTTTGAGATCCATGCGGAACTGATCGAGAAAAGCTCATGATCCCCTCTGTTTGGTTTTCTGAGTCCGGCAGGATTCTTCCTAAGAATTGCGAAAGATCGATCCAACGTTGGACTGCCAGATTGGATATGTCATGAGGGCCCTTGCACCAAAGACTGACGTCGTCGAGAGGCGGGATGTCGCGCAAGGAGAGCTGATAAGGGTTTGCATCTGCTAAGGGTATGTGATCGCCATGGTAGTGGCTTATCACAACGTCGGTTGCTTCTTTGAGGGCAGCAACGATCTTACTTTTGACCTGGCACCCCACCGCGACTTGGTGCGGATGAGGAAGCGTTCCATGTCGCAAATATCCCAGGGCAACACCTGGGTCGATTACGATATTGCGCCCATCGGTCTTCACAACGCAAGATAGGCCCCTCACGCCCAACGATTCGGTGCCGAGTATTTCTATATCCATGAATCCGTTCCCTTCTTTCTGTCTAGAATCTTCTTGGCGTCGTAATGGGGATTCGTCGGTCATCAGTTAAGGATTTTGAGTGACATAGTCGAGCAATTATAGTCGAGAACTAGATTAGATGAGCCTAATCGGTTCTCGAAAGATTAGTGCTTAACGATACGAATAGGCCAAATCTCAAACTTTTACGAGTTAGAGATTTGCCCGAAATGTATCGCTAAACACTATCCTCCCGCGATATATGCACCTTATTAGCATGATTCGGCCTGATAATGGTGCCATCGTACCCTTTTTGGTCAAGTCTAACCGTCGAACCTTCTGTGAGCGAAGCGTGAGGATTGGCAGCTGATTTGTGCCTTCGTCCAGACCGCACAATATTTAGCCCTTGGAAGGTTAAGAGTTGGGGAGTTGAAGTTGAGATGGTGGTTTTGTTGAAGACGATCATGATTTCTGGACGCACTCTGGGACAGGGCGCAACCTGTGAGTCTAAAACGTCGTCCGAATTTTTCAAGGCGACGTCTTTTTGTTCCCTTTCAGAGGACGATTACAACTATTTGAGGATTAGAGAGGGCGAAAACGTCCTCGTGACCGCTCCTTCGGGCCAGGTAGTCGTCTCGGCCCAGACCGATGAAGGTCTGCCCTCGGGCATCATCTTCATACCGATGGGACCCTGGGCCAATGTCCTGGTCGGCCCAGACACTGGAGGATGCGGAACCCCCCAATACAAGGGCATCGAAGTTGAAGTTGAGGCCACGGATATGAAGGTCAAAGACGTGCGCGAACTGTTCGCAGACCTCGACAAGGCCGAAAGGAAGGTGAGATCGTGATAATAGAAGACGTTCTTTGCCCATTCTGTGGTTGTCTCTGTGACGACATCAAGGTCGAAGTAGAAGAAAACCAGATCGTTAGTGTCAAGAGAGCTTGCAGGCTTGGGTCCAGCAAGATAAGAGGACATGAGAGGATAAAGGCTCCAATGATCAGAGAGGATGGAAAGCTCGTGGAGACGACATACGAGGAAGCCTACGAAAAGGCGGCTCAGCTCCTCCTCGATGCGAAAAGGCCCCTCCTTTATGGCTGGTGTTCTACGGTCTGTGAGGCCCAGAAGAAGGGCGTCCTTCTCGCTGAAGAGTTGGGTGCGATCATCGATTCCACTGCCACGGTCTGCCACGGACCTTCCATCATAGGGATTGAAGAGAAAGGGCTTGCAGGATCTACCTTGGGCCAGGTGAAGAACAGGGCAGACCTGATAGTTTTTTGGGGCTCTAACCCTAGCGAGGCCCATCCTCGGCATGCTCAGAGGTATTCATCCAATTCACAGGGAAAATACACACCAAAAGGGCGCAAGAACCGAAAAGTCATAGTTGTGGACGTGAGAAAAACTAGGACCGCCAAAAACGCGGACAAGTTCATCCAGATAAAGCCAGGGACCGATTATGAGGTGATCTCGGCTCTTCGGATGATCATCGCTGGAAAAGGCGACGCTTTGCCAGAACAGATAGTAGGAGTATCCAAAGCTGATCTTGAAGAGGCTGCAGAGATGATGAAGTCTGCGCGGTTTGGATCTTTCCACTTCGGCCTTGGATTGACGCACACCCGGGGTCGGTACAAGAACGTCGATAACGCCCTCTCGCTGATTACAGACCTGAACAGCCACACAAAGTTCGTGGTGATGCCCATGAGAGGTCACTACAACGTGACCGGATTTGGCCAGGTTTGCGCTTGGGAGACTGGCTTTCCCATGTCAGTCGATTTCTCACGTGGGATGCCTTACTTCAACCCCGGAGAGACTGCGGCCTGCGACGTTTTAGGGAGACGGGAGACTGATGCCATGCTGGTAGTGGCAGGAGATCCTGCATCTAACTTTCCCAAGGCAGTCGTTGAGGGGATGGCAGATATCCCAGTGATACAGGTCGATCCTTTCGAAAACCCTACCACTTATCTTTCTGATGTGGTCATACCCAGCGCCGTCGCAGGGGTCGAGGTTGAAGGTACGGCTTACAGGATGGACGGGTTATCGCTGAGGATGAAAAAGTTGGTGGATTCAGGCTACCCAAGCGACGAGGAGATCCTGGAGAACATTCTGGAGTGTGTGAGGAGGCGTCAAGATGATAATTAAGGGCGGAACCGTCTACGATCCCACAAACGGGATCTTGGGCGAAGAAATGGACATCTCCATCGAGAACGGAAAGGTAGTCGAGGAGGCCAAAAAGGGAGATGTGATCGACGCAAAGGGCTTTTTGGTCATGCCTGGTGGAGTGGATGCACACGCTCACATCGCAGGGGCCAAGGTCAACACAGGAAGGATCATGCGGCCAGAAGACGGAAGGCAAGGTCTTGAACCAAAGACCAAGCTGCTCAGACCCTCGACCGGCTACACAGTCCCCAACTGTTATGCGATGGGATACCGGTACGCTCGCCTGGGTTACACCACCTCGTTTGAAGCTGCAACTCCAATCATCGAGTCAAGACACACTCATGAAGAACTAGAAGAGATCCCCATCATCGACAAAGGTGCGCTCACCCTTTTTGGTAACAACTGGGAAGTTTTAGAATGCGCCCGTGATGGCGACATTGACAAGTTGGCGGCTTACATCTCCTGGGGACTTAGGGCGAGTCGAGGTTACGGCGTCAAGGTTGTCAACCCCGGCGGTGGTGAAGCCTGGGGATTTGGAGGAAACGTCACTGGCTTGGATGATCCAGTGCCAGATTTTGATGTGACCCCGCGCGAGATCATAAGGTCGCTCATGAAGGCAAACGAGATGTTGAATCTTCCTCATTCAGTCCACCTCCACACCAACAACCTTGGAAAACCTGGAAACTATGCCACCACTCTTGAGACGCTCAAAGCAGTAGAAGATATTACGTCTTCGATGGATCGACAGGTTCTTCACATAACCCACATGCAGTTCAGCGCTTATGGTGGGACTGGTTGGCGAGATTTCGAGTCCAAAGCGCCTGAAATTGCAGATTATTTCAACAAACATGACCAGTTCACCATGGATATGGGCCAGTTGATATTCGGAAGCGCCACCACCATGACCGCAGACGCGCCTCTCGAATACGCCAACGCAAGGTTGCTTCACGCAAAATGGTCCAATCACGACATCGAGCTTGAAGAGTCAAGCGGTGTTGTGCCTTTGTTCTACGGGCGAAAGATGCCCATAAACGCGATCCAATGGGCCATTGGCCTTGAGCTTGCTCTGCTCACCGAAAGCCCCTGGAAGATATTGATGACGACAGATCACCCCAACGGCGGTCCTTTCGTCAACTATCCAGAGGTCATGACTCTCCTGATGAGCAAGCCAAAGAGAGATGAGGAGATCGCCACCTTGCACAGTCTGGTCCCGAAAAGGTCGATCCTTGCCACTCTTGACAGAGAGATGGACTGGGGCGAGATCGCCATAATGACCAGGGCGGCACCGGCCAAGATTTTGGGGCTGAAAGACAAAGGTCACCTAGGCATTGGTGCCGATGCTGATGTCACCATATACGATCTGAACCCTGAAAAGATCGATCCTTCTAAAGATTACAAGAAGGTAAAAGCGGCATTCTCCTTGGCCAAGTACAACGTCAAAGGTGGCGAAGTGGTTGTCAAAGACGGCGAGATCGTCTCCTTGCCACGGGGCAGGACCTATTGGGTCGATGCGACCGTACCCGAAGAGCACGCCCAGAGGGTTGAAGCAGACCTTGTAGATAAATTTACTAAATATTACAGTATCCAGAAGTCCAACTACATGGTCCAAGACGCTTATGTGACAAATCCCATGGTTGTCAAGGCAGGGGTGATCTAGATGAGAGAGATTGTGATAACACCCCTAAAGACGTTCAGCGTACCAATCGAAGCCGAAAAGATCTGTCCTGACACCGTTTCGTCTTTGGCTTTAAAGGAGATCGAAGGGATCGAAGTCTGGGAAGGAAACCGGAAGATGCCCTTATCAGACTTATTCCAGATTTCAGGAGACGAAGGTTCCACATCGCCAAAAGATACCTTGATCAGTCTCAAGGGCGACTTTTCTCGGGTTAAGAGGCTTGGCGAAAAGATGAGCACAGGTGAGGTAGTGGTCGAAGGCAACGCTGGAATGCATGCTGGAAACAGCATGACCGGTGGCGAAATGACTATAAAGGGCGATGCTGCCGATTGGTTAGGACGAGAGATGCACGGCGGCCTGATCACAGTCAAGGGCAACGCCGCAAATTACGTCGGTTCAGGATACAGAGGCGAAAGCTGCGGAATGCGCGGCGGCGAGATTGCAATCGAAGGTTCGGCAGGAGATTACTTGGGCGAACACATGTGCGGAGGCAAGATCGCAGTCGAAGGCGATGTCGGAGACTTTCCCGGCGCCTCCAACCGGGGCGGGACGATTCATATAGGTGGAAACGCGTACCTCCCCGGCGCAGAGATGGCCAGCGGGACCATCGTTGTCAAAGGATGTGCCAGAGTACTTCCATCTTATCAGCTCGAAGGAACTGTGGGGCTTGAAGGCATGACCCTAAAGAAGTTTTTGGGCGATCTGGTGGACAACGGCAAAGGGAATCTCTATGCCGCCTCTGTAGAATAACAGTCAGCTTGATAAATGAGTACTGATTCAATTGGTGTTAAAATCATGATAATTTTGAGGTGTTCGGATTGATCGATCGCAGCAGAATTCTGGAAATTTTGGATGGATATGACCTGCGAAACCCCACGATAGGGGTTATCGCGTCTCATTCGGCTTTGGACACCTGCGACGGTGCCATCGAAGAGGGTTTCAAAACCCTGGCAGTTTGCCAGAAAGGAAGGGAGAAGACCTACGCCCAGTATTTCAGAACCAATCGTGTCGACGGCCAGGTATTGACCGGCGTCGTGGACGATGTCAGGATACTGGACAAGTTCCCAGACGTAATACAGAAAGATCAACAAGATATTTTGAGATCCAAGAACGTCCTCTTCGTTCCCAACAGGTCGTTTACCTCTTACTGCGGGATGGATGCAGTAGAGGACGATTTCGAGTTACCGCTTCTGGGGAGCAGGAACCTTCTTCGGTCTGAAGACAGGGGTGAAGAGCGGGATTATTACTGGACTTTGGAAAAAGCAGGTTTGCCATATCCCGAGACTGTCGAGCCCGATGATATCGACGAGCTGGTCATGGTGAAACTTCCCCATGCCGTCAAGACCCTGGAGCGAGGTTTCTTCACAGCGGCAGATAGCGATGAATATTACAAAAAGTCTGAAGCGTTGTTGAATCAAGGCGTGATCGATCAAGACGGTCTCGAGCTTGCCAGGATCGAGCGGTACGTAATCGGGCCGGTCTTCAATCTGGATTTCTTCTACTCGCCACTCTCGGGCAAGATCGAGCTTCTTGGAATTGACTGGAGGTTTGAATCTAGCCTCGACGGTCACGTCAGGTTGCCCGCACCACAGCAATTGTCCCTGAACGAGGACCAGATCAACCCAGAGTACACCGTCTGCGGCCACAACTCTGCAACTCTTCGTGAGTCGCTTCTGGACAAGGCATTTGAGCTGGCCGAAAAGTATGTGGCCGCCACTAAAGAGTATTACAGTCCCGGCATCATAGGGCCTTTCTGTCTCCAGACTTGTGTCGATAAGGACCTGAACTTCTACATCTATGACGTTGCTCCAAGAATCGGAGGCGGAACCAACGTCCACATGGCAGTCGGCCACCCCTATGGTAACGCTCTGTGGCGGACCAGCATGAGCACAGGAAGAAGGCTCATGCGAGAAGTTAAGATGGCTCTTGACAGCGACGAGCTGGACAAAATCGTAACTTGAACGATAGAAAGATCTTAACCTCGCCAATATTTTTGCTGGATTTTCATGTCTGAGATGGATGAGATGCAAACGATGCCTGAGAAGAAGCGTCCAAAGAGGCTCCAAAAGACACTGGATCGATTGAGCGGGGAGGGTGATGAGCCTCTCTTCACATTCCCAGCGGTTCCCCGAAGGTATCAGAACGAACAGAGCGTGGCCATGGCCAGGATAGGGGCTCTTAACGAGAAGAGGGTCAACACCTGGCTGGTGGTTACCCAAGATAACCTGATCTTCATACGGGGCGGTTTATTGAGGAACAAGGTGGACAAGTTTCCCTTGGGCAACATTGACGATGTCGAATACGTGAAGGAGTTTCAGGACAACACCGTAAAGATAAAGATCAAAGATGCCGCCGAGAACGTGAGGTTTTACGACGAGCTTGACGGAATCCAGTTTTACAAGCATATCAAGGAATATATCAAAGGCAGACGTGGTGAGTGAGACCGATGAGGCTCCAGGTGGTGGTCCACTGTCTTCTCAATCCTCACACCAGGCTGAAAGGGATCAGGCCGCCGATCTTCAATCCAGAGCCACCCTTGATCCAACTTCCCTGTCCAGAAGCTGGCTACCTTGGACTTGATCGATGGGCGGTCACCAAGAACCAGATCGATATTCCTAACTACAGGCGCTACTGTCGTGAAGTTTTCGAGCATCAGGTAGACTTGATCGAGCAGTTCGCTCAAAAAGGGTTCGCAATTGAGATCGTGGGCGTTGCAGACAGCCCCTCATGCGGAATCGAGAGCACAACTAGTGGTTACGAGGGCGGAAAGATAAAGCCCGAGATCCATGAGCACATTCGAGGGATGGGCGTCTTCATGGAGGAGATTGAAAAGGAGCTTGTTTTGCGGGGTGTTGCTTTCAGGTTCGTGGAAGCAAAAAGAGTTGAATGATGTTGCCAGTTTCGGGCACTAGGTTTGACACTCGCCCACCCAAAGAAACCACGTCAACTATCATCCAAAGATAGTATCTTTAGTCTCAGTTTTAAGAGGTCCTCTTTTAGTTCCGCGTGCAGATCCATCTTGTAGAATACGTCTTCCAGAACTACGCCCCCGCTCTCACCTCTCCGTCTACGATAACGTGGCATTTGGTCTGCGCACCCGGCGCCACTCCCGGCGAGAGATTGAGGAAAAGGTGAAGGAACAGCTGGAGGCCGTCGATCTTTGGGATACGAGAAACGCGAAGGCCGTCAATATTTCAGGGGGGGCAAAAGCAGCGCGTGGCCCTCGCAAGAGCCCTCGTTGTCCAGCCACGCCTCTTTTTGTTGGACGAGCCATTGGCAGCTTTAGACATAAGGAGGCAGGCGGAGGTGAGAAAGGAGCTGAGGTCTTTGATCCGTGACTTTGGCGTTCCGAGCATCGTCGTCACTCACGACCTTCGGGATGTGGTCAGCATCGGTGACAAAGTAAATCTCCTGGAGGCGGGAAAGGTGATTCACTCAGGTCCTGCAGAAGAGGCGTTCAATGCAAAACCCCTATCTGGCGCGGTGATGCGCTCATAAATTCATACTCGTCCCGCAACACCCGAGTGTATTCAGATATAAAAATGGAAACTGAAACTATGGAAATCAAATATCGACCAATCGGGATCATCCATTCGGAGCATACGAGACAGGAGGATACCCCCATCCAGGGAGTTTTCAACTCTTCCGAGGGCGAGGTGGAGCTATTTGCCGAGTACGTTCCGGGGCTAAAGGACCTGGAGTCATTCTCCCACATCATCCTTCTCTACCACTTTCATCGGGCGACGGGCTGCACCCTCCTCCAGAAGCCCTTTCTCGATGAGGAAAAAGAGCGCGGGATCTTTTCCATACGCCACTTCAACCGACCAAATCCCATAGGGATCTCGATCGTAGAACTAAAGGCGATCAGGGGAAATGTCTTGGAGGTTTGCGGAGTAGACGTCCTGGACAAAACGCCCCTCCTCGACATCAAGCCTTACGTTCGCCAGTTCGACCATCGAGAAGAGTCGAAGAGCGGGTGGGTGGACAAGCAGCACATCGATGATATCGAGGGCTGGAACAGCACCCCAAAAGAACTCAGAAAACGAGAGAGGATGAATCTCTGATCGATCTCAGGGCGGGGTACCAGGCCGCGTTCATCGTGGCCGTCCCCTTCTTGGTTGTAAGTCGCTCGCCCGACGTTTGGCACTTCTGAAGTTTCATAAATGTGGTGAATGGCGCTGGTTTCAGAGATTTCTTTCAATGACCCAAACCCACAATCCGCCACCGAATTCAAACTATAGTCGAGAACCGATTAGGTGAGACGGATCGGTTCTCGAAAGATTAGTGCTTAACGACACGAATAGGCCAAAATATCGAACTCTTACGAGTTCGACATTTGTCCGAAAGGTATCGTTAAACACTATAAAAGGAAAAGGGGGCGATGGTGGGGGCGAGATAGAAATAGTCGACGGACCCCACGCCCAAACCCCCCTCCGCCGCCAAGCCCCCTGGCCCCGGCGGCGGTGACACCTGACCTGCCTACGCCGCCCACCCTTTTCTTGCCAGATGCGAAAATCGCCACTTGAGAATTGATCAAGCTTTCGTAAGATCGTCCGCCCTATTGCCAGGCTGTGCAGAAGGTGGCGCCAGATGGGGGCGTGCTAAACAAGACGTGCATCTCTTGTCTCTTTCACCTTATTATACAATTTTTTATCGAGAGTCAGGAGGGGCACACGCTCCTTTTCTGTCGCCGCCAGGAAAAGAGAATCGTAGAATGATGTCTTATCTAGTTTCAATCTTTGTTCTCGTGGAACTTGCTCTCGAACGATTGTAAAGAGGTTGTTGAAACCAGTGCTTTTGACAGTTCCAATCCTCGTTTTTGTGGAACTTGTTCTAGAACATGGAGTGTTCGAAAATGCCAGAAAAGCCAGAAGTGTTTCAATCCTTGCCTTTGTGGAATTTGCCCTCGAACGGTGCCGTGTAGCCGTGAAACAATTCATCATAGAATGTTCCAATCTTTGTTTTCGTGGAACTTGCTCTCGAACGGTACGACGTGGAGGATTATGTCTCCGTGAAGATGTTTCAATCCTTTTTTTTGTGGGACTTGATTTCGAGTTCAAAAGTGATTTTATGCATTTTTTGCATTCCATGTGGGGCTCAATCCTTGTTTTTGTAGAACTTGCTCTCGGACTTTGATATATCGCTCAAAGCCTTTCGTTCAATGCGGTTCAATGCGGTTCAATCCTTGTTTTTGTAGAACTTGCTCTCGGACCCTATATCAGGATTGCGACCATCTCCTTTTTCATCGCGTTTCAATCCTTGTTTTTGTGGAACTTGCTCTCGAACGGCATGACGTCAAAGGCACTCCTGGGCCTGGCGTAGGGTTTCAATCCTTGTTTTTGTGGAACTTGCTGACTACTTCGTGCGATGGCTGGCGATCACCAAGATCTCTCTCAAGCCCGGAATCATCGAAGG
>Ga0222683_1000336_pt1 | contig 17266 bp, 14 predicted proteins | sample AntAcemetage1073_FD_179841 | JGI IMG/M metagenome (GOLD analysis project Ga0222683, IMG submission 179841) | Saline water microbial communities from Ace Lake, Antarctica - #1073 | ecosystem: Environmental > Aquatic > Non-marine Saline and Alkaline > Saline | place: Antarctica: Ace Lake... | reverse complement strand
AAAAAAACACGAAATAGAGAAGCAAAAAAAGGAAGAATGGTTAAAAAAAGAGAAAATAAAGTTGGTTGAACAAAAAAAAGAGTATACGAATTATCTTAAAGGGGTAATGCGCAAGAAAGGATTTAACCCGAAATTAAAGAAGGATAAATTCTTAGGCGGAGTAAGGGGCAGAGGATAAGAGAAAAATTTTTTTAAAAATATTTTTGAAAAAGAAGGATTTTTAAGATAAGATAGAGTATATATAGAAATACTGAAAGAAAATTTGCTTTTTTAAGGATAAGGGAGGTGAAAAAATAGTATACAGGAATTTAATTAAAATTTAATTAAAAATTAAAGGAGGAATTAATTTTATGAAACGTAATTTGTTAGTAATAGGCTTAGTATTAGTTTTAATGATACTATTTGCCTCATTTAGCTTTGCAGAAATCAAAAATCCTGACACGATTGTTATGGCAGAGATTGGTGGTCCAGAAACTCTGGATCCTCACTGGTGTTATGATACTGCCAGCGGAGAAGTTATCTACCAAACTTATGATAATTTAATTAATTATAAAATGGAAAGTACTACCGAGTTTGTTCCGATGCTGTCTACCCAGGTTCCTTCAGTGGAGAATGGGTTAATGAAGGATGGTGGTTTTACTTATATCTTCCCCATAAGAAAAGACGTTAAATTTCATAACGGAGATATTTTAACCCCGGAGGATGTCGTATATAGTTTTAAGAGGGCTATGATATTTGACAGATCCGGCGGACCGGTTTGGATGTTTGTTGAACCGCTTTTAGGTGCTTGGAGTATCGAAGATGTGGTTATCGAGGCCTTGGGAGTGGAAAGCTACAGTGATTTATTTGTGGATGGCGATCCCAGAGGAGAACTCAAGTCAGAACATCAAGCGGCGATGACCAAGGTTTTTACCGATAAAATCGACAAAACGGTCGAAGTAGACGGTGATAATGTAGTTTTCCATTTGGCTCAGGCCTATGGTCCCTTCTTAAGTATCCTTGCTCATTCCGCTTCTTGGGCTTCCATTATTGATAAAAAATGGTCCATAGAACAAGGTGCCTGGGATGGGAAAGCGGATACCTGGTGGAAATACCATGACCCTGAAAATGAAAAAGACCCTCTTTATGCCGTTGAAAACGGCACCGGGCCTTTCGTGCTGAAGATATGGGTACCGGAAGAATTAGTCTTACTGGAGAGGTTCGATGATTATTGGCGAGGACCTGCCAAGATAAAGAATGTTCAAATCAAATATGTTAGTGAATATACCACTAGAAAGTTGATGCTCCAGACCGGGGATGTGGATATGGCCTATATCCCGCTGCAATATATTAGCGAAGTGGAAACAATAGCGGGTGTAGAGGTAACCAAAAATATTCCCCGATTGGTTAACGTGGTCAGCATGTTCCCCTGGACCATTAATGCCGAAGGCAATTCCTATATTGGCAGCGGAAAATTAGATGGAAAGGGTATACCGCCTGATTTCTTCTCAGACATCCATGTCAGAAAAGGCTTTTCTTATCTCTTCCCTTATGATATTTTTATCAGTAAGGTTGCCAAAGGGATGGCTATTAGGAACCCAGGACCTATACCCAAAGGTGTGCTGGGATATACTGAAGATCCGGCACTATACTACGAGTTTAGCCTAGTGAAAGCCAAGGAAGAATTTCAAATGGCCTGGGGTGGCGAACTGTGGGAAAAGGGCTGCAAATTTAATATCTTCTATAATGAAGGAAACGATGTTCGTAAGGCAGCCAGTGATATGATTTCTACCTATGCCAAGATGTTAAACCCTAAATTTAACTTAGAACCAGTAGGAGTACAGTGGTCATCTTACTTGAAATCCTTCCTGACCGAAAAGCTTCCCATCTTTACCATAGGCTGGCAGGCAGACTATCCTGACCCGCATAACTGGGCACCGGTGTACATGGGCAGCAACGGTGATTACAGTGCTTTCTTTGGTGAAGCCTATAGGAAATTTGCCGAAGAAAATGTAGATCCGTTGTTAGAACAAGGGTTGAAAGAAACAGATAAAGAAAAAAGAGCAGCAATCTACAAGGAATTGACCCAGATAGCTCATGATCAGGCCATATCTATCTATGCCTATCAACCTGGAGGTAACCATATCCAGAGAGATTGGATTAAGGGTTGGTACTTTAATCCTATGATACCTAATGGAGATAACTTTGGTGATGCCTACGCTATGTACAAAGAAGAGTAAGTAAATAACTTATAAATAACTGAAGTTAGGTTTTGTAAAGTGAATAAGTACTGGGGTGGAGGTTAATTCTTTCACCCCAGTATATAATTAAGGAGAATTGAGGTATGTTATCATATATCATCAGGAGAATGTTATTATTACCCATTATTCTTATTGGCGTCACTTTTCTTATTTTTTGCGTATTCTCTCTTTTGAGTCCGATGGAGAGATTGGCAACTTATGTGCGTGATCCTAACACCCTTAAAAGCCCCCAGTCAGCTGAAAGACTTATTGCAAAATATCATTTGGATGAACCTTTTCCTTTGGGATATATCAATTGGCTTGGAAGAATGGTTCGCCTTGACCTGGGATGGTCACAAACGGCGAATCAATCGGTTGCAGACGCCATAAAACAGAGATTTCCTGCCACTTTGGAACTGGTATTATATTCTATTATTCCGGTTATTTTAATCGGAATATGGTTAGGGGTGATATCAGCTGTCCATCATAATGATATGCTGGACCAGACTATCAGAGTGACTGCCATCATCGGATGGTCTTTACCTACTTTTATTTTTGGTCTATTCGTTTTATTTATATTTTATGGAATATTAGGATGGTTTCCTCCGGGCAGATTAAGTGCATGGGCACAGGACATAGTCTACACTGGTAATTTTACAAGTTACACTCATTTGATAACCGTAGATGCCTTGTTGAATGGAAATATTCCTATATTCTTGGATGCCTTGAGGCACCTTATCGCTCCTATTATAACCTTATCATATATTTCATGGGCTTTCCTGTTAAGGATTACCCGGTCGAGTATGCTGGACACCTTACGAAAGGATTATATTCGGACTGCAAGAGCCAAGGGCGTAGATGAACATACTGTCATTCACTTACATGCAAAAAGAAATGCTTTAATCCCGGTTACCACCATTGCCGGAATGATGATTATAGGGATGCTGGGAGGCGTCATGATAACAGAAACAGTATTTACCTTTCCGGGCTTGGGATTTTGGGCTGCCCAATCTGCCCAGCAATTGGATTATGGAACAGTCATAAGTTTTGCCTTATTATTTTCCACCATAATGGTAGTAGGTAATTTAGTGGTAGATTTATCTTATGCCCTTATAGATCCCAGGGTAAGATTGGGGTAGAGAAAAAAGATGAATAGAATTTTAAAAAAATTATTTAGTAATGGCACTTCGCTTATCGGTATCATTCTTCTCGTTTTTTTTATCATTATTGCCATATTTGCACCGGCTATTACTCCCCCATTATCTGATGACCCATATCAAATACCCAGGATGTCCTGGGATATAAACCCCCAACCTCCCGGTTCTCTTATGTCTGATGATATGAAAGAGATATATGGATTTTTGGAAAAAGAGGTAAAATGGGAAAAAGCAATTTGCGGCACTGCTGAGGGAGGATACGATATATTTTACGGTTTGATATGGGGAACAAGAACTGCTTTTAAAATCGGCATAATAACTGTATTCATTTCTATGCTTATCGGGATTATTCTCGGATCAATATCTGCTTACTTCGGTGGATGGATAGATGAAATATTAATGAGAATAACTGATATATTTTTATCTTTCCCCTTTTTGGTTGCTGCCATGGTGTTAACCACGGTACTCGGCAGGGGATTGGATAAAGTAATGATTGCTTTAATTAGTTTTGGCTGGATGGGCTATGCAAGGTTAATAAGAGGAAGTATACTTTCTACCAAGGAAGAGACTTATGTCATGGCTGCAAAAGCATTGGGTGTGAGTGATACTAAAATAATCTGGAAACACCTTTTACCCAATACGATATTTCCTGTGATGGTACAGGGTTCCATGAATATTGGTTCTATGGTAATCACTGCTGCTGCCTTAAGTTTCTTGGGAGTAGGCGCACCGGTAGGATATGCAGACTGGGGACAGATGGTAAGTTTTGCCAGAAATTGGATTATTGGCTCTCCCGGCCATGCCGGTCAGTACTGGTATGCTGTATTTTATCCGGGAATATTTATTGTTTTATTCGTCTTGTCCTGGAATCTTATTGGCGATACGCTAAGAGATATTCTTGATCCCCGTTTAAGAGGAGAATTATAGTGGAAAATAAGAAAAAACTTTTATTGGAAATTAAAGATTTAAAGACACATTTTTTTACTGAAGATGGTGTGGTTAAAGCAGTAGATGGCGTGGATTTCGAAGTTTATCAGGGGGAAACTTTAGGCATAGTGGGAGAATCTGGCTGTGGCAAGAGCGTTACTGCCTTTTCCATATTGAGATTACTTGATTATCCGGGAAAAACAATTGGTGGGGAAGTAATTTTTAAAGGAGAAAACTTATTAAAGAAAACCGAAGATGAGATGAGGGAGATAAGAGGAAAAGAAATTGCCATGATATTTCAAGAACCCATGACGGCTCTAAATCCGGTATTAACAGTAGGGTTTCAAATTTCAGAAGCTTTGTTGATGCATTTTAAGATTAGCAAAGGAGAGGCGAAAAAAAAATCAGTAGAATTACTAAAAAAAGTAGGGATACCTATACCAGAACAGAGGGTAAACGAATATCCTCATCAGTTAAGTGGTGGAATGAGGCAAAGAGCGATGATAGCTATGGCAATGTCTTGTGATCCTATATTGCTTATTGCTGATGAACCTACGACGGCTTTGGATGTGACTATTCAAGCACAAATATTGGATTTAATGATGACTCTGTTAAAAGAGTTCAACGGTTCTCTAATAATGATTACCCATGATCTGGGCGTCATTGCTGAGATTGCTGATAGAATAGCTGTTATGTATGCAGGTAAAGTGGTTGAGTATACAGATAAAAAAACAATATTTCATCATCCGCTACATCCTTATACTCTTGGCTTGCTAACATCTATCCCTCGGCTTGATATAGAAATGAAAAGGTTAAATGTTATACCCGGCATAGTTCCTAATCCCTTGCATTTTCCCTCAGGATGTAAATTTCATCCGAGATGCCGATTTGCGACCGATAGATGTAAAAAAGAAGAGCCCTCTTTAATTAAAATTGAAGAAGGGCATCTGGTAAAGTGTTGGAATGTTGATAAGGTTTTAAAGGAAGTAAAAAAAGGGTTATTAGTAGAGGTCTGAGTAAAAATGGCTAATTCACTGTTACAAGTAAAAAATTTAGTTAAATTTTTCCCTATAAAAAAAGGAATTTTTAGAAAAACTGTTGGTTGGATAAAAGCTGTAGATGATATATCATTTGAAGTATACGAAGGAGAGACGCTTGGTTTGGTAGGCGAATCTGGTTGTGGCAAGACGACCACTGCTCTGACTATTTTAAGATTAGAAGAACCTAACAAGGGGCAAATAATTTTCGATGGTAAAGATATAACCAGGATAAAAAGAAGTGACATGCAAAAAGAGAGAAAGAATATGCAGATAATCTTTCAGGATCCTTATAGTTCACTCGATCCAAGAATGAGGATAAAGGATATTATAGCTGAAGGCATGCTGACTCATAATATTCTAAAAAATGCCCAGGAAAGGTATAAAAAAGTTGGAGAACTTTTAGAAAGAGTAGGTATTTCAGCTGAATATATGGACAGATTTCCTCATGAATTTAGTGGTGGACAAAGACAAAGAATTGGTATAGCCAGAGCTTTAGCCTTGGAGCCAAAAATAATCATGTGCGATGAAGCAGTTTCTGCTCTGGATGTTTCTATACGTTCTCAAATAATAAACCTTCTTAAAGATTTGCAAGAGGAATACAATTTGACTTATCTTTTTGTCGCTCATGATCTTAGTGTCATAAAGTATATAAGTGATAGAGTAGTGGTTATGTATTTAGGAAAGATAGTGGAAATAGCAGATAAAAAGGAATTTTTTAATGATACTTTTCACCCTTATGCCCAGGCGTTGATATCTGCTGTTCCTGTTCCTAATCCAGATTACAAGAAGGAGCGAATTCTCTTGCAGGGAGATGTCCCTAGTCCAGCAAATCCACCAAAAGGATGCAGATTTCATCCCAGGTGTTTTAAGGTAATGAAAATATGCTCCGAAATTGAACCTAAATTAAAAGAAATAAAAGCTGGACATTTCTGTGCCTGTCATCTTTATGATAATTAAGACTGAAAAGTATAATATCCCTTCATATACAAATAAATAGATCATAAAAGTAGATTAGCAATATTTATAATATAAATTATTTTTAATTACCTACCTTTTTAAAAGGTAGGTAATTTAGTATTTTAAGAAGATAGATTAAATATTAGATTTATTTTTAGAACGATGAATCGAATATTAGATTATATTGACTTATTGACAAGTTTATTAATATTGTTTAGTATGTGTATTGAAATTAATCTTAAAAGATTATTCCGTTGAATAAACTTATGCGCCCGTAGCTCAATGGATAGAGCAGGGGCTTCCTAAGCCCTTGGTTGGAAGTTCGACTCTTCTCGGGCGTACCATTTTTATAATCATTTTATCCCAAATAACTTATTAAAGGATTTTTAAATGAAAATAGATTTAGCTGATCAAATTAAAGAAATTTTATTGAACTCTATCGAAGAAAATATCAAACAGGGCAATTTCCAGATCAAGGATACACCCAAGATAATATTACTAATTACTAAAGATAAATCACACGGTGACTTGTCTACTAATATTGCTATGCAATTATCTCGAAAATTAAGAGTGAAACCTTTAGATGTTGCTAATCTCATTGTAAACAATTTAGATATTCAGGGTACAGTTGTAGATAAAGTTAAAATTGCCAGCCCGGGTTTTATAAATTTTTGGTTGAGTGAAAATTGGCTATATAAGGTCCTGGATGAGATTAGGGAACAGGGAGAGAATTATGGTAAAGTAAATTTAGGTAAAGGGAAGAAAGTTCAAGTAGAATTTGTCAGTGTTAATCCTACCGGTCCCTTGCATGTCGGTCATGGAAAATGTGCAGCAGTAGGAGATGCATTAAGCAGCATATTAAAGGCAGCAGGTTATGAAGTAGAAAAAGAATATTACATTAATGATCAGGGGAAACAGATGGACCTCTTAGGGAAATCAGTTCAAGTAAGATATAATAACCTATTAGGAGAACAGACAGAATTTCCCACCGATGGCTATAAAGGTGAATATATTGTTGATATAGCCAAAGAAGTTATAGATAAATTTCAAGATAAGTACAAAGGAAGAAATGATAAAGAAAGCCGAGAATTTTTTAGAGAGGTTACTTTAAAAAAGATTTTATCAGGAATTAAAGAAGATTTAAAAGATTTTGGAGTAGAATTTGATGTTTGGTTTAGTGAAAGATCACTTTATAAACATAATAAACTTCAAGAAGTTATAGAATTACTCAAGCAAAGAAATTTTCTTTATGAAAAAGAAGGCGCACTCTGGCTAAGGTCCACTAAATTTGGTGACGAAAAAGATAGAGTAGTAATTCGGGAAAATAATATCCCCACTTATTTTGCTTCTGATATTGTTTATCATCAAAATAAATATCAACGAGGATTTGACAAAGTAATAGATATTTGGGGTGCTGACCACCATGGTTACATTAAAAGGATGAAAGCAGCAGCACAGGCTTTAGGTTACCCTGAAGGTTTTTTAGATGTACTAATCGTGCAATTCGTAACCTTAATAAAAGATGGCAAAGAAGTAGGAATGTCTACTCGAGGAGGAGAATTTGTTACCCTAAGAGATTTAATACGAGAGGTAGGCAAAGATGTGGCTCGTTATTTCTTTTTAATGAGGAGTTATGATAGTCATACGGAGTTTAACTTAGATGTGGCTAAATCTCAATCCATGGAAAATCCCGTATATTATATTCAGTATGCTTATGCGCGGATATGTAGTATAATAAAAAAAGCTGAACAGGAAGGAATAAAAATTAATAAATACAAAAAAGTTGATATTCGCTTATTGGATAAAGAGGAAGAGATTAAATTGATTAAAAAGCTATCTTCTTTAAAAGAAGTGGTTAAAAAGAGTGCTTTAACCTGGGAACCTCATCTCTTAACGACTTATCTTTATGATTTAGCTTCTTCCTTCCATAAGTATTATACTGTGCATCGGGTGATTACCGAAGATATGGAATTGACTAAAGCTCGCTTAACATTAATTGATTGCACCAGGGTAGTATTGCTTAATGCTCTTAATATTTTAGGGATTTCAACTCCGGAGAGCATGTAGGATAGTCGTTAGTGAATAGTGAATAGTGTATAACGAAAAACGAAAAGTGCAAAACGTAAAACCATAGTTCAAAATTCAAATATTGTATATTGAATTTCATACATCTTATCTTGCAAGTTATATAACGAAAATGAAAAACTAATAGGCAAAAACATAAATAAAAATTTAATATCGAGAAAAATATTTTAAGTTTTGAAGTATAGTTTTTTGCTTTTAGCTTTGTATTTATTATGGTAAAGAATGGTAAAGATATGATGCATTATATTTATTTAATTTAAGACATCTGTTATACTAACGACTAACGACTAAATAGGAGGCGTTGGGATTAATTGGATAAGACGAGATTTGTAATAATTACCGGTCTGTCCGGAGCAGGAAAAAGCATAGCGGTCAATTGCTTTGAAGATTCTGGTTTTTTCTGTGTAGATAATATTCCTTCCCAACTGATCCTCAAATTTGCTGAAATTTGCTTAAAATCAAAGGGGAAACTGTCAAAAATTGCTTTAGTAGTAGATATAAGAGGAGGGATTTTTTTTAAAGATTTATATGAATCACTTGATTATTTAAAAGAATTGGGGATTAATCGAGAGATATTATTTTTAGAAGCAAGTGATGAGATGTTGATGCACCGATTTAGTGGGACCAGGAGAAAACACCCTCTAAATATTTCAAACAACATTCTGAAAAACATACAAGCAGAGAGAGAACAACTAAAAGAATTAAGGTCACAAGCTAATCTAATAATAGATACTTCTAATTTAACTCCCAAACAGTTAAGTAATGAAATTATCAGGAATTTTATAAAAGGAAAAGAACAAGAGATTCAGATAACCTTAATTTCTTTTGGATATAAATATGGCATTCCTACAGATGTGGATGTTGTCTTTGATGTTAGGTTTCTTCCTAACCCCTTCTATATAGATAAATTTAAAAGTTTACCGGGGACCAATAAAAAGATTGAAAAATATGTAACTGAATTTCCAGTAACCCAACATTTTATGGAAGTTTATTTTGGTTTATTAAATTATTTAATCCCTTACTATCTTAAGGAGGGTAAAACATATCTATCTATTGCTTTCGGATGTACCGGAGGCAGGCATAGGTCGGTAGCTTTAATAAATAATTTAGCAAATTATTTAAAAGGGAAAAAATATAAGTTATTTGTTAAACACAGAGATATAAATAAAGACGAAATAAAGATTAAAAATAATTTATGAGATTTGACTAAAAACTCAAAGCGAAAAGAGCAGAGTTATAGAATGTTATTTTCTTACCGAGTAAAAAATGAATTAGCCAGGATAATTCCTAAGAGTATATCTAAAGAGAAGGGCGAATTACTGGCATTTATAAAATTAAAAGGAAGCATAGTTAAATCGGGTCAGGAAAAAAATATAGTTATTATCTTAGAAGATTCTGCTACCACAAGGACTGCTTATAATTTAATTAAAAGGGTTTTTAAAATTTATCCCTCAGTTAGAAAAGAAAAATTATCGAATACAAAAAAACATTATAAAGTTACAATTCCTTTTTTAAAAGAAACTGAGAGAATTTTGAAAGAATTGAATTTAAACTGGGGAATTAAATTTATACACAATAAGCAGCATATTGGAGAAGGAAGATCAAATTTAAATAAAAATATTTCCAAAGATTCATATTTAAGAGGGGCTTTTTTAGTAAATGGATTTGTAAATGATCCGGAAAAGATGTATCACCTGGAAATTTCCACAAGTGATGAAGAGGAGGCAAATTTTATTTATACTCTCTCTAATTATTATGGTTTGAACTCTCGGGTAAGTTTTTGGAAAAAGAGGTGGGTGGTATATTTAAAGAGAGGGGACAGTATATTTGAATTTTTAAGATTAATCGGGCTTCAGAACGCTTTGTTGTATTTTCAGGATATAAGGGCCAGAAAAGATCTGTTAAATACTGTAAATAGATTAATTAATTGCGAAACAGCAAATTTAGATAAAGTAGTTCTTTCTGCTGCTAAACAATTACACGATATTGATATAATAGAAAAAAAAATGAGTTTGCAGCATATTTCACCGAAATTATTATTGGTAGCCGAAGCACGTAAAAATTTACCTTATGCCAGTTTACAGGAATTAGTTGAGGAAGTAGATTTTAAAATTACTAAATCGGGGATTTACCATCGGTTAAAGAAGATTTCTCAGATTGCGGAAAGTTTATAAACCATAAAAATTTAATATTTAAAAACTTTTTCACTCTTCAGTAATTGGCATTCTAACTGTGAGGCTAAAAGTGAAAATCTCCTTGATTGATATATAAGTACTTAGTGTAAACTTTAGTGGGGTAGTTAGAAAGAAGAATACTACTTTTTTGTATTTTTTCTTTCACTTTTTTAACTCGATACTCAATACTATATACTTGATACTATTTTTATAAAATAAATATAAATTTGGTATATTAAAAACTTTTTGGTAAAATAAAATAACTATATTAATAAGGAGGAATTAAAATGGCAAATGTAATTTTAAAGAGCCTTACTAAAAAATTTAAAGAGGTAACTGCGGTAGATGATATAAGTATAGAGATAAAAGATAAGGAATTTGCAGTCCTGGTCGGTCCGTCTGGCTGTGGGAAGACTACAACCTTGCGGGCAATTGCTGGTTTAGAAGAAGCAACCTCAGGGGAGATATATATTGGTGATAAATTGGTAAATGATGTTCAACCCAAAGACAGAGATATAGCTATGGTATTCCAGAATTATGCTCTTTATCCTCATATGGATGTTTACAATAATATGGCTTTTGGTTTGAAATTAAGAAAGTTTCCCAAAAAAGAAATTGATCAAAGAGTAGAAGAAGCCGCAGAAATATTAGGAATAGAAAATTTGTTAAAACGAAAACCTAAACAGTTGTCCGGTGGACAAAGACAGCGGGTAGCAGTAGGAAGGGCTATTGTAAGAAAACCAAAAGTGTTTTTATTTGATGAACCTCTTTCGAATTTGGATGCTAAATTAAGAGTGGCAATGAGAGCAGAAATCAGCAAACTTCACCGTAGATTGGAAGCTACCATAATCTACGTAACCCATGATCAGGTAGAAGCCATGACCATGGCAGATAGAATGTTTATAATGAATGACGGTCTCTTGCAACAAGCAGGTGCACCTTTGGAAGTTTACAAAAAACCCAACAACAAATTTGTGGCCGGCTTTATCGGTTCTCCGGCAATGAATTTTATAGATTCTAAAGTTGTAAAGGAGAATGGAGATTATTTTATCGATGCAGAAAGTTTTAAAGTAAAAGCTCCCCAGGCTTTTTATTCCAAAATAGCAGATTATGCCGGGAAGGAAGTAATTTTTGGAGTTAGACCCGAGGACCTTTATGACAAACAATTCTTTTCTAATGCTGGACCTTCTAATACTATAAAGACTAAAGTAGAAGTAATCGAACCCCTGGGGGCAGAGATCTTTATTTACCTTACCTGTGGAAAGTATTCTATGGTTGGAAAAATGGATGCACGTACCCAAATAGAAGTCGAACAAAATATGGAAGTGGCATTAGATATGGAAAAGACTCATATTTTTGATCCTAAGAGTTTGTTGGTTATAGTTTAGATGAATTTTTATTTAAGTTTTAGTATCGTGGAGTTTGCGAGATGAAACCTGAATTATTATTAACACAAAAACAAAAATTAATTCTTACTCCTCAATTATATCAAGCAATTAATATATTACAATTAAATTTAGTTGAACTAAAAGATTTAATCGATGAAGAATTAGTAGACAATCCCTTATTAGAAGTTATACAAGAAACAGATTCAATAATAGAAAAAGTAAACCAAGAGGAAAAAACCTTAACTCAAACCGAAGAATCTAATGAAAGAAGAGAAGAGAACAACTTTGATGATTGGTTAAGTTATCTTAAAGAAAAAGATTATCGCCCCTTTCCTAATAGACTTGTAGCGGAGAAAGAAAATAAATATGAAAATTTTATTTATTACAAAGAATCATTAGAAGATTATTTACTGGTTCAATTAGGTACAGCGGTAAGTAATGATATTGATTACAAAATTGGTGAATATTTAATAGGCAACATAGACGATAACGGTTATTTAACTGTTGGTTTAGATGATGTTTCTTTTGATTTAAATATAAAAAGAGATAAAATAAAAAAGATATTATTTTTGATTCAAAGTTTTGATCCGCCTGGAGTGGGAGCAAGAAGTTTAGAAGAATGTTTGTTGCTCCAAGCAAAATATTTGAGCATTAATGATGCTCGAATAGAGAAGATAATAAAAAACCATTTGCAGGATTTAGCTCGGAAATCCTACTCGAAAATTGCTAAGGATTTACAAATATCAGTTTCTGACATTCAATGTTTAGCCGATGTAATCAAAAAATCTTTTGATCCTAAACCTGGTAGAGGAATAGGAGACCTGAAGGAGGTTAAATATATACTCCCCGATCTGATAATAATGAGGAAAATAGGAGGAGGATACAGAGTAATTTTAAATGATCGCTATTTGCCTCAAATAGGGCTAAATCATTGCTATAAAACGATTTTAGAAGCAGGCAATAATATTTCTCCTTACGGCAAAGGGAAACCACTTAAAAAGGGAAGCGTTTCTGAACATAAAGCTAAAGATACTAAAAAATATGTTGAAGAAAAATTAAATTCTGCTAAGTGGTTGATTAAAGGTATTGAGCAGAGAAAAAAAACTATATATCGTATTGCCGAAGCTTTAATAGAATACCAGAAGGATTTTTTAGATAAAGGTATTTTTTTTATAAAAACCCTGACTTTAAGGGAGTTAGCAGATAGATTAGACATTCATGAATCTACTGTATCCAGGGCGATTCATAATAAGATTGTGCAAACTCCCCGGGGACTCCTTAAGATGAAATTTTTATTTTCTAAAGGAGTGGGCAAGGGGAGTGGAAAAACTGTTTCTACTGATAAAGTAAAAAAATTAATAAAAGAATATATCGATAATGAGAATTGTTTAAAACCATGGAGTGACCGGAAGTTGGCAGATTTATTAAGCGAAAAAGGCGGGGTAAATATTTCCCGGCGAACATTGGCTAAATACCGGGAGATATTGAAAATACCGCCTTCCAATCTGCGTAAAAGGTTTAGTGTATAGTTATTTGATTACCTGGTTATTTGGTTAATAAATCAATATCAAACAAGTTAACTAACTAACTAAAAAAATATAAAACAAAAAATAAGGAGGAAGAAATGATGACAATAAAAGTAGGAATTAACGGATTCGGGAGAATTGGAAGGAATGTTTTCAGAGCTGGGTTAAAAGACAAAGAAATAGACTTTGTAGCAGTAAATGATATAACTGATGCTAAAACATTAGCACATTTATTAAAATATGATTCTGTTCATGGCAAATTACCAGAAGTAAAATTAGAAAATGATACTATTTTAGTTGGAGAGAGAAGATTAAAAGTATTGAGCGAAAGGGATCCCTCTAATCTTCCCTGGAAAGATTTAGGGGCAGAAGTTGTTATTGAATCTACGGGAATTTTTAGAGATAGAGAAGGAGCTTCAAAACATTTAAGCGCCGGAGCTAAAAAAGTAGTTATATCTGCACCTGCCAAAGGAGAAGATATTACTATTGTAATGGGAGTGAATGAGAATAAGTATAATTATAAAAAACACCATATAATATCTAATGCTTCTTGTACTACAAATTGCTTAGCACCGGCAACCAAGGTTTTAAATGATACATTTGGGATTGAAAAAGGAACTATGACTACTATCCATTCTTATACCGCAGATCAAAAATTAATGGACTTACCTCATAAAGATTTAAGAAGAGCAAGAGCAGCTGCTTTATCTATAATTCCAACTACTACTGGTGCTGCCAAGGCAGTAACCTTAGTAATACCTGAATTAAAAGGAAAATTAAATGGTATGGCTTTTAGAGTTCCTACACCTAATGTTTCTGTAGTAGATTTATCAGTAGTATTAAAAAAGAAAGTTAGTGCGGAGGAGATTAATCAAGCTTTTAAAGAGGCCTCTCAAGGCAATCTAAAAGGAATTTTAGATTACTCAGAAGAACCCCTGGTTTCTAAAGATTTTAATGGTAATGCCTACTCTTCTATTATCGATGGGTTATCTACTTTAGTGGTTGATGGCAATTTAGCTAAAATTATTGCCTGGTACGATAATGAATGGGCTTATTCCTGCAGAATCTTAGATCTTATAAAATATATTTGGAAATAGATGGGGGTTAAAATAATGCGTATTCCAGTAATTGCTGGCAATTGGAAGATGAATAAAAATATTGTAGAATCAGTAGCTTTAGTTAAAGAACTAAAGGATTTTGTTCGTGGAATTAAGGGAGTAGATATTGTAGTTTGTCCACCCTTTACTTCTCTTTTAGTGGTAAAAGAGATAATTAATGGAACAAACATTCATTTAGGAGCTCAGAACATGCATTGGGAAACAAAAGGGGCATTTACTGGAGAAATATCTCCTTTGATGATTAAAAATGTGGGTTGTGAATATGTTGTATTGGGGCATTCCGAGAGGAGGCAATATTTTAAGGAAACTTCTGAAGAAGTTGCTAGAAAGACTGAAACTGCGATTTCAGTTAGTCTAACCCCTATTGTGTGTGTAGGCGAAAATTTAGAGGAAAAGGAAAGTGGCAAAACTGAGAGTATAATAAAACAGGAAATTAAGGCTCTATTTCCCAAAATAGATTCTACCTTAGCAGGGAAAATAATTGTAGCCTATGAACCTATATGGGCTATCGGTACAGGTAAGTCTAGTAGCTCGCAGGATGCCAATCTAATAATTAAATTTATTAGGGAGCTATTTTCCTCCGAATACGGGAGTAAAATAGCTGAGCGAATAAGAATCTTGTATGGAGGGAGCGTAAATCCTAAAAATATAGATGAGTTTATGAATGAATCTGATATTGATGGAGCTTTAGTGGGGGGAGCAAGTTTACATACCTTAAGTTTCTCTCAAATAGCAAAGGCAGCTAAAATATTGTAAAGTTAACCTGAGCTTTCTTATTTTTTTACATAATATAAAGTTATTCCGGCTCCTGGTTTTCTTCTTTTATTTTTTTAACTATCTAACCAGATGAGCAATAAGTGAAGTAATGTGTAACCTGTAATAAGCACTATTTTTATAATTTGAGAAATTTAATCTTGTTATATTACTTGTTAGTGTATTTAGTACGAGATACTAAGTTAGTCTAAATTTTATTGGGGGATACTTTAAGAAAGAAAAGAATAATTATTGCTTTTGTTTTTCCATTCTTTTTTTCTTTGGTTTTTCTTAGCTCGATACTCGATACTTTCTTTAGATATCTTGAACTTAACATATAATTGTGTTAGAATAAAAAACTAGAATTATTGATATAATTATATTGTATGGATAATTTTCTTTTTCTGTAAACCCTGCTTATCGGGGTACAGTCTATTGTAGATGAATAGTTGTGTTTAAGAGTTATAATTGTTTATCTTGTATTTTGATTTTTTACTAACGACTATTTACTAACGACTAATTTAATCTAATTTTTACGAGAGGAGTTAAAGATGCCAGTAGCTTTAATGGTGATTCAAATTGTTATTAGTATAGCTTTGATCCTGGTAGTGATACTTCAGGCTAGAAAGTCAAGTAGAGCTTCAGGTATATTTGGTGGAGGAACAACTGCTGATTATGGCGGGAAGAAAGGCAAGGAAGCATTTTTAATGAAGCTTACTACTGTCATAGCAGTGCTTTTTATGTTATCTTCACTTATGCTTAGCTTAATTAGATAGAAGGAAAACCTTTAAAAGTATGGATAAACCCATTAGTTCGGTTAAGGAGATAGAAAATTATTCTATTAATCCAAATAGAAAATTTTTTTCAGCTACCCATGAAGAGATAGAGAAAGGGCTAACTACTGATATATATTTCGTAAGGGCTCAAGAGATATTGAGATATCTTCAATTAGAGAGAACTATTGTAACTGCAGAAATATTCCCCCGCGAGGACGGTGTATTTGCAGGAATCCAGGAAGTATATAATCTTTTAAAAGACAAAAAGATAAAATTATGGTCTTTGGAAGAAGGAGAGAGGTTTAATTTTAAGGACACAGTAGTAAGAATTGAAGGTCCGTACTCCGAATTTGGTGTTTTTGAAACAGTTATTTTAGGTATTTTAGCTAGTAGCTCAGCGTGGGCTACTGCTGCGCGTAAATGTAAAGATGCTGCCGGGGCAAAGAAAGTTGTATGCTTTGGTTCTCGACACATACATCCGGCTGTAGCTCCAGTTATGGAAAGATCTGCACTGATAGGTGGTATGGATGGAGCAAGTTGTATATTGGGAGCAAAACTATCTGGGATAAAACCTCAAGGGACTATACCTCACACCGTAATGATTATTTCGGGAGATACTATAAAAGCAGCCCAGGCTTACAATATTTGTATGCCTAAAGAGGTACCTCGAATTATTCTTATCGACACTTTTAAAGATGAAGCGGAAGAATCCTTAAGAGTAGCCAGTGTTTTAAGGGAAGATTTACTAGGGGTAAGATTAGATACTCCAAGCGAGAGAGGCGGAGTAACTCCTGATTTAGTAAAAGAGGTAAGAGCAAGACTTGATCAAGCTGGTTTCCCTTATGTAAAAATATTTGTCTCAGGAGGACTTACTCCGGAAAGGATAAGTATATTAAACAAAGAACCGGTTGATGCTTTTGGGGTAGGTAGTTATATAAGCGATACCAGCCCTATTGATATGACTTTAGATATAAAAGAAGTTGAAGGGAAACCGGTTGCCAAAAGAGGAAGAATCCCGGGAAGAATAGAAAATTTAAAATTAAAACGAATTAAATAAAAAATAAGTGAATTAGAAAGGGAAAAGGTAAATGGAGGATTCACTGTTACAAGTTAAAGACTTAAGGACCTATTTTTATACTGATGATG
>Ga0222683_1000333_pt1 | contig 17299 bp, 25 predicted proteins | sample AntAcemetage1073_FD_179841 | JGI IMG/M metagenome (GOLD analysis project Ga0222683, IMG submission 179841) | Saline water microbial communities from Ace Lake, Antarctica - #1073 | ecosystem: Environmental > Aquatic > Non-marine Saline and Alkaline > Saline | place: Antarctica: Ace Lake... | reverse complement strand
CAGATTTTACAGATGAAGAGTTAGAACTGCTAAAAAAAATAGAAAAAGAACTTTCTAAAAAATATAATTTTGAAATTAAAAATCATACAGTTCAATTTTATGGGATATGTGATAAATGTTCAGGTAAAAAAAATTGAATATATATTTTTTGATATATTTTAGCGAAAATAATTATTATTATAAATAAAATGTTCGGGAAAAATAAAATAGAAAGGAGATGAAAAGTATGCCAAGAGGAGATGGAACTGGTCCTGGAGGTTTAGGTCCAATGACTGGAAGAGGAGCCGGATATTGTGCCGGTTATTCTACACCAGGATTTATGAACTCTTATGGAGGTAGATTGGGATTAGGTAGAGGCTACGGTAGGGGCTATGGCAGAGGTTATGGTAGAGGATTAGGCTTTGGCTATGGTAGAGGATTTGCATCAGGGTATGTTAATCCTACACCATACAATCCTCCAGTATATAGCGGAGGTTATTATCAAGCACCTGTAGATCCTAAACAAGAATTAGGAATGTTAAACGAAGATGCAAATGCTTTAAAAGAACAACTTGACTCTATCAATAAACGTATTACAGAATTGGGAAAAAGCGAAAAGAAATAAAAAGCAGAATCCAGTAATCAGAGTTAGAAGAAACAGGGGCGTATAACGGGTACGCCCCTGTAGTTTAGGGGAGATAAGATATTTCTATTTTAATTGTTGAATTGACTAATTGAGTATAAAAGATAGCGTGGAGTGTACAGCGTATAGTTAAGAAAGAAGAGATAAAATTAAGAATCCAGGAGTCATAAAATTATTTTATCTTAATTCCCTTTCTCCAGGGAAGGAGAGAGTCTGTCTTGTTTGGTAAATTGACGAATTAATCTTAATTGGCAAATCGGTAAATTACTAAATTAGTAATTTTTTATATACTTTAGTATAAAAAAGTATTATTATATATTTAGATGTTTTAAGCATTTAAAAAATAAAAAGAATTGGAGGACTTGAAAATGAAAATAGCAATTACTTCTTTGGGACCAAAATTGGAGGATAAAGTTGACCCTCGATTTGGCAGGTGTCATTATTTTATATTATTTGATACTGATACTAATAAATCTGAAGCAATAGAAAATACCGGTGCTCAGGGAATGGGAGGAGTAGGGATACAATCAGGTCAAATAATGGCCGATAAAGATGTGAAGACAGTATTAACTGGAAGTTGTGGCCCTAATGCCTTTCAGACTTTACAGGCAGCAGGGATAAAAGTGATAACTGGAGTAAATGGTACAGTTCAAGAAGCTATCGATAAATTTAAATCAGATGAACTTAAGGCAATTTCCCAGGCTAATGTCTCAGCTCATTCGGGAATGAAAAAATAGAAGTAAAAGAATTGGAGAATGAAAAGATGAAAATAGCAATTTCAACCGATGCTGGTTTTGTCTCAGCTCATTTTGGAAGATGTCCTATCTTTACTATTGCTGAGATTGAAGATGGGAAGATTTTGAAGGTGGAGGAGATAAACAATCCTGGCCATCAACCTGCGTTTTTACCAAATTTTCTTGCGGAACGTGGAGCAAAATATATAATTTGCGGAGGTATGGGTAGGAGAGCGCAAGATTTATTTGTCGAAAAACAAATTACTCCTATAGTAGGAGTAACAGGAAAGGTTACAGAAGCGATAGAAAAATTTGTACAAGGTGAGTTAGAGGCTGGAGAATCGTCTTGTAAACCGGGAGTAGGAAAGGGATATGGCTTAGAAAAAGAAGAATGTGATCACTCTGAAGAAGAAAGTCATGCTCATTAACAGCAAAGGCAGTATTGAAAATAATTTTAAAATATAGAAATGTAAATTTTATATTAGCATTGGTTAGAATAGATAAAATAAGCTTTACTCTAAAACATAAAAATCTATGCAAGCAAATCAACTAACTAAAAAACTAATTAACCAGATAACTAATAAACTAAATAAGGAGGTGAAAAAGATGCCAAGAGGAGATGGTACTGGACCAACAGGAGCAGGACCGGGAACTGGTCAAGGTAGAGGTGCTGGACAAGGACGCCGAGGAGGCGGAGGAATTGGAATAGGAGGTAATTGTGTTTGTCCTTCTTGTGGTGCTATAGTTACTCATCAAGTTGGTGTTTCTTGCAATAGCATTAAATGTCCTAAGTGTGGCGCTATGATGATAAGACAATAGAATAAAAGGGAAGGATTAAACTAAATGATAATTTCAATAGCAAGCGGAAAGGGTGGAACTGGCAAAACAACTATTGCTGTTAATCTTGCTTTGGCTTTAGCTAAAGACAAAGAAAAAAATGTGCAATTTTTAGATTGTGATGTAGAAGAGCCTAATGCCCACCTTTTTTTAGAACCCGTTATAACAAATTCGGAATCAGTAGAGATTCCTGTGCCAAAAATTAATGATAAAAAATGCAATTATTGCGGTAAATGTGCGGAAGTTTGTGTTTTTAATGCTATCGCAGTTACCAAGAATAAAGTTTTGGTTTTCCCCGGGCTGTGTCATGGCTGTGGGGCTTGTATGTTATTTTGCCCGGAAAAGGCAATTACTGAAGAAGGAAATGAGATAGGAATTTTAGAAGAGGGTAAAGCAGGACCTATTAGTTTTACGCACGGACGTTTAAACATAGGAGAGCCAATGGCTCCTCCTATAATAAGAAAGATTAAAAAGAAAATTAAAAGAGATTATAATGATAATAGAGATAGGGATATAACAAATAATCACATTACCCTGATTGATGCCCCTCCGGGTACTTCCTGTCCGGTTATCGAATCTGTAAAGGAAAGTGATTATACTATATTAGTTACTGAACCGACTCCTTTTGGGTTACATGACCTTATATTAGCGGTGGAAGTACTTAGAAAATTAAAGATTCCTCATGGTGTAGTGTTAAATAAATGTGATATCGGAGACCATAAAGTAGAAGAGTATTGTAAAAAAAATAGTATACCTATCTTACTCTCCATCCCTTTAGATAAAGAGATTGCAGTTGCTTATTCTAAGGGTATTCCTATAGTGAAGATAAATTCTTCCTATGAACAGAAATTTAACCAGCTTTTTCAAAAAATTATCCAAAAGATTTAATATTTGTAATAATAAGAATTGAGGTATTTTTTAAATGAAAGAAATAGTGATAATAAGCGGCAAAGGTGGAACAGGGAAAACAGTTATTGCTGCTAGCATAGCTGCCTTAGCCAAAAATAAAGTTATGGGAGATTGTGATGTAGATGCTTCTAACCTTTATCTTTTACTTCATCCTGAAATAAAAGATAAACATGATTTTTATGGCGGAGTAGTTCCCAGCTTAGATTTAAAAAAATGTATTAATTGCGGTCGATGCCAGGAAGTTTGCCGTTTTGATGCCATTAAAACAATCAAAGGTCAGACCGTAATCGATCTGGTATCTTGCGAAGGATGCGGCTTATGTGCTTTGGTTTGTCCTGTAAAGGCTATTCAAATGGAGGAAAATCATTGCGGGGAATGGTATATTTCTGAGACAAAATATGGACCTTTAGTGTATGCCCGATTGGGTATTGCCGAGGAAAATTCAGGAAAATTGGTTACTTTAGTTCGCGAGAATGCTAAAAAAATTGCGGAAAAAAATGATCTGGGATTAATAATAATAGATGGACCTCCAGGAATTGGCTGTCCTCTTATAGCTACTCTCAGTGGAGCTAATTTAGCGGTAGTGGTAACTGAACCTACCCTTTCCGGGTTACATGATTTACAAAGAGTATCAAAAGTAGCTCAACATTTTGGAGTAAAAACAGTAGTTATAATAAATAAATATGATATTAATTTAGAAAATTCATTAAAAATTGAAGATTGGTGCAAAAAAAATAATATCTCAGTAATAGGTAAGATTCATTTTGATAATATAATAACCGAGGCTTTAGTAAAAGGATTGCCAGTAGTCGAATATAGTGATAATAGAACAACTAAAGAAATAAAGGACATATGGCAATCAATTAGTCGTTAGTGAATAGTGAATAGTCGTTAGTAAAAAAAACACACAAGGTAATGCAATTCACCAATTTAGTAAGATAGTATCGAATATCAAGTATATAGTATCGAGTCAGGGAAAAAAGAGAAAATAAAAATTCAAGATGATAAAGATAGTATTCATTATCAAGTAAAAACAAAATCAAAATATAATTTAAATAACCAATTAAGAAATTAGAGATAAGAAATAAAAGATGTGCAATGTGAGATTATCTAATTATCTAATTAACTAATTTATCAATTAAATTTAAGGAGAAATTATGCTTACCTTTGGACCAGTTCCTTCCAGGCGCTTAGGCCGTAGTTTAGGAATAAATAATATTCCGCCAAAAATATGTACTTATTCTTGTATCTATTGCCAGTTAGGAAAAACTTCTAAAATGAAAATAGAGCCTGTCGAGTTTTATCAACCTAAAGAAATTTTAAGTGAAGTACAGGAGAAAGTAAAAAAAAGTAAAGAAAAAGGAGAACTTATTGATTATCTTACTTTTGTACCTGATGGAGAACCCACTTTAGATATTAATTTAGGTCAGGAGATTAATTTAATAAAATCTTTGGGGATTAAGATAGCCGTAATTACTAATAGCTCTCTTATAGATAAAAAGATAGTAAGAGAGAATTTAATGGAAGCAGATTTAATTTCTTTTAAAATAGATTCTGTTGAAGAAGAGATTTGGCGTAAAGTGGATCGACCCAATAGAAATCTATCCTTAAAAGATATTCTAAATTCTATGTTAAAATTTAAGGAAAGTTTTAAAGGGGAAATAATTACAGAAACGATGTTAGTTAAAGATATTAATGATAATAGCCAATATATAAAAAAAATAGCTAATTTTTTAGCTAAACTTAAGCCAAGTCGAGCTTATTTATCTGTTCCTATTCGGCCTCCTGCAGAGAATAGAGTTCAATCTCCTTCGGAGGAGGTTGTAAACCAGAGTTACTATATTTTTAAAGAAAAACTTAATCAGGTGGAATGTCTTATTGGTTATGAAGGAAATGCCTTTGCTTTTACCGGTGAAGTAGAAGAAGATATTCTAAGTATTACCTCAGTACATCCTATGAGAGAGGATGCAATAAAAGATTTTTTGGGAAGGGCTAATTCTGATTGGTTAGTTATAGAGAGATTGATTAAACAAGGTAAATTAGTAAAATCAGAATACGAAGGACATAAATTTTATATAAGAAAATTTAAAAAACAATAATTTTATTTGATTTAAAAGCAAGACAGAAAAAAAAGAGAGTAAGATGGCCAGAATTGAACCTTTTGAAAAATATAGTGAGAAATATGAAGATTGGTTTGAAAAAAATAAATTTGTTTACGAATCAGAAATTCAGGCCATTAAGGAGTTATTTCCTAAAGTAAAGAAGAGTATAGAAATTGGAGTGGGAAGCGGTAAATTTGCTGTTCCTTTAGGCATAAAGATTGGAATTGACCCCTCACCTCGAATGCGGAAAATTGCCCAACGAAGGGGCATTCAAGTTATTGATGCAATAGCAGAGGATCTCCCTTTTAAAGGTTCTCAATTTGAACTTGCTTTAATGGTTACTTCTATTTGCTTTGTAGATAATTTGGATCTAGCTTTTAGAGAGATATATAGAATATTAAAACCCGGTGGATATTTAATAATTGGATTTATAGACAAAGATAGCTCTTTAGGGAAATTATACCAACAACATAAAGAAAAGAGCCTATTTTATAAGATAGCTACTTTTTATTCCACAAAAGAGGTAGTTTATAATTTGAGTAAGGTTGGATTTAAAAAATATGATTTTAAGCAGACAATATTCCATGGTCTAAACGAAATAAAAGATGTCGAACCTGTAATAGAAGATTATGGAGAAGGCTCTTTTGTTGTGATAAGAGCAAGAAAATAAAAATAAATGAATTTAACTTAATACAACCAAGTCGCGTTTGTAAAGATTGCCTAGCAAGATAAGAGAGGTAAATATTAATGATTAAAAAAAATGCAAAGAAAATATTAGATGAATTACCAGAAAATGTAGAATTAGTCGCTGCAGCCAAAACCAGAAGCCCGGGAGAGATTGAAGAGGCAATAAGAGCTGGAGTAAAAATTATAGGAGAGAATTATATTCAAGAGGCAGAAAAGGCATTTGAGGCAATTGGGAAAAGAGTAAAATGGCATTTTATTGGGCATTTACAAAAGAATAAAGTTAAAAAAGCGGTTAAAATATTTGATATAATTGAGACCGTAGATTCTTATCCGCTTGCCTATGAAATCAATGAAAGATGTAAAGAAATTGACAAAATAATGCCTATATTAATTGAAATAAATAGTGGAAAAGAAGAGCAAAAATTTGGAATATTTCCTGAGGATGCATTAGATTTAATACAAAAGATTTCACCTTTACCTCAATTGAAGATAATGGGATTGATGACTATGGGTCCCCGTTTTGGAAACCCCGAAGATTCTCGTCCATACTTTATAGAAACGAGAAAAATATTTGAAAAAATAAAAGCACTTAATTTACCTCGTGTGGAAATGGAATACCTTTCAATGGGTATGACTAATTCATATAAGATAGCTATTGAAGAAAAAGCGAATATGGTAAGAATAGGTACCCTAATATTCGGAAAGAGAAATTATAAAAATTAATTAATAAAAAGAAATCAAGGACAATAGTAATTCATAGAGAATTACTATTGTCCCTTTATTTTATTTAAAAAAAGTAGGAGGAAAAAATGACAGAAAATACTAATAGTAATATACAAAACCCTGAACAGGCTAGAGAAGAAAAAATGGCAGCCGGTAAAAAACTTGATGGACAACTTAAGCAAAATATGTCTAAAATAAAACATAAAATTTTAGTACTTTCCAATAAGGGGGGAGTAGGAAAAAGTTCAGTAGCTGTTAATTTAGCTTGCTCTTTAAGTGAAAAAGGATTTAAAGTAGGAATATTGGATGCTGACTTACACGGACCATCGGTGGCTATAATGTTAGGATTTGAAGGAAAGAAATTGCAGGGAAGTTCGGAAGGAATAATTCCTATGAACGTTTCTTCTAATTTGGTAGCTGTTTCCATGGCTTCTTTGATTGAAACTTCTGATGCTCCTCTTATTTGGAGAGGACCTTTAAAGATGATGGCTTTAAAACAGTTTTTAGGAGAAGTACAATGGGGCAATTTAGATTTTCTTATAATTGATTCACCACCAGGAACCGGGGACGAACCTTTATCGATTTGTCAACTTATTCCCGAGCTGGAAGGAGGGGTTATTGTCACCACTCCACAGAAGGTTGCCTTATTAGATTCTCGAAAGTGTGTAAACTTTTTAAAAAATCTTAAGATACCTGTTTTGGGCATTATAGAAAATATGAGTGGATTAAAATGTCCTCATTGTGGTAAAAATATTGATTTATTTAAATCCGGAGGAGGGGGAAAAGCAGCAGAAGAATTTAAACTACCCTTCTTGGGCAAAATTCCCATAGATTTAAATATGGTGAACTCTGCAGATGAAGGGAAACCATATATCTCTCAATATAAAAATTCAAAAACTGCGCAAATTCTTAATAAAATAGTAGAATTAATTCTTGCTAAGATGAAATAGTAAAATTATTTAACACTATCATAGTATGTTATATTATTTCTATTACACTATAGTTTGTTGTGGTAAAAATGCAGCGCTGAATAGGCGAAAGGAGTGGAAACAAATAAGTGAAAATTACCATTATTTATGACAATGAAATTGTTAAAGACATTAAAGGGCTAAAAGCAGGATGGGGATTTTCCTGTTTTATTCAAACTAAAGAGAAAAATATTCTATTTGATACCGGTTGGGATGGTGATATACTTATTTCTAACATGAAATTATTAGGTATAAATCCTCAAGATATAGATTTAGTAGTTATCTCACATAGTCATTGGGACCATTCTGGTGGTCTTGCTCGATTATTACATTTAAATAATAAGTTAGCGGTTTATGTTCCAAAATCTTTTTCTAAACATTTAAAGGAAGAGATTAAAAAGAGAGCAAATACTTTTTATGAAGTCCAAAAATTAACAGAGATTTATGCGGGGATCTATACTACTGGTGAAATTGAAGGATCTATTATTTCAAATAAAACAAAAACGTTAATTAAAGAGCAATCATTAATTATCTCAACAGTTAAAGGTCTTGTAGTTGTTGCCGGTTGTGCCCATTCGGGGGTAGACAAGATATTAAACTCAGCAAATAAATTAGGGAAAGTATATGCTTTAATAGGAGGATTTCACGATTTTGAGGAATATAACTTGCTAAAAGATATATCTCTGATCGTACCTACCCATTGTACTGCCAACAAAAAAAAGATAATGAGTTTGTTCCCCAAAAATTGCCTTGAAGGCGGAGTTGGTTACCAACTTACTATATAGAGGATTTTAGGAACATGAATTCAAAAAACATCTGTAAATGGTATAATGTTTGCCCTATGAAAAGATATTTCGAAGAGGGAAAATTAGATATAAAATGGATTGATGGTTATTGTAAAGGAAATTACCATCGCTGTGTAAGAAAAAAAATGGAAGAGGAAGGCCAATATCATCCCGATAATATGCTTCCTGATGGGACTATTAATGAAAAATTATAGATATAGAAGTAAGGGGATATATTATGTACTACACATATGCAATAACCGGATTAATATTATTAATTTCTTTTTTTATAAACAAACAGAAAACAATTAAAGCGATTAAGATTTCTTTTATAAAAATTAAAAAAATTGTTCCCACTTTCATAAGTATGCTTATTTTTGTATCCATTATTCTTTTTCTTTTTCCCGATGAGGTAATTTCAAATTTTCTGAACAACAGCAGCAAGTTCCTCAGCGTTTTATTAGCTTCCCTTATTGGTTCAATAACTTTAATGCCCGGTTTTGCGGCTTTCCCTTTATCCGGTATTTTACTAACTAAAGGAGTACCTTATATGGTTCTATCAGCCTTTACCACAACTTTGATGATGGTTGGTATAATAACCTTTCCGCTAGAAAAAGAATATTTTGGAGTAAAGGTAACTCTAATAAGAAATACAATCAGTTTTTTTATAGCTCTTATTGTAGCTGTAATAACCGGTATTTTCTTTGGAGAGGTTTTTCAATGAAAAGAAATTTTAAAATAAGAATAGCTTATATATCAACTTATCTCCTTTTCTTAATTGTATCCTTTATATTGGGGTATAATCCAGGGAAAGAAATTGCTTTTAATTTTATTTCTTTTTTAGTATATATGCTTAAGATACTGCCTTGTGCATTTATATTAATAGGCCTATTTGAAGTATGGGTAAAGAGAGAAGTAATTGAAAAACATTTAGGCGAAGAATCTGGTATTAGGGGATATGTATGGGTTATACTTCTTGCGGGAACTATTGCCGGAGGCTTGTTGGTTGCTTTTCCCATTGCATATTCTTTATATAACAAAGGAGCAAAACTTAGCATTGTTTTTACCTATATAGGAGCTGCAGCAATTTGCAGAGTCCCTATGACTATATATGAAGCATCATTTATGGGAGTAAAATTTACTATGATAAGATTATTAATTTCTTTGCCTTTAGTAATTATAACTTCAATATTATTAGGAGATTATTTAAATAAGAGAAATTATAAGATGGCAGAAGGTAAGTAAATTAATATTTTATAATTGTAATCTTACATATAGTAAAATTATAACTAAATAATAAAAGTAAAACGCAAAAAAGATTAAAGGAGGAGTATGAAAGAAATTAATAAAGTAGAGATTCCTTTAAATGATTCACCAATTGCCTCGCCAGGTGTTCCAGTTTATCTGATTTCAACAATGAGTAAAAGCGGAGTAAGAAATATTGCCCCTTATGGAATGGTGATGCCAGTCTCTTATAATCCTCTAATTTATGCGATTGGTTCAGATAAAGATAGAGATACTTACCGAAATATCGTGGAGACAGAAGAATTCGTTTTAAATGTTCCTTCCACTTCTATGTTAAAAAAAGTAAATCTTACCGGAATAAAATTTCCCGCCGAAATAGATGAATTTAAAAAAGCAAAGTTTACCTCAATCCCATCTTCAAAAGTAAATCCGCCTTTGATTGCAGAGTGCAGGTCTCATTTTGAGTGTAAATTATTGAACATTTACGAAATAACTAAGACCAGAGTTATAATAGTTGGAGAAGTAGTAGCGATATCAATAGACCGAGAACTTTTTTTGAAAGATTTTGCTAAACAAAAAGGACAATTAAATCCTTTGTTTTATGTTCATGGCTCTTATTTTGGGTTAGGAAGGTATGTAGGAAAAAGGTAATAAATTTGTTAGGAGTATATAGGTTAGATGAAAACTTATTTAGATTGCATTCCCTGTTTTTACAGGCAGGCTTTAGATGCTGCTCGAATTGCGGGAGCAGATGAGATCATACAAAAAAAGATTATTGATGAACTTTCTCAGTTAATTCCAAATTTTTCTTTAGAAACAGCCCCACCAGAGATGGGAAGAGCAATATATAGTTTAGTTGGGAAAATATCCGGTGTAAAAGACCCTTTTAAAGAGATTAAAGGAAATAGTAATAAATTTGCTTTAAAACTTTATCCTGAATTAAAAAAAGAAATAAGCAATTCAGAAGATAGACTTTTAGCTGCTGTAAAATTATCTATCATCGGTAATATTATCGATTATGGTGCGAAAAATTCCTTGAATGTGGCGGAAGAGATAGATTCTCTTTTTCAAGGGAATTTTACAATTAATAATGAAAGTAGTTCAACTACCTTTAAATATAATCAATTTAAAGAAAGCTTGAATAAGGTTAATAACATAATTTACCTGGCTGATAATGCCGGAGAGGTAGTTTTTGATAGATTACTAATAGAAGAATTAGTAGAAGATTTGGGTAAGGAAGTAATTTATGTAGTAAAGGGTAAGCCTATTATTAATGATGCTTTAATAGAAGATGCTTTATTTTGCGGGATAAACAAAGTGGCTAAAATTACTTCCAGCGGTTCAGATGCGCCGGGTACACTGCTTAAATATTGTTCACCAGAATTTATTAGATTATACCAAAATGCAGAATTAATTATCAGTAAAGGACAGGGAAATTACGAGGCTCTTTCAGAAGAAGATAAATCTATATTTTTTCTATTTAGAGCAAAGTGTCCGGTAATAGCTGAGGATGTTGGTTGCGATGTAGGGGATATGGTTTTGGTAGGTAGGTGAAAACAATTTATAAATATTATTAAAAAATTAGAAGCCACCTACGTATTAGTAATAAAAATATCTGAAGATTTTGATACCATTGTCGGTAAATTGGGGAAGGTATTTTTTAAAAAAGGTGATTATATTTATGTTGGTTCCGCCAAAGGTTGCTTAGAGGCCAGACTGAAAAGACACCTAAAGAAAGATAAGAAAATTTATTGGCATATAGATTATCTTTTAAAAAATAAAAGAACTCAAATATCACAAATTTGGGTGGTTCTAAAATCAATTGAATGCGAAACAGCTGAGGTATTTTATAGAAATTCGTTTACCGAGACAATTAGAAAAGGATTTGGCTCTTCGGATTGTAAATGTGAAACTCATCTTTTTTACATAAAAAATAAAGAGAAAATAAAAAAAGTATTAAAAGAAAAGGGCTTTTCAAAAAGAATAGAATCCGAGAGTTATGATAATAATTAGGAGAGAAAAAATATTTTATAAAGATTCCCTATTATTTTATTTAAAAAATGTATTGTTTTAGTGTAAACTTTAGTGGGGTAGTTAGAGGAAGATTAGAGAAAAAAAAGAAAATGCACTTAGAAACTTGACAAGTAAAAATTAGTATTGTATATTGATATTGAGACTTAATTGCAATAAGAAGTGAGGAGATTTGATTGATTACTGCAGAAAAAAAATTCGAAGAATTTCTAAAATCAAAAGAGTTAAAATATACTTCCGAAAGAAAACTTATTTTAAAAGCAGTATTTTTATTCCATAAACACTTTAATGTAGAGGAACTTTTTGAAAAATTGCGTGAACAGGGAAATCATATATCCCGAGCTACTATATATAGGGCTATCCCCCCATTGCTACAAAGTGGGCTGATTGCCGAAGCCCTTCACTGTCAAGATAAAACAAGTTATGAAAATATTTTTAATGAGAAACATCATGATCATCTCATTTGTATTAACTGTGGAAAAATTATCGAGTTTTATAATGAAAAAATAGAAAAATTACAGGAAGAAGTTTGTAGACAGTATAATTTTGTACCTATAGAACACCACTTAGGAATAAAAGGGTATTGCGAAGATTGTTATAAAAAAATGAAAAAAGAGGGAAAATAAATTTTTTTAAGTTATTATTGAGAATGAGTCTCATTATTGATTATTAAATAAAATGGAGGTAAAAATTTGAATCCTAAATTTCTTTATGAATTACAACCAGGAGATTGGGCAAGAATTATTAATATTGAAGGAGGACGGGGCTTTAGACAGAGGTTATATTTAAGGGGAATAAAAGAAGGGGATAATGTTCGTATGGTATCCTCAATGCAAGGTCCGGTGGTGGTAGAAGTGAATAGAGGCATAATTGCGTTGGGTAGAGGTATGGCCCGAAAAATTAGAATAATAAAAGGAAGGTGAAGACATGGAAAAGAAACTATCTGAAATGAATTATGAAGAAGAAGGCAGGGTGAAAAGTATTGAACAGGATTTGAAGAATAAGGTAGCTGGAATGGGAATAAGAGTTGGTAAGAATCTTAAAATGATTACCAAACATCCTCTGAAAGGTCCAGTAGTAATAGAGGTCGATGCAGCTCATACCTCCTTGGCATTAAGCGTAGCTAATAAAATTGTCGTGGAGGTGAAAAAATGAAAAAAATATTATTAATGGGAAATCCCAATGTTGGCAAAAGTGTATTTTTTAATCGACTAACTGGAGCAAATGTTATTGAATCCAATTATCCTGGTACTACCGTTGATTATACTAAAGGGTATATAAGAAAATTTGATGAAGATTTTGAGATTATTGATGTGCCTGGTACATTTTCTTTGGAACCAAAAGACAAAGCTGAAGAAGTAGCTGTAAAGATGTTAGAAGAAGAAAAAGGGGCTTTAGTAATTTGTGTAATTGATGCTTCTAAGATAGAGCGAGGACTTTATCTTGCATTAGAAATAATAGAGAGAGGTTATCCAGTTGTAGTGGCGCTTAATATGTGGGATGTCGCTGAAGATAAAAAAATACAGATTAATATAGAGAAATTAAAAAGCATTCTTAATATTCCGGTAATACCAACAATTGCTATAAGTGGTAAAGGGTTTAAAGAAGTAATGTTAAGTATAAAAAAAGCAGCCTCAGTTGAAGTAAATGAAATTATGGAAAAGGCAGGTGAGATAAAATGAGATTAACTGCTGATGAACGGTGGAATTTAATTGAAGAAATATCTAATAAAGTGCTAACTTATGGTAAATTCAAACATACTTTAAAAGACGCATTGGGAGAACTGACCGTTAAGCCTTTAACCGGCATTCCCATTGCTATAGTTGTATTATATGGTTTTTGGAGTGTATTTTCCTCTTTTGCCGGAACACTATGTACTGATGGATTTTTTGTCAAATTGTTTGATGGACATTTTTTACCCTGGATACAGTCAATTTTTCCCGGTAAAGGTGGATGGATTTACTATATCTTTGTAGGAGACCCAGTAGCAGATAATTGCTTTGAAGCTTTTGGAGTTCTAACTTCCGGATTGTTTGTAGCTATAGGAGTTGTTCTGCCGGCAATATTTATATTTTATTTGATGATGGCGTTGTTAGAAGATGTGGGCTATATGCCTCGACTGGCTGTACTTGTAGATACTATATTTCATAGAATCGGTTTGCATGGGTATGCTATTATTCCTTCCATTCTTGCCTTAGGTTGCAATGTACCTGCAGTAACGGCAACTCGAATTTTAGAAACAAAAAAACAACGTTTTATAATGATGACCTTGTTGGCAATATTTATTCCTTGTGGTGCTCAACTGGGAATTATGCAAGAGGTGATTCCTGAGAGTATAGGTATAGTTTTGCTATACTTAATTTTCGGATATTTCCTTTTTGGTTTTATCTTAAATAAAATTGTTCCGGGTAAATCCCCTGAAATTCTAATTGATGTCCCTCCTTATCAAAAACCCTTATGGAATAATATATCAAGAAAACTACGGATGAGATTAGGAGGCTTTTTAAAAATTGCAGTTCCCTTTGTGTTATTTGGTTGTGCAATAGTAAACATTCTATATCTTACCGGAACTATAGATTGGTTGGCAAAAACACTAACACCACTACTTACTGGTTGGTTTGGAGTTCCTGGTGAAACAGTAGGACCTTTAGTTGCTGCATTTTTAAGAAAAGACCTTGCGGTTGCCCAACTTAGTGTAATTGAAATGAGTAGGTATCAAATGATAACTTCTGTTGTGCTTGTTTCCATATATTTTCCCTGTGTAGCAACGTTTGTAATGTTGCTCAAAGAAGGATGGAAAAACCTTCTGGGGAGTTTAGCGGTTTTAATAACAGTAATATTTTTTTATGGTGGCTTAATAAATGTAATTTGGAAATTATTGGGGGTACAATAAAATGAATGAAAAAATTGGAAGAGTATATTTTGGAATTTTAGGAATTATTACTTTAATTTTTGGGATTAGTGATTTAATAGTAACAATAGGCGGTAATAATTTTTCTTGGAGTATTCTTGAGATCTCCAGTGACATGTTTAGAGGGGGATGGGGAGGACTTATTGTAATATCTGCCGGACTCTTTTATTTGTCCAGCCTTAAGAATTTTTTAGAGATTCACCAACTTTCCAGGGCATTAATGGCAAGTATGTTGATATGGATACTGGCAGGAACTGATATATTTGTAAAAATTACAGAGTCAATCCCTGGTGGAGAAGAGGGTCCTTGGTTCAATTCCTTAGAGGGATTTTTAGGTACCTATGCACCTCCTTATCCACCGGTGATATTTCTGTTACCATTTTCTTTAATAATATTATTTTTCTTAAGTAAAAGAAAAAAGGCTTAATCTTTTTAATAAAGATCTTATTCTTTTGAGGCTTGACTTATAATGGTTTTGAAATAATAATAAAGAAAGTAAAAAAATTAGCTCCTTATTAGAAATCTATTAAAGGGGAAATCCGATAAATATATTGGAAATAGATCAAGTTTTAAGAATATGAGAAAGAGAAAGATTAGGAAAAGATAACACAAGTAGCAGTAGGAATTAGTAAATTTGTAAAGGATGATTTTTGAGGAGAGTAAGTTAAAAAATAAAAGAATAAAATCTAAGAACAAAAATACTAATTAAGGAGGTACTTTAATGATTAATAGACCAAAACTTAAACAGATAAGGCATCTGGGAAGAGGAGTGACTGAAAAGTTGAGTAGAATGCTTTACGAGCATGGACCAGGTAATGGTACATTTCTGGGACTTCCCTTTGATCAATTGGTTGAACATGGACCAGGTCATGAATGGAAGTGGGAAAGAGCAGCTAAACCAAGCTCAGTGATAGAATTGGCTAATCGAGCTGATTTTTCAGCCCTGGTATTATCTGTAGGTCAAGCTCAGAAGTATCAACATGATATTAATCCTTCTGTTCCTTTGGTGGTAAAACTGGATGGCCATTTCTATACCGGAGAAGCAAATGCAGAAAATTATCCTCGTCCCACCATGTTTGGTTCAGTAGAGGATGCTCTGGAAGTGGGAGCAGCAGCAGTGGGTTTATCTTTTTATCTGGGTTCTCGACAGACTGGTGAAGATGTAGAGAGAATAGGGAAAATAAGAGAGGAAGCTCACCATAGTGGATTACCTTTAGTTTTATGGAGTTATCCTAGAGGGCTAGTACCTGATCCTACTAAAAAGGATAGTTTATTGTGGTGTCACTATGCAGTTTCTGCTGCTGAATCTTTAGGAGCAGACATAGTAAAAACAAAGTTCCCATCGGTGGTAGAACCCAAGAAAAGAGAGAAATACGAAGAGTTTATAAAAGAGGAATACTCTGCCAAGATACCTGAAGCAGTAAAGTATATAGAACTTGAGCCAGACAGGGGAAAACTGATGGATTATGAAAAAGAGATGGAAGAAGAACAAAAAAAACCGAATTATGATTCTCTTTTGACTAAAGAGCAACATATTGAGAGAGCTAAGATTGTAGTGGGGGCTGGAACCAGGACTTTTGTGATTTTCTCTGGGGGACCAAAAATAACTGGAGAGGCAAAAATTGCTTTGGAGAATTCAACCGAGATAATAATGGAAGCTGGCGGTGAAGGAAGAATCATTGGAAGAAATTTGTGGGGAATTCCTACTGAAACTGGCCTTGAATATGCAGACGCAGTGAAAGAAGTTATGCAGAATGAGAAGTATAGAAGATAGTTTTCTATAAGAATCAAAGGAGGTGGAGTTACCAGGCGACGTCTCCAAGTAAACTAAAAAAAGTTTATAACAAGCGGTCTGATTTTTGACCGCTTGTTATATTAAACTTGTTTTCATTTCAAGTAGTGATAAACTAAATAAGAGAACTTTTAAAAAAGGTTAGAAATGAAAAATAATATAAAAAATTATACAGAAGAAAGATGTAAAGAGATTTTAAAAAGAGTCGGTATTGAAAAAGGTCAGACTGTTCTGGATTTTGGATGTGGTGGAGGAAATTATACTATTCCTGCAGCAAAGATAATCGGAAATGAAGGAAAAATCTATGCTGTAGATGAAGATGGGTATAAATTAAAGGACTTACAAGAGAAAGTTAAATCAGCTAATCTCCAAAATATAAAAACAATAAGAACCTCTGGGGAGCTAAACTTTGGATTTGAAAATGCTACTTTTGATGTAGTCTTGCTCTATGATATTTTCTGGTATTTCTCACTGCAAAGTCCTAAATTGTTAGAACTGTTGAAGGAAGTTTATAGAGTTCTAAAATCTGATGGCTTAATTTCGGTCTATCCTGAACATATTGAAACCGAAGAGCTTAAGCAAAAGATAGAGAAATCTGGTTTTTATCTAATAAATAGACTTAGAGGAAAAATTATCCATGAGGGTAAACCTGAGCAAAGTCAAATATTAAATTTTAGAAAGGAGTAGAAATGATTAAAGTCGAGAAGAAGAATCAACAAGAATTCACAGTAAAAGTGGAAGAGAAAGAATATAATGTAGGTTTAGATGATGAGTATTGGCAAGATTTAACTGAAGGTAAAATAACAAAAGAAGAATTAATCAAAAAGTCCTTTGAGTTTTTGTTAGAGAGAGAAGCAAAAGAATCTATTCTTCCAAGATTTAATTTAAGAATCATCAACCAATATTTTCCAGAATTTAAGGAAGAAATAAGGAAATTATAAGATGAAAAGAAG
>Ga0222683_1000331_pt1 | contig 17458 bp, 10 predicted proteins | sample AntAcemetage1073_FD_179841 | JGI IMG/M metagenome (GOLD analysis project Ga0222683, IMG submission 179841) | Saline water microbial communities from Ace Lake, Antarctica - #1073 | ecosystem: Environmental > Aquatic > Non-marine Saline and Alkaline > Saline | place: Antarctica: Ace Lake... | reverse complement strand
CATATCTTAGATTACATGGCAATTCATCCTTTACTAAACCGCTAAACTGTATTGTATACTCACAATAAGGATTATAAATTGAGACATTGAATTGAACTGTATCATTCTCAAAAACAATTGCTGAATCATTCCAAGCAGTACCATTCCAAACTAGTTTTTCAACTTGGATGCTCGTATCTCCTGGAGATCCTGAAGGCACTGTTGTTACCACAATATCATCAAGGATTTGACCATAGAAATCGCTGGTCATTCCAACGAAGCTAATGGTATGATCACCGGAGTAAATACTCAGATCTACTGTATTAAGCTCACAATCTGTGTGGGTGTATCTATAATCACTCCAGACAAGGTCTATTCCATCTACATAGATTTCAAGATTCATTGGGTGCGTGGCTGTTTCTACAGCATTCTGGAAGGTAAGCTCAGTATTTACTTGGAAGTCTAATGCTGGTGTAGTCAATGTATCTCCAGCTGCCCAGCTGTAATCCCAGTGGATTCCTTCACATGGTGCACTCTGGTAATCCCATAGCCATCCAGTGTTAGTCCAACCAGCTGGTGTTGAGCCAGCTTCGAATCCTTCATTAATAAGTTCTATTAACCCCTTATCACCCAATACCTGAAACTCTGGAATATCATCAGTTGTTTTTTCATTATATTGAATATCTTGATGTGGCATGTGTTCAACTTTTTTATTTAAGAGGATGTTTCCAGCACCTATTGCTGAAAAGATCATTATCCCAATTATTGCTAGCGAAATAATTGTATTTTTTATATTCATACAAGATTCTCCATTCCTATTAAGGTTATATATTAATTATTATTTTAATTATGGATTATATGGTTAATATACTTTCCGGTTTTTATTCAACTTTTCGCGATATTGAAAGAATTCTAGGACGAGCTAATGGACTAATAACTAGTGGTACCCGTTCGCAATTCCTTTACCATTGATTTCATCTAACAAGCCATTAATCTAATTATGATACGTTCCGCATGTGAACAACTATAATACACATATAATCTACGGAAGAATTTATTAGCAACTCCAGGAGCCATTCCAAGTTTTTTCCTATTCAAATCCAGTCTTACCAAAACCATGAGTTTCATATGTTTGTAACAGGATTCCACCGATATAAATATAGCTGTAATACATACAATCATATGGTGAGATATAGCACTATTACATCGAAATACAAGGAGTTCAAGTGAAATAACAACGTGTTAAATGTTAATTATCTTTAAAGATAAATAGATATATAAAGACAGAAATCTTTTAAATTAGAATAAACATAGGAGTTTATTGAAAAATATGAATATCAAAATTTCGATCTTATCGATCGTTATAAGCATATTACTCATTGGAACGTGTGGCTGCAACGATCTTAAATCAAATAACGAATCGAACAATGAAAAGTATGGACCGGATATTTCACTAATCTCAATACCGCTCACTTTGATTGCATTAAATGAAAGTGAAGTAGAAAATCTTGAGAAAATAGGAGAAGATTATTATGATGAACCATACACAGCTAATAATCTTACTGGAAATAATATCACATGGCATGTTAAAGAAGGATACTTTGCAACCTTTGCAGGTAACACTAGTAGATTACTAGAATCAATAATTAAATTTGAATCAAAGGAAAAAGCAATACATAATTTAGATCTCTATGAACCATACCTACTAATGAATGATTTTAATGAAGAATCAGTCAGAAATATTGGAAATAAATCTTTCCTTTTAAAAGGTAATTATACGTTACATGGAAATAAAACCGATATTTTTTTACTTTCTTTTTCAATCAGTAATGTAGTAGTTAGCCTAAAATGTTTTGGATCAGATCAACTTCAAATTATTCATTATGCAGAAATTATTGAAAACAAGATTACTGATACCTTTTGAATTCTTCTTGATTTTTTATGGTAAAAAATAAAAGAACAAATTGAATATCATTAAGATCTTCGCCATTCTGCAGAATTTCCACCTTCGGTAACAATTAAAGTGGAATAATTAGATCTGAACTCAAACATATAACACCCTGATTTAAGTCTAGGATCGCTTGGCATAAAGCAGATTTGAGATTCATTTATTTCAAAATGCCACCAATCTGTAACACTTGCGCCACCAATACCAGTGAACGATGATTTTAAGGAATTATTCTGATAAAATACCCATAATCCCGTTTGATTGTTCCCACTCCATTCCCAAGATCCGATAAATCGTTCTTTAATCGTCTCTGAATCACCTAACATTATAGATTTTTCATAGGAATCTGTTAAACCTTTATCATCAATTATGACTAATTTGATAATATACGATCCATTCTCACTAAGGTTATATGTAATATTTGAACTATACCCAATAGGTTGATCATTGATATACCATGTAAAATTTTCAATGATTCCATCAGGATCATATGAGGTACTATTTAAAAAGAATCTTGAATTTTTTTGTACGATAGTTGGATATATAGAAAAGGAGGCTTGTGGAGATTGATTCTCATCAACACAGCCAGAAAAGAAAATGAATCCAAAAAATAATAAAATAATACTTGCAATAACAGTTTCTTTACCCATATTCCAATTTAATAGAGTTTCTCCCTCTTATATTTTTTCATCCCCCTATACTGGTCAGTCTTCTGAAGCTCAGGCACCTCTCCCAGATAGGCATTAATGGACGTTGGAAAGATAAAGATAATTGTCATAAGGAGAGAGCTTCAAATCACTGACCTCCATCCATCCCCCTAATGTAAATATATTTTAAACTGGAAAATTTTGATTGCGAGTGCCTAAATTAGACCATTACGAAAAACAAAATTCAATGATATAATCCATGTTGAAAAATGGATTATCAATCAATGGTGGTTCAGCTAACGGATGATTATCATCATACTTAGCATTTGGGATATCATATGGTTTATCAATTATTCCATCCTTGTTATGATCATAGGCCCCTTGTTCTTCTAAAAAATAGGAATCCCAAAAATTACCTATTGAATTATTATCAATTTTTGTATTAATGTTGTTAATATGATGATTCCATGATCCTGGAATGGAACCTAAATCCCAACGATTATCATCCGTATCATATGCATCCCATTCGCTAGTATTACAAAAAATATTACCATATATGACATTATATTTAGCACCACAACACAGATACAAACATTTAGTATTATTAACAAATACATTAAAAAAAACTTGACAACGTTGCGATCCTTTTATTCGAAGACAATATTGATTATTATCAAATACATTATTAGAAAAATTATTATCATCACAGCTTAGATACATGTAAGATCCATATTCGGAGTTTCTATAAAACAGATTTTTTTCTATCATGTTATTATCTGAATATCGTCCATAGATGCCACAAATATTATTCGTAATGATATTGCCTGTTATCTTATTTCCACTTGATCGAAGATCGATACCAGCAACATCAACATTATGTTTACTTTTATTACCTCCATTTCTAATCGTGAAACCAGATAACGTGATTTGTCTGTTTCCTTCTACATGGATAACATCATCACCCTTATGACCGCCATCAAGAATTGTTGTATATGCATTTTCACCTTCTATGATGAGATTTTTATCAACATATATGGTTTCATTATAAACCCCGCTTTTTACATATATCGACATATTATCAGAAGATGCTGCAATCCCGGAGTTAAGATTTTTAAAATGATCAATATTGAACCCTTTTGTTTGATTGGTGAAATCATCATCAACAATAATATCGTATTTTTTTTCCACGGGATCTTCTCTTTCGATACACCCACAAAAGTGCTGAACACTTAGTAGTAAAATAATAATTATTAGTAATGTGAAAGTTTTTTCTTTAATTATCATCTAATAGATAATACTCTCCCCTAATAAAAATATTTTGTTTTTTACACGTAATGCGAATTATTAAGTTTTATGTTGAAAATCAAATTTTAATCAAATCAATCTTTTTTTGTGCAATATTCCCTCCAAAATCTTTTGCTTTTATCTCTATTTTAATAAATCCCTTTATTGAATCAGATAAAAAATAGCTAACATCACCATTATTGAACGTTTCAGAAACAGTATTTTCAATCGTAAGATTCACATAAGAAACTGTGGACTCATAATCTATTACACTGACAGCAATTGTTATTGGACCAAAAATTATCGAAATAGGAATATTGGTGAAGCCATATATTAAATCGTTATTTCTATAGATTCCATGTAATGGTGATAGTACCGTGATATCGGGTGGAATATTATCTAAATCATAGATATTGATTGACATCGTATCAGAAGCAGTATTGTTCAATGAATCTGTCACGATGCAGGAAACATTGTATTTTCCAGGCTGTTGAAATTGATGTATTGGATACTGGATGAATTCTTGGCAATCATCATCAAAATCCCATTTCCATTGATACGGCGGTAATCCTCCTTTCACAATAGAATTGAATTGTAAGAAATTGTTCACAAATTCTTCTTTTGGACCTTCACAAGAAACTTGAAGTGATTTTTCCTTCCATTGATCAATACGCATACATGGATAGTGATCATAATTTTTCCCACCTGATACTTGATACGGCTGATCACCAATTCCATCCCCGTCAAGATCTTCTCCAGTGTAATCATCCCAGTAATTTCCACCATCTGGATACCCGTTATCCCAAATAGTATCTCCAGAACCAGCTACGTGATGAATATTTTCAATAAAATTATTATGATACACAACATTATCAAAACTTATTCCTTTAATACTAATTCCTCGTGAATTATTACTGATTGTATTTTCAATAATGGTGTTGTTTTTTGAGTCTTCAAAAAGAAGGGCCGCCCAAGATTGAGTACTAATCGTATTATTTTTTATGATATTATTATTTGAGGATTTGGAAATGACTCCATAATCTCCGAAAGTAAATACATTATTTTTTATGAGATGATAATGACTCCCTGGAGGCCATAACCATATAGATTCATGGTTATTATAAAAAACATTATTTGTTATTGTACTATTCTGTGACGATGGAAGGACAATGATTCCTTTATCATGAGTGGAAATATTATTATTTTTTATTAAAACATTATCTGAGTATATTTTTATTCCTGGTTCATGATACTCCCAGTCTGCCCATATTATATTGAAACCTTCTACAATGACATTATCCTTTATTATTTTTATACAGGGAACATCCCCTGAGTTACTCCCATGTATTATTGTATTACTCTTATTCTCACCATGAAGATATATTGATTTATCGACAACAAGATGTTCAAAATATATTCCCTTATAAACATATATCGTATCGCCATCAGATGCATTATCAATGGCATATTGAATTTTTGAAAAATTAAAAGGACCATCACCACCTACAAAATATGTTTTTGAATCTGATTGATCACTATGCATTAAAGAACCATTGGAAAATGCTTGAGATTGAATTGAGTAACCTATTAAAAGTATAAGAATAACAACCACTTGATATCTTTGAAGAGATTTTTCATATCTCACATGCATGATATTTTCACCAAATCTAGTATATTCATATTTATAAATTAAGATTGAAGATGTCAATAAATTGATATAGTACAGAAGAGTGGAATTGATGCTTAATTTTGGATATTATATCATTAATTATAACTTGTATCTTTTGAACGACCCATATGTTTTGCGTTGATATCGTTTCTTTATTTGTAGAAATGGAAATAGAAAGACTTGCAGAATCATCTGAATCGTCCTTATTTACAATGATTATTTCCCCTTCAAATTCTTGATTGTTTTCACTAGGTATTGTAAGTGTAATATTGATGGCTTTTAATCTAAATTCAGGGAGAAAATCATATCCTTCCATTTCTGAAAAATCCCATTCGCTCCACGAAGGACATGAATCTATTTTCCATTTGAGTTTTGAAAAAGATTCCTCATTGTTTTGAATGAACAGTTGTATGTGTATTACAACTAGAAAAATAACCTTTACAATATTTTCGTTTTCATTCATAAGAAATCTCTATTGGAGCAAATCTATAGCTTACTAGCTAATAATAAATAATGAACATTTTATAATATAAATATTGCGGTTAAAAAAAGATCTTAAAAAATTAATTTATCAATATAATTATTAACAAATAGAATTTGATGTTGTTAGGATAAAAATCTATTTTCAATGACAGGCATGGTCACCAGCGGATAATAGTCTTTATTTGGATAATCCTCTGGTTGATATCCCCGCGATATATCATATGGAATATCGATAATACCATTATCATCCATATCAAATGCACCTTGTTCATCCGAATAAAAATCATCCCAAAAATTACCTATACCACTAGCATTCCATGAATTCAAACACCAATCTTGAGCATTGAAATCCGAATTATTCGAAAAATAATTATTATAAAAAATATTATTATTTGACACACAACAAAGATATGCACCCCCAACATTTTCTGAAAACTGGTTACTAAAAATAGTATTATTTTTTGAACCCTTTATTTTACATCCAATCCTATTGGAGATAAATATATTATTATTTAACGTATTATAATAAGATCCAGTGTACAACACTAACCCTCGATAATTATTTATAAATTTATTATCATAAATATGATTTTCATTTGCATATGCTGCATATAATCCACAGGAATTATTAAAAAAGATATTTCCATATATCGTATTATTTCCCGATTTTATTGAGATTCCTGCACCATAATATGAACTGCTATCCTTTTTTTTACTATTTTGTATGGTAAAACCTGAGATATTAACATGAACCTCTTTACTAAAAGTTAACACATTATCATTTATCTGATCACCAGAAATGATTGTTTGAAGTGCATTTTCACCTATAAGTTGATAATGACCTGACGAATTTACTATGATATTTTCATGATATATCCCCTTTTTAACAAAAATAGTTGATTTTACATCAGCATTATTAATTGCTTTTTGTATTGAAGAAAAATGATCAACATTCCATCCATCTATTGTTTCATCATAGCCATCATCAACATAACATATCCTTGGTTTTTTTGTATCAAAGCAGCCTTGGAAAAAGAAAATGAAAACAATGAAAAATATAAGAATGAAAACATAATTCTTTTTCATGTTATTCAATAACGGAATAACCATGGAAATATTAAATGTATGGTCAACATACAGTCTATATTTCCGATATGCATGTTATTGATTATTTTTTTAGCATCATAGCACAATGGAATTTTGCACTTATTAATTAAATCCAAATGTACGGAATGTGAACTCATACATCAATGGTAAGTCTCGCCAGAGGCCACCTCCATCACGGGTGAACCAGAACGCTCCATCAAGATAAGGATTTCCAATCTTATATGCCCATTCATAACCAAAGCTTGCTGTGACACCACTTGGTGCAGGTGGAATCACTATGAAATAATCAGTTTCAGATGAGACATTACAATCATTGAAATCAAGTGTTAACCAATCCCAATTACTAGATACATCATTTGATGTTAATACAATTGAATCAAGAAGTGCCCCTTGTGGGTGATTCTCACGAAGTTCTATAACTAACTCAAATTCTGGTGAACCAAATTTTCTCATTAAAATTTCTACCTGAGTTAAATAATCTACAAGTGGTTTAAAATCTTGTGCAGCTGCCCAGTCACCATCCATAGCATGACGAATGGGAAAACCACGATCATAGAGGTTTTGTTCAATATCAAGAATCGCATCACCTTGTGAAATATACATATCAACACTAAATTGACATTTACCTGCCTCAGCAGTATCAATGAGAATATCGTAATGATGACTTCCAAGAGTAAGTCCAGTTGTGTTCACCGTGAGTATGATTTCTTGATGTTCGCCGGAAGACATTCCCGATGTTTCTGAGAGAGTTAACCAATCACATTCTTCAATCAAGGTGTAATGTAAATTACCGGATCCATTATTCCAAATCTCAATGGTTATTTGATCTGTTTCATTGAGTTCCATGAGTCCAAAATCATAGGATTTAGGAGTAAAAGCCAACATTGGAGAAATATTCATCCACATATCAGGGTTTCCTAGATATGCCCCCCATTCAAATGTCTCATAATAATCATAATACCATAACCCATAACTATACATTTCTGACAATGCCCATTGATGGGCTTGACCTGCTGAATAATTACATGAAGTAACATAGCTTGTAAAAAAATAATCAAGTGACTGAGTTGATCCATCATATGGGCTGTCCCAACCAGAAGCACCATACGCAACCTTTGTAGAACCAAGAAATCCAACTGCACCGTATTCCATCATTGCTTGACCAATATTATACTCATCAGTATCTTGATTGCTACATGCATCTGCAAAAATAATTGCTGAATAATCATCATTTAATGAATCGCGAGTATCTATATCAACAAATGGTTGACTAGGATAATATTCATAACAGGCTGTTGGCGATCCATGACCTGCCCAATTCACAAATGCATAGGTGCTTGATGACCAGTTCGTCTCTACATTATTATAGCTGAGCTCATGATCTGAGGGATAAGAAGATTGAGACTCATACATCCGAGTCATGGCCCATTCATCCATCCATGTATTTCCTGCTATTTCCTCCATGAGTTCTGCATTATCAGTATCTGGCCAGAAAAATGCTGCAAGAAGAAGGATATTTTTCTTGAAACTTGGATCATTGGTTTGCTCATAAAAGATGGATTTGTTACATATGCTGCTTACAACTGATGGATCACTTGAGGGAATTCTTCCTACATTAATTTCAGCAAAAAAATCAATGGGGTCTGTATATTCACCATATTGATGATTGCCATTTGAATCCCAGGATTGATTATCCGGAAGAGAAAGTTCGGCGTAATAATAGTCCGTTTCTGGTTGTCCATACGTCATATCTTGGGCACATCGGCGCATTGGAACATCATCGTAATGACCTACAATTAAAACATCTTCAATCCCCCATTCACTTGAAGGATATTTATCTCGTAGAAAGTTCCTCATTTTTTCCTGTAAATCGTAGCCATTGTAATTTGAATCTATCCAGGAAGTAGTCACAACATTCACATTTCTTCCCTTTTCTGCTTCCCAATCAGCTAATGAACTCACCGAAGAAGTGAGTGTATCAAGGGTTATAATCACATAATCATACAATTCATCATTTTTTGATTCTGAGGATTGATACCATTGCTGTGCCTGTTCATAATTACATATAATTTTTTCAGCGAAAACCTCTTTCCGATATTGATTATCATTGATTTCTCTTCCAGCATCATCTAACAGTATGTAATTGACTATAATTGTAATCTCTTGGTAATACTCAAGGGTTCCTGAAACAGGGTAATATGAAAATGGATTCACTCTCACATCGACCATGTCATATTTTCTAAAATAGGAATTTCGAACAAGTTCAACAACTTTTTCTGGATATGGTTCATTACTTGTATATGTTTCATTATAGTTCATATCATAAATTGTTTGAGTGTCATCTAAAAACGTTTCTTCTCCTATGCTTTGAGGAGTGTTGCATGGAGGAATATTATAAGAGTCATTTAATGTAATACGATTTGATGTTTCAAAATTGACATCAAGGATTTTTGCATTGGGTGGGATTGCTATTGTAACAATTTTTGATGGAAGATTGGGTTTACCGGGTATAAGAAAACGTCCAAATCCCTCTGCGTTTACTTCATCATATCCATTTTTTTGTTGAATATTAAAATCATCAACATGTATTGTATATCGTATGCTATCATAAGTTTCTAAACCATAGACCTGAAAGTGTGAAACAGGAATGGTTATGGTCAGCATGATTAAGAAAAAAATTGCCATTATTTTTTTGATATAATCTTTCATTTTTTTGCCCCTATTTATGTACAGTTATTATAATAATTAATTCATTACTATATAAGTGTTGTGCGGATTAATTAAAATGTAAAAGAACTGTATTTAAAAAAGGGAGGGTGATAACCAATTACAAATATTTTTTGTAATCAGTTTATCCCATATGTTCTGAACACAAATTCATAGGTATCTGGTAGATCACGCCATAGTCCACCACCGTCTCTTGTGAACCAAAACGCTCCGTCATCATATTGGTTGTCAAAGGCATAACCCCATTCATATCCAAAGCTTGTGGTAACTCCGCTTGGTGCAGGAGGAATAACAATGAAATAACTTGTTTCAGGTGAAACAGGAATGTCAGTAAAGTCGACTTCAAACCATTCCCAACTTGTAGGAACTTGGCTCGGTGAAAATACTTGCACATCAATCAACGTTCCCTCTGTATTATTTTCACGGAGTTCAACAACCAAATCAAACTCAGGAGTACCAAACTTTCTAAGATAAACATCCACAATACTTAATGTGCTCATAGAGGATCGGAAATTCTGTGCTCCTGCCCAATCGCCATCAAGGGCATGACGAATCGGAAAACCTCTATCAAATACGTTTTGATCCACTTCTATAATAGGTGTACCACTTGCAACAACCATTAAATCAACAGCAAATATCTCCGTTCCCACATCTGTAATAATACTGATATCACAATGATATGGCCCATAAGAAAGACCTGTTGTGTTTACTGTGATATTAATAATATCATGTTCACCTGATGAATTACCTGTTGTTGGCATTACAGACAACCAATCACAGGTCTCTACGATGCTATAATTTAGTATTTCAGATCCATCATTCCATAGTTCAAATAAAACATAATCAGTCTCATTTGCATAGATCCCAAGAAAATCATGTGACATGGGGCTATATGAAAGAATGGGACCTGTTTCTATAGAACTTACAGTAACAGAGATATAATCATGGAATGAAGGATCAGAACCTCTTTCCGCGTATAACAATAAAGTTAATATTTGGTTTTCATCAATAAAATGATCGAAATCTGTTATAATTTGATTTTCCAAGAAAGCATCTCTGTTTCCCGCCCAGTTATCCATAAATCTATTCTGACCATATAGACCATTTCCATCACACCATTGTTCTTCAATATAATCCCAAATATAGAGTTCCATTTGAGTACAATGATCTGCATATCCTTCCCAGAGAAAATCGATAACATCAATTTCGCTTGTATCCATATCAATTGTGAATTCAAAGATGTGGGTTGATTCATAATAACTATATGGACCCGGTGAAATATACCGATTGGAATCACTATCACCACCAGTCGCATCTGAATATGCCATCTTTTGATACGCATTTGTTACAAGGGTATCTACCTCCGTATTAACTGGCATTCTCACTCCATCAACATTACTATTCCAATTAGATGTTTGATAGCCCCAACAGAATTTATCGACACCTGCACCCGTTGAAAAATCATAAATAGTTTGGCTGCCGGGCGCTATGGTAAATACCTCTGAACTGACTGCTTCAGCTTGATCAGAATCATAAGATGTTGCAATTATCTTTATTCTCATTTGATCTGAATAAAGATCTGGAATGACCCAATCATAAAAACCTATATCTGTTGTTGTATCAATAAAGGTATACGATTGACCATCGTTTATAGAATAATACAGATCGATTTGATCACATTCTTCATTAAATGTATCTGTTGCTTCCCATTTTATCGTCTGGGTTGTTCCACTGACAAGTATCTCTCCTCCATCAGGCCATAGAACATGAACTGATGGTTCAGGATCAATTCTTCGTGGCACTTGCATGACAATACAATGTATCGCACCCGCCGCAGGGATAATGTTATAGCAATCAATGGGAATAATATCAACCTCTGGACCAGCAGCAGCGGAAAAATTTGCAAATGCTTCATCATCTTCATCTGAATATGCCGAATTTCCTGAATCATAATATGGGACGAAATAACGGTCATTTACTCGAAATGCATTTGTATATGTGTAATGTGTGTTACCTACATTCCATGCAGGAGTACGAAAGACTTCAAATCCTAAAGATTCCATATATGGTACTGCATTGTCTGTTATTTCAATAGCAGTGGGGCTTGATCCTGGTTTAAACCTTGAAATAATCACAGTATCTTCATCAACAATATTCATCCACATATCAATGTGACCTGTTCCATCAACACTGCTTGGAAGTTGAGGCATAACATGAAGGGTATCAATTCCTTGATATGTAGAAAAAAGCTCTGCGATAAAACTCTCATTGAAACCCTGTGAACTTGGATTATCATTATTCAATAGTTCAGTTGCAAATCCACTTCTATCTGGTCCTGGTTGGAAGTTACCACCTGAATAATATAACCCTATATCATAAGTTGGTATGTTTAAATAATCGCCTACTAATGTTGGAATGAAATTATCATTATCTCTTGATTGATAATAATGGCTATCAACAATTCCAAGTGTTCCATTTTGCCAGATAAAATGAGGACCATAATCGCGCATCCATATCGAATCCATAGGTCCAACAATAAATTCAACTTTGCTCATATTTGCACCTGCTGATGAGAACATACTGGTTGCAATGGATTGCTGAGACGAACTTAACACCCATACATAGGCAATTTCATCATATTGATCATCCTCTGTTAACGCAACAACTAAATCAGTTACAACCGCTGATTGATAGCTCGAGGTAAAACAATAGAGAACACCCTGCGTTGGATCATATTCAGGGGGGGATTCAATTAACCCGGACGTTGGAACATTTTTGGAATTTTCTAACTGTATTTCATAGGGAAATAAGGATTGATCAGGATTATATGGAGTTCCTCCTTCACGGACCCTAGGGAGATCCATCTTTTTTTCAGATTCATTAATATTATTACCTACTACTAACGCTGCGCTACTTATTAGTATAACTACGAAAATCATAGCTATTGATTTTTTCATTATCTTGTTTTTCACAATGTTTGCCCCCATTATTTTTATTTTATGCCATTAAATTTTATCAAAATTTTATCATTTTGATGTTATTACCATAACGTAATATAATGTAATATAAACTATGTTATATATATTTTATTATAATTGCGAATAGATAAGAAGAAAGAAAAAAATGAGAGATAAAGTGTTTACTATTATTATCTCCTTTTTCGATTGATAAAAATAAATATTAGTATTGAAAAGGATAATATTAGGAACTCAAATCCTGGAGTATCAGATACACTGGTTTTTTCAGATTTATACGCGATTAAACCAGATGTTTGATTATACGTATAATCCCATTCGCCATCCGAATCGGCATCTATAAGGTATTGCCCTTTATCATTCATTGAAACATTTGTTTTAAGACCCAAGTCAACGTTATAAAAATGAGAATAATTCCCTAACTTTGAATAGCCGATGAGATATCCTGTTATATCATTTGTGAAATGTTTAACCTCTATGTTTAAAAAAACAATGATCTGTACTGGCTCGGAAGAAGCATTTTGATCATCTTCTGCAATGAAAGATACGTTATACCATCCAGCGTTATCCCATGAATGGTTAACTTCTATTTTTGAATCACTATCGATATATCCAGTCGTCTCATTAATCCCATCATCCCAATCAATTGAAAAACGAATTGAATCATCATCATTATCATGAGAGGATATTAAAAACGATGTTTCATTGCTTTTATTCATTATAATATAAATACTGCCATATTGTGGAAGAGTCCCCATTCCCTTAATGAGTGGTTGTGATGGAGGATTATTACCTTCCATTATTTGAACAATTGTTGTGTCTGTCGTCTCAGCATCATTGTTATCAACTACTTGGAGTGTGACATTATATGTTCCCGCTGTTCCATATGTATAGGAAACGGTTTCCCCTTTCGCTATTTCACCATCTCCAAAATCCCAATTCCATTTTACAATGCTTCCATCAGGATCAGGATCATAACTTAATGTAGCATCAAATAAAATTGATCCATTTGTATAACCTTGGTATGGTTCGCCATTTGAAAGATCTGCAACAGGGGGTGTATTTTCAACAGGCGGTATGTCGCCTCCTTGATCACCTCCCGATCCACCTGGATTGGAAGGTTGATCATCTTCTTCTAAATATGATGTTATAACAATATCATCAAGCAATTGACCATCCAGTCCACTTGTTTTACCAACAAAAATGATTTGGTGATTACCACTATAACTGCTTAGGTCAATAATTATTTTATTATATTCCTTGTAGGTAAAGTTATAATAACTCCAGAGAAGATTTGATGTATCTGTATCATCAATATATACTTCTAGACTCATTGGAGATCCAATTTCAGAGGCATGCCAAAATGATAGTTTAGTGTTATTTCCAAAATTTAAGGTGGTTGTTTTTAGAGTATCTCCTTTAGCCCAGCTATATGCCCAACCAGTTCCATTATGAGAAGAACCATACAAGCTATCAAGCCATCCTGTATTATTCCATCCAGTTGGAATTCCTGATTCAAATTCTTCTTCAAGAATAGTCATATTTACTATATCTGATTTTACAGAAACAGTTAACCCAATGCAGGCTCCAATAACAAAAAAGCCTATAATAATCATTGATACATAGGAATTCATATCTTTAGTATTCATGATAAATCACAAAATTGGATACTTTATAATCCTTTAATAAAGTTTACGGATAGATTCTTGGAAGCATGAAAGAATATGAAACCTGCCAATTATTATTTACTCAGTATGTCCTAAAAGTGAATTCATACATATCTGGCAGATCACGCCAGAGGCTGCCACCATCTCTTGTGAACCAAAACGCTCCATTATCATATTGGTTTCCAAATGCATATCCCCACTCATACCCAAAGCTAGTTGAAACTCCACTAGGTGCAGGAGGAATAACAATGAAATAACTTGTTTCAGGTGAAACAGGAATGTCAGTAAAGTCGACTTCAAACCATTCCCAATTCGTGGGAACTTGACTCGGTGAAAATACTTGCACATCAAGCAATGTCCCCTTTGTATTGTTTTCACGAAGTTCAACAACCAAATCAAACTCAGGAGTCCCAAACTTTCTTAGATATATATCGATTCCAGTTAATTCTTCACTTCTTGGCTTAAAACTCTGTGCTGCGGCCCAGTCACCACCCATAGCATGACGAATAGGAAAACCTCGATCAAATTTATCTTGATAGATATTAAAACTCCCATAATCATCCCGCCAAATCTTTACTGATGCATCGCCTAATATATTATAACTTTTTATGAATTTACCCATGCCAGAACCATATTCCATATAAGCATCATACATTCCTTTATCGGTCATTTGACCAATTCGTTCTAAATCTAAATCCCACCAAGCATCAAACACTCTTCGTTCAATAATATCATCAGGATCCCACTGCGTGTTGATTGATGAACCCCAAAAAGCAATAGCCCCCTTATTTGGTGCACGTAACCAGGTTTCACCAAAACACTCGCTAATGCTGAATTTACCTGTAAGACATGCATGACTACAAACAAATGGATACATGCCATCATTAGTAAGTCCATTGACATCAGATTGGCTGAATGGTGGCCCATCACCCCACGATGTAGTCGAACCATGCCCAGAATAAATAGCAAGACTTCTCCCATCATTTAATGAATCTTGTACATCCTGTGTATCTGCACCATAAGTAACTTGATAGAGTTTATCACAAACATAATCATTTGGTTCAAGATGTGTTTCAATCACATAGTTATGGGTTCCTTCGGATATTTCATAATTATCAACAGATGCCATAAACACAGCTTTTTTTATCCAATCATATGAATCAAAATTTCCTTCTTCATAATAAATAGTTTTCTCAACCATGGTTTCAACCTGTGTTTCTGTAGCTGCTGGAAAACGTCCTATGTAAATATCTGGAAAGCTATCTTCATCCATTGTTACATAAGGTGTATCAGTTACGCCTCCATCTGAGATAAATGCAGGTATTGGAGGAGTATCACCAACAATCAGAATATAGCTTGGGGGTATCGTCCAGGTATCATATGCTTCTTTAATATATGCTTTTATATTATCTGCGGTCACCCCCCCAGGTATTTCCGAGGTTAATGTTACCGTGGTATTGTATCCTATTGATGTCTTCCAATTTACAAATGGGGTGATCTCTTCAATAAAATCATCATGTACAATGATAAGATATCCTTCAGCGTCCATTGATAATTTCACATTGGTTTCATAAAAACCATAATTCAAAAAAATTTTTGAAAACATTTCTTCAAAAGATGAAGAAGAATATCGTTGAATGTACTCATTTGTCTTATCAATATTACTATTTGGTAATTCAAGGGTTAACTCACAAGAAATCATTAACCGTAGATCCCCCCGAACTGGATTGTAGTTTACTGGTGCAATTTCAAGCAATGCAAATCTTCTTCCTCGAATCTCATTTATCTCTATAATTTCTGCGATGGTATTTGGAGTGAATATATCTTGATTATAATATTCATTATCAATTACAAAATCTACATTTTCATCTGTTTTAATCTTTGCTGGTTGTATGGGTGCTATTTTCGATGGCATATTTATATTTATAAGGGATGTTTCTTCCCATTTAACATCATTGATAGTTATAAGAGGTGTAGCCTCTTGAGGGATTTCAATCATTTTCCGAATTTTTGGAAGATTTGCTTGCCCTTCAACATTACTTCTCCCTCCATCAATACAATCAATTAATGCATAGAGATTCTCATCATATGATATCGTTGAAAACTGGAAATCAGGTAAGTTCAAAGATATCTTTATAGTTGTTTGATCAATGTGATTAACGGTTAGTTGAACCTCTTCACTTCGGTTCTCATCATCAGCATTGAGTATTGGAAAAAGATCCATACTTAGAAGTAATAAAATGATAAAGAGTATGATTTTTTTTCTATTTTGATATCTTTTCATATTAATCTCCGATTATTAACAATAGTTAATTATTCTATTTATATTAATCCATAGGTCCTGAAAGCAAACTCATAGGAATCCGGAAGATCACGCCAGAGTCCACCACCATCTCTTGTGAACCAAAAAGATCCATCAGGATAAGGATTTCCAATTGCATAACCCCATTCATAACCAAAACTGGTCGTGACGCCAGATGGTGCAGGAGGAATAACAACAAAGTAATCTTCACCCAAATCTACTACTTCATCATCAAAATCAACATGCAGCCAATCCCAGCTACTTGGAACTTCACCAGGTGTAAACACTACACTATCAATTAAAACGCCATCAGGGCTACCACTACGAAGCTCAACAGTGAGATCAAACTCAGGAGAGCCAAATACACGCATGTACAATTCAACAGAAGAGATCATACCCAAGGTTGGAGTGAAATCCTGAGCACCTGCCCAATCACCATCAATAGCATGACGTACCGGGAAACCACGGTCATACAAAGGCTGATCCACATCTAAAAGCTCAATATCTGATGACACTACATACACGTCAACACCAAACACATCAGATCCACCATCGGAATCAATCAATATATCACAATGATAGGAAGAACCAGTAGGAAGACCTGTAGTGTTAATATCAACAGTGATTGTATCATGTTCACCCGTGCTATCACCGGATAACGGAGCTATAT
>Ga0222683_1000315_pt1 | contig 18602 bp, 25 predicted proteins | sample AntAcemetage1073_FD_179841 | JGI IMG/M metagenome (GOLD analysis project Ga0222683, IMG submission 179841) | Saline water microbial communities from Ace Lake, Antarctica - #1073 | ecosystem: Environmental > Aquatic > Non-marine Saline and Alkaline > Saline | place: Antarctica: Ace Lake... | reverse complement strand
CTATGAACTCGTGTATCTCGTCAGTATCGAGGTTGTTGAAAAGCTCGTGCCAGTGTCTATGGAATAGCATATCCCAAGTAACAATGTTGTTGTCGTTTTCTCCTCCACGACTTCTAGGTAGTAGATGATGGCGACTTGCCATATTCTTGTATCGTTTTACCTTTTTCTTTTTCAATTTATACCACCTTTTCAAAGAACGATTAATCCCCCAATTTCTATCAACCAATTTGATTGATAGAGTTGATTGATTAAATTACTAATGCGGCTGTATTATTACCAGTAGCATTATCATCTAAATTTGTTGCAACATTGTAACAAACACCAAAGATAGAATTATAATTACTACCAGCATCTAGCTCTATTCCTTTTTCAGCAGCAGTTGCATTAACAACATCTTCTACTAATACATTAAATACATTATATATTGAATTTGTTTGAAATCTTATTCCGTTTAATTGACCTGATGTACTTATATTTATATTTTTAACAGTAAAGTTGCCTTTTGTTCTAGTAACTTCAAGCGGCCATATCATAATTACTGGACCAGTACCAGCTAAAGTAATATCTCTAACTATAATATGTCCGACATCATTATTTGAACCACTGATACGAACTGGTAATGTACTGTTTGTACCTGCACTTTCTAAAACAATTTGCGTTGTTAAACTACTATAATCATTACCACTACCTGCTGAATACCATAATTGAGCATTGCTCGTCCCACCATCTCCTTGTAATATTAAATTACCATTTATTGTTGTATTATTTGCTGTAGAAGCATCAAAGTAAGCACTGTTTGTACTAAAATCTATGGTTGCTTGTTCAAAATGGATAGAGGATGTACTTGGTACTACTACATTGACAGTTTCGCTATAAGTTCCTTTAGAAACCCAATAACTACTAGGAGTTGTGCTATTTGAATTAAAAGCTGTATAAATTGAAGTATAATCACAACCACTCGCACAAACTGTAAAATCATAAAGTGTTTGACCTCCACTACTTGCATCAGACCATTCTACTCCACCAGCTTTTGCAGTTAAAACTTGGTCTACTGTCCCAGTAGCAGAATTTGAATCTGCAATAAATCTAGTTACTGCTAAATCTTGTGGTATCGTAATTTCATTTGTATTTCCTGCTCCACCCTCTGTTATTGCTTTAACTATATTATTGCCTAAAATTATTAAACCTAAAGCACCAACAATTAATATAGAAAGTGAGAGTGTTTTTTTTGTGAATATTTTTTTTATAAACATATTTTTTTATTAATTATGAATTATCATTCCTACCATAAACTTCTACCCATAAATCTTCACCACTATCATACATAAGAGAAATTGTATCATTTGCACCCATTGTAAAGCTCACGCCTCCATTGAGTGATAAACCAGTACCATCATCTAGTTTTACAGTGTTGGTGTCGTTTGTGCCTTGTATGGTAACAATTTGACCATCTGCTCCATCAGCAATTTGAGGGTCAGCAGTAATATCAATCGCTCCACCATTACCAGCAACTCTTTGAACTGCTTTAGTAATTGTAATTCCTCCAGCTGCTGTTATTGCTGTGTCTGTAGATGGTACATAACCTAAAGTTCCATCAAGATGTAAAGTTGTTGAAGGACTAATTGTTCCTATACCTACATTACCATCTCTTAAAACCATTGTGTTCTCGTACTCAACTCCATTTGTTGTTAATATTTTTAAAGCATTAATATCATTGTCCCATCTCAACTCACCTATATGTCCAGTTGGTCCTCCATCTTCTCCAAGCCATAGTCTTGTTTCGTGGTTGGGATTTTGTAAGAATAAACCATCTACAACATCCGTCATATAAATATGAGTTTTTACCATTGGTGTTGAAGTTCCAATTCCTACTTTACCATCACTCGCAATAGTTATTCTATTATTTACATTATTTGTTCTAATTCCAAAACTATCAGTAGCGTGATTATAAGATAAACCACCAATATCAGAGTCATTTGTATCACCAAAGTTAAATATACCTTCTCCATTCGCACCAGATAACAAATTCATTCTTGAATTATCATAGGAGTCTGTATTATTCTGTAATAGGAATTGTACTCCACCGAAAAGAGTAGGTACTACTCCTGCCCCATCTACAAAATGCAAAGGTACTTGTGGGTTGCTTGTACCAATACCCATATAACCTAAATTGTTAATAAAGATATTAGCTGTACTTGAAGTTATTATTGCGATTTCGTCTGTTCCTATACAAAAACCAGTATCAGTATCTAATCCTGTAAAGTTAGGAGAAGATGTACTACAAGCACCAGCAATAACTGTTGAAGAAACTGTAATTACTCCAAAATCAGATGAGCCATTTACTACTAAATCTTGTACAGTAGTCGTATTAGAAATATATGCGTCACCATCTACTGTGAGAGCGTAAGAACTGTATTGAGTTGAAGTGTTTACTGTTAGATAATCACTTACTTCTCCTGCTACGGTTACATTGAGAGTTCCGATAGTACCAGTAGTTGCAGTAAATTCACCTACTGATAAAGAAGCATTGTTTAAATCAACGACTTCTATATCGTCTTGTGCTTGAGATGTAATTACTCCTGCTATGTCTTTCTTTTTAAAGCCAGAGTTTTCTGTTGCTCTTCCGACATCATCTGGGTTTGTATCACAACCTGCTCCCATTATTAGAATGAGAACGAAGACTGATAATAATGAGAGTATTTTTTTCATATATTATATTTATATTTTAAACTATTGGTTATTGTATGGACGCATATAGACTGATGATGTACCAGATGTTCTAGTCCACATAGCAGTACAATAATAAGCACCATCTATGTTGGCTCTAAAACTACGAACCTCTGAATTATTCGTTGCTACCCAACCTGTATCACCGTCAAAAGAAGAACCATCTTCTCTATTGATTGTTTCTATGTAATCCCACCTATTCGTAGCAGAAGCTGCTGTAGCAAAATCTACGTCTTCTTGGTCTGAACAAGCAAATTTATGTGTTCCACTTGCAGAAGTATTAGATACTGTAAAAATTACAGTTGTATAATCATTAGTTAAAAATTCTGTACCAACTGTTGTAGTTGCTACTTCATTCATAACTGTTCTTTCGCCAGTGTAAACACCAGCACCAATCATATTGGTTGCTTGATAACCCCCAGCTAGGGCTATAAGTAATCCTGCTATCCCTAACAATAATTTCTTCATATATTATTAATTAAATAAATAATCTTGTTGAGAGTGAGAAAATTAATTCTCACTCATCAAAAACTATTTAGCTATTATAATTATCTATTTGCATAAGATAAGTTGTAGCACTATCACGAATGATAGTTACCTTAGCTGATTTGTCAGCTGTAATTGTTGCTGTAGCATCTAAGTCAAGATTACCTCCACCACCTACCGCAAGGATAGTTGATGTAGTAATTGTTTTGACATTAAATAAAAGCGAATCTCCATTTGTAGTTAAACAATCTGCAAATAAAGTCGTTGTTGCAGGAAGTGTAATTGTTGGAGTGCCAGCCACAGGAGTAACAGTCCATAAAGGATTATCACACACATTAGCTGCAGTTGCAGTTGATGTAGTTGTAAAAGTAGCAATAGCACCTGTTTGAACAAGACTATCAATACGAGCATCACCAGATGATGTTAAATCACCATCTAACTGAATAGCACCAGTATTATACTGTGTACCAGCTATTTCAATATCACCATACTCATAAAGAGAATTAACATTTTGATAATCATCTGAATAAGTTAAGTAAGTGGGTTCTGCAGTTAAACTTCCACCAATCATACCTATAGGTTCTACAGGTGTATTAAAATATACATTATTTGCATTTTCAACAACACCACCAGCAGTTCCACTGTAAGCCATAACTCCAGTTACTAATCCACCGATACACAATAAACCAACTAGACTAAATAGTATTCTATTTTTCATTACGAGTTTTTTCTTAGTAATCATAAATTTTTAGAATAAATTAATTAGTTATCAAGTTGTTCCATTTGAACCGTATGTTCCAACATAATCAGGACATCCGATGATTTCTCTAAATTCACCTTTATAGATGTAAACATTGTTGCGTTGGAATTTGTAATCAACCAAATCAGTTTCAACTGATTGACGTACATAACGTGTCATTCCGTGGTTGTTTGCTAATAGATACCAGTAAGCATCTGCACCAGATACACCAGAGTCAGTTGCACCTAGATAAGGAGAAGTTGCAACTTGCAAGTTATACTTAGCAGAGAACATATTTGGCTCATTGTTAGCAGTGTTTGGTCTAAGCATTGCTTCTGTTAATTCAACAGCGTTCTTATAGTTAGTCAAAGGAACTAACAATGTTTTTGCGATTGAACCTCTAACAAAACCAGCTTGGTTCTTTTGTTCACCTAAAGCTACGATTGCAGCATTAAGAGAAGTTGGAGCTAAAGCAGCTGTTGCTAGATTATCAACTGTTGCACCACTTAAAGTAGTGTGGTCATTAGCAAAGATGTAAGAACTATCAGCAGTTGTGTTTGTTGCAAATCCATCTACATAGAAGTTCATTGCAAAACTATCACGAGTAACACCAGCCATATCAGCAAATTCTTTGATAGCACTTGAATATGCTCCGTGCATATTATCATCAAAGAAATTCTTTGGAATATCTACGCTATCAGCAAAATTCTTAATGCTGTAAGTTACCTTGTTATCAAAACGAGGAGTTGAAGATTGAACCTCTTGCTCTTCTTGTCTGTTACCCCATTTGCCTGTTCCTTTCATAATTTCCATTTGAACAGCAGCATTAGTAGCTGTATCTTGTTTAAAGATAGACGGAGTTGCAGCATTAGCATAGTCGTTCATATCTTGTCCGTTGTATTCTTGTACGAATATATCGTCCAGGTCAGTTTTACACATTGTTACTATAAACTCAATTTGACTTTGTTTTATTGTGGCATTTTTTACATAATGTTCTACCATTATCTAAATCCCACAGTTCATCACATAATATAGCTTCTTGGTAATTTTTAATTTTATTATCAGAAATAATTTTATAAAACATTTTAGGATAATGGTCTACTTCTAAATCTCCACCTCTTTTCTTGCAACATTTGCAAGTCCAGTCATCTCTTTTGAATATAGTCCTTACCCAGTTTTTATATTCTATGCAATGTCTTATTTGTTGGTTGAGAGAAGTAATACCACCTTTCCATCTTGGATTTTTTTCTCCTCTTATCGCATAATAAGGTTTACCTTTATTCCAAGGAACATATCCTTTTTTATTACCGCCTTTACGGAGTTTAATACCACTTTGCTTTATTTTGTTTGTTATATAACTTCTGCTAACGTTAAATCTATCAGCTATCTCATAAGAAGTTAAGCCACTTTCATATAATTCACAAAATTCCTGTATGTGATTAACAGCATCAGGGTTGTTCATTTTTATTAAACTCAATTTTTGTTTAATTTTTTCACTATGTTTATACATAGTATGATTATACCCCAATGTCGTGTTTTAGTCAAATTGTAATGAGCTTACGACTAGGACATTTCTGCCTAGTTCTCTATGTTCCCATAGAGGTCGGACTATCGCTTCTCCTTCAGCATTATCTGTTAAGGGTCTCTCACTTAGTCTCTGCGGCTGCAATAACTATTTCTAGTTAGCTTGCCTCGGATTGCCCGTTCTGGGTGTTCCCGTAAATCAGAGAGAATTTATCATAGCTATTTCTAGCTAAGGTGGCCAATTTTACAGAACCACGTTTGGATTTAATCCACTATTTAAAGACATAAAATTTTATTTATATTTAAGCGGCAATGTCACTACCTGTCAAAGTTGCAGCACTACGTACAGCCAGATATACACGACTATTTTCTGGTTCACCTTGTCCTGTGGCTCTTAAACCACTTGCGATTGCGTGTCCAGCAGAAACATCTACAGTCCACACTTCACTTGTTAAGTCCATCAATAAGAAATCATTTTCGATTGCTAAGATTTCAGCAGCAGTATCAGCATTAGCTGCAACTTTTGCTTTCATTGATATAATTTCTCCACCTTGCAATACATAAACATCTACCACACCAGCGGCTGCTGTTGTATCAGTAGAATTTGTAGTAGCAATACCGATTAAATAATCAGTACCAACACTTGGAGTTGCATCAGCAGCTAAAGCTACAGTAGCAGTACCAGGAGTACAAACTACAGGTTCTCCAGCTTTGATAGTGCCATCAGCACCAGCAGCTACTTGAAATTGCTTAGTTGAAAGGACTTTTGGTTCTATAATTTCTATATCACCTTTAGACATAATTTTTCAATTAAAGTTAATTATTCACCGTGTTCTTCAACATATTTCTCCCATAAGCCACGAGATTTTAAGTGATTAATATCACGTTCTGATAACCCTGAAACAGTTTTTTGTTTTTCTGTTTTATGGCTAGAACTTTCTCCTGTGCTTACATTTGATTTTTGTTGTACGGCGTTTGCAAGTTCTTTGTTAGTTTCGATAAGTCTACTTTCATTGGCGATAGCCTTAGCTCGACGCACATCGGCTTCTAAATCACCTGAAAGTTTAATAGAGTTATCTAAATGAAACTGTATTAACTTGCTTTCTGCTTCACTTGAAGCATATTTATCGATTACATCTTTAGAAGAACCTTTAGTAAGAGTAGTTAGAACTGTATCCAACTTATTCTCTAATTGAGAAAAGCGGTCATCTTCTTCTTCCTCTTCTTCCTCAAAGTCATCGTCTTTTTTGTCTTTCTTCATTTTGACGATTTTCTTTTCGGCTTTGCTTAAACTCTCCTGAGCAATCCGTAATTGCTCTTCGTAATCAACACCTGATTTTTCTTTAGGTTTCTCCTCAGATACCTCTGGTTTTTTAGAGTCGTCTTCCTCGACCTTTGAATTATCAGAGTTTTTTTCCTCAGCGGAGCTTTTCTGAGTGGAAGTTTCTTCTTCCTTCTTAGACTCCTGTTTGGTTTCTTCAACCATATATTTCGCATTTAAGGTCATTGGCAGACCATTAATTAATTTTCTACCTATTAGAGCAGAGTTGTACTTATAAAGTAGGAAAGGGATAGCAAACCTATTTCATAAGCACATTTCTGCACTATAGGAATTTTCTCATTAATTTTTTAATCTTATTATCTCGTATAGGTAATTTACTTATAGACATCTTTTTAATATCTCCGTGCATCTTATCAATAATATCTAATGCACCTTTACCCCATTTAATATCATCAGGATTACCAGTATACATTTTCCTTTCAGCAAATAATTCAAGGTCTTCCATTAACCATTTAAAGTATTCAAACCCTATAATAGCTTGAGCATCAGATTTAAAACCTTGTTGCTCTACCTCGTTCATTTGGTCTAGTAATTTATGTTCAAACATATCCCTTTGGTTAATAATTATTTCTTCTTCCTTTTTAAGACTTTCTTAATCCTCTTAGTAGTTTTAGATACCTTTATTTCTTTAGATTTGGGCTTCTTAGCTACTTCTTTAACCTTTTTAGGTTTAGACACCTTCTTAACTTTCTTCTCTTTTGCAGGTCCAAATTCTTCTTCAGGAATTTTAAAGTATTCTTTAGCACTAAGTGGCTCTGGTGGATTTCCAACAGCAGTCACTCCATACTTAGAAATCAGTTGTTCCTTTTTTGCGAGAGATAATTCTCCCCATTTTTCCATATATGACATATTTTTTAAGTTATACTAGCCTCTGTATCTGTGACAGATGGCTGTTTTGATTTATTAAGTTCCTGTGTGACAGGTTCTTGTTTTTTATTAATGAATTTATCTTCTTTACCAGGTACTAACTCTTTAAGCATAGTTTCTTTTACTAGAGTTTCTTGGTTAATGATTGGGTTACTAATTCCTCTGTCGTATAAAGCCATTCTTCTAGCAAACATAGAACTATTGCTAATAAATTCAGGGCTAACTTTTACTAGGTATTTCATTCTTCTAAATGATTCAGGTCTAACTTTCATTATAGACATACCAAGTTTTTGTTCTAGTGCTTTGTTTTTGAAACTTTCTTCTCTAACTTTTTCATCCAACCCTTCTTGAGTATCAGATGTAGGCATATCAGTAGTAAATTCTATCTTTCTACTTTTTTGCTTACCATTTACTTCTCTATTTTCTAAGAACAGTCTAGGGAAAGTAAGTCTTACTTCTCCGTCAGTTGTTTCTCCAACTTCAGCTACTGGCATATTTTGAACGATTGAACCAACTACAAGGTTTCCATAATCTCTTACAAGACCAGCAACCATCTTACCTGTTCTACCAAGGATAGTTTGAGCATTGCTTTCAAGTCTTTGTACTTCATATTTAGTTTGTTCACCTGGAGTTTGTAGCCCTGCACCACGAGGGTCTTGAGAACTTTCACTAGCACTTGATTCAACTTTGTTCAAGGCTACAAGTCCTGTACCAACATCACTACCCATCTTCATTGATTCTACTTTTGTATCAGGGTCATCAAATACATTTATTTCGCGAGGAGCAAAGTTAGAACCATCTACATCTTCAACACCATAAACATTTATAGGTGGAGCTAGGTTTAAGTAAGCACCATCTATTACATAATTATAAAGTGTGTTGATTACATTTTGGTCTGGTTCAATCTTTTGAACAAGAGCCATATAATAGAAGAACCTAGAGTTATAAGTTTCATATCCTGATTTAGCAAAAGGATAGTTCTTATCATCACGTCTCATAGCATCTTCTGGGTCTGATACCATTACACCATTTATTACTACAAGTTCTAAGTCTAGCCCTTTTATATAAATAGTAAGTTTTTCAACTAATCTATCTTGTTGGCTATTGTCATATTGTCTATAGAAAGTATTTGTACTATCCATATAAAATACTCGTAGACCAGCTTCAATATATTTAAAATCTTTGTGGTCTCCGTATTTTTGTTTTGCAATATCGTATTCAATTATTTGTCTTCTAATAAGGAAAGTTTGTTTTTGAATATTAGGTTCATAGATATTTGAAATATAAAGTTCTTCATTAGGAACGATTGCAGAAATAAAACCAGAATAGATTTCATCTACAATTTTTTTATAATTCCAAGAACCATCTTTCTTTTTACTTGTTTTAATTTTACGTTTAACATCAGCAAAATCCTGATATAAAATAATAGCAGGATTAACACACATATCTTGGACAGCTTCAATAAAGGTGTCCTCATACTTAGATTGTTCACAAGCCCATTCAACAGCATCTCTCATAACAACAGCCATTTCTTCGTCTTCTTCATCATTATCATTTTGAGCAACGATATTTGGGAAAAGAACATTAGCTGTAACGTGAGCTACGATTGAGATAACCTTGTTCCTTGTAAGAGGTCTGATAGTATCTGCGTGCCAACTAAGGTCTGGGTCAGTAGAAGCAGGTGCTATATAGTTATTAAACTTCCTATTATTGGCATCTTGTCTACCAACCATATCTAGTAAACCACTTTGAGCATTAACTCTACCAAATTCTTCATAGGGTTTAGTCATTATTTCTTCACCAACCTCACAATAACGTCTAATCATTGCAAGTGTATCCCTTGTTTTTTGATTTGGATTATAAGAGCTGGTTTCATCTTTGATGTCCTTGCCCTCAAATATTGGATTTACTACTAACATAATTAAAATTGTTTACGTTTATATACTTTATGACCTCTTCTTCCTTCCTTATCTAAAATCTGTGGCAGATATGCTAGGGCATCTATTTGGTCATCGTGGATGCACCCAGGAAAGGTAAGTAATTGGTCTTCTAATTTATTATAAGTGGGTCTATGATGTATAACTCCAGCCCTGTACATAGGGATTAACCCTCTAATTCTTAGTTCTTTCTTTGAACTGGCTTTAAGTTCTACTACATCAAAGTAAATTCCTTTCTTTTTTTGTTCTTGTATTATGAAATAGGATAAGGCTTTCTGATAAGCTACTGATTCTATACCTACCTTTACGAATTTAGAACCATACTTGGCATTCATTGCAAACCAGTAATCAATAGTCTCTCCAGGGTCTAAATGTCCTGAATAAATATCTATTATATAGATTTCAGGTCTATTCTTCTCTTTAGCTATCAAGATATTGGCAGTATCATCGGCAGTTTCTGTCTTTCCTATGGCTAAATCTACTAATCCGTAGTAATAGAGGTCTTTTCCCTCTAAATCCTTATCATCATAGTACCGAAACCACTCTCTTTTAAACTCTTGTAGTTCTGTAGCTATCGGATTTTGTTGATACAAGGCGTGCCAATCGTATGGACCAACTACATTCTTAATATCATCTAACCTATCAATATCATATTTGTCTATCCATAGGGCTTCCCCCTCTTTTCTATGTTCTTCATCATCAACTGAAACAGCAGGGTATCTAATTCTCTTATACTTCTTACCCATTGACTCAGCTTTAGCGATTACCCTACCAACCAAATCATCTATGTGCCATCTTGTCATAATAATAATGACAGCACCATCCTTTTCAAGACGAGTATAGGCTACAGAAGTGTACCAATTCCAGCATTTCTCTCTAATAGTCATACTTTCAGCCTCTTCTCTATCTTTTAAAATGTCATCAATTATCAAACAGTTAGCACCACGACCTGTAGTTGCTCCACCTCTACCAACAGAGGTATAAGAACCACCTTTCGTTGTCTTCCATTTATCCTTAGCCTGTGTATCTTTCTTTAGTTTTGTTTCAAATATTGCCTTATATTGATTAGAACCTACTACATCACGTGTCTTAGCACCAAAATCTTGTGCTAAATCACCTGAATAAGAGGCAGTAATTATCTCTTTATCAGGATTCCTACCTAAAAACCAAGCAGGGAAATAGATACTAGCTAGTGTACTGTTGTGTGTTGGAACTAGCATTGTTCCAGCTAGATATTCCCCACCTTCTACTTGTATGCATCTACCTACTTCTTTCTTTTTACTTTCTCTAATATCAACTATTCCGATTCTATCTTGTTTAACTATTCTTTTTATTCTTTTTCTTTTTAAAGCTACAGGTATTTTCATTGTAGGTTGAAAACCAATAGAATAAACTACTCTCTTGCCTTGTATTCCACTTGTACTTAGAGTAGGTTTTTGCTCAATTATATATGGTCGCATACCTAAACCTCTAACTAATTCTTCAATATCTTTAGCTAATTTCTTACTAACAGTAACTATTCTTACTCTACTATTTTTATCTGTACTTCCATCTGTATCGATAAGTCCTGCTAATAAATCTAATCTTTGTCCTCTACTTGCATATTTATAAATATCAGGAATGTGTTTATTATTATAACAACCTAATCCTCTAATCGTTTGGATTATATTTTGGTGGCTATAATAATATGTTGGAACACCTGTATCTTTATGCACATAAGTACCAATCACTTCATAAGGTATTCTGTCAATTAATGCTTTATCCTTTACTTCACTAGTTATAGCTGGTTTAGTTGAAGTTCCATCACCCAACCAAGCCCCAAAGAAATATGGGTCTAGTGGTTGCTCCACTTCATTAAATTCAACAGCTTTTATGTTATTTAATTGAAATCTACTTCTACCACCACTATAAAACTTGTTATTTAATAATTGTTCTGTTTCTAAAACTCTTTCACTGTCTGTACTTCTATCATAAACTACCCATTCGTGCTTTTTATGACATTTAATTACTTCTCCGTTGCTAAACTCTACTTCCATATCTGCACTATCACTCTTAGAAATAGCCTCAACTTTAACTGATTCACCACTAGGACTAAACACACAATCACCAATAACCAAATCTCCGTGTGTTTTCCAACCTTTTTTAGTCAATATCGGTGTAGAATCAGTTAACAGCTTTCCGTGTCTAGGTGGCATCTCAATAATAAGCAGGTTTACTTCGCCTTTCTCAACTTCCTCTAAAGCATTAGCAATCTCTCTATGATGCCAATTAACAGTATAATGTTTATCGTATGTTAGACAGAAATCAATTAAATGGTCTCTGCTGTTTTGTATAACTAATTTTTGAAAGTCATCCATATATCCCTTTATGTTAGCTAATTAGGTTTCACTTACTTACTTCTAGAGTATGCATAGTCTTACTCCGATTTACCCCAGATTTTATAAAAAATATATTGGAATGGCTTAACAGAGTGCTTTTACCTTTTTGTTATATTTATAAAAAATATTTCTAGAGTCAATCTTTTTATCAGAATTTAATAAAATATTTTGGGCATAGATTATATATATTTAATTCACTACCCCCTTCCCCCTTTTTAATCTACACCATTTACCATCTAATCATCTATGTAACAAGCTTTAGGGTAATAGTTATACAATCATACCACTTATGATTAGTAGGCTCTTATATAGGCTCTTATTAAGCTCTGTTGTTCTCTTCTGCTAATATCCTTGCTCTCTGCTCTTCTGTTATATCAATGCTTTGAACTCTCTCTGTTGCATTTCCTTGTAATAACTCTATATTCTTAGTGAGTTTATCTGTTGCGTCTGTACAATCCCTGTACTTAGCGTCTTTAATCTTCAATTTCATATGCTTAACTGCTCTATCTCTTTCAATGATAAGCCTTTTAATTAGTGGTGATAACTCTTCTTGTACACCTTTAGAGTCTATTACTACCTTTGGTTTAAGTGTTGTTTGCTTAGAATAACCACTATCTTCAAGTAATTTACCCTTATTATTATACTTCTTATTTCGGATATTTTCAGTAATAGCTTTAGCTACCCTTTTTTGTCTTTCTGTAGCCATATAGTTTAATTCTTTATTATGTTTAATTAGTTTATCCCCTTTATAGTTTAGTTATTCTTTTACCCTTTAATAAGTATTTATCTTTTATGTTTAGTTTATGTTTTACTTATCTATTGTGTTTTATGTTTTGTAATTGCTACCAGTTTATTTATATTATCCTTTAGTGTTATATCATTTATGTTTTTTAAATTGCTTACAAGTCAATTTTAAGCCTTGTTATTTTATCATACTATCCTTTTATAGGGTTTTATAATAGTATTGTTTTTTATTCTTTTTTTATGGGGTTTTAATAGGCTTGTTATTCTTGGCTAATCTTAGGTATTTCTTCTGTGGATAACTCTACTGTATAGCTATTGACGTAGTATTAGTATTGTAGTATAATTATATCAGTACAGAACAATCATTTAACTAATCTAATTTATAACTATATGGAGTATTCTATTACTCACTCAAAGCGTCAAGGATTTTTAACAGCTTTTCATTTTGGCGGAGGTTGGAACATTGGGGAAGTTTTCCCGTTTAGCTCTAACAGTCGCATAGTGTTTCATTCAGAACAAGAAGTTAAAGACAAAATCGCTTATATAATCAAAACTTGCAAGGAACAAACGGATAGATGGGGAGAATGGAGCGTTGAAGCCCTAGCATTCGCCAACAAACTATCCTATAAACAAACTCAATAAATCATTTAGATAAGTAAATCCGTTATACCTATTCATTAAATATTAGTGGATAGGATAGAATGGACTTAACCATTTATAAGTATAATCGTATGAAATCTTATACAATATCACGATTAATATATAACTATATGCTATTAAAAATCTTACATCCTATCAAATACATCAAATATCTTAGATACTGCATTTCTAATTTGGAAAAAGTAACCAATTATAAATACGATTTACCAGTATTCAAAGATTTTATTAACTGTAAATAACTATATCTTACCCCTGTAATAACATTTATAGGGTATAAGAATTTAATCATTTAATTATATGAAAAGACCATGTTACACCAATAGAAAGCTAACTAACGGCAAATGCCTTAAAATGCTATCTATCTACTTAACTAATTCACACGGAATACTATTCTCCAAAACATTTAGAGAATTGTCTATATCAATATTTTAATTATATGGCTAAACTTACATTAGACTATGGTAAATACGGTTTTTCCATAACCGACGAAACCAATAAAATAACCTATGCTGAGCGTAATATGTCTGAAAGAAAAGAATTTCATAAGCTATACGGTTTTTTTGAAGAACTAGACTTAATTAAACATATCTCTAAACGTGGCGATAACGTGTCCGTAGAGGTAACTATTAACTAAATAAATATGCCAAATACTATATATAAACTGTTTCATTCTCAAACTTTACTATCACCACAAACAGGTAAACCATATAAAACCATTTTAGGGGCTTATAAGTGTTTAAAAGTAATGCGTAAGAGTATGGATATACCAAAGATTAATGGTAAATATCTAATCTTGGAGAGCCAAGTTCGTATCTGGAATATAGCCTGTAAACTTGTATCAGGAAAATAAATTGTCAAAGTACAAAGGGCTAATCTATTCGGTTAGCTCTTTTTCGTCCAGTAATATATCTAGTTCTTTTTCTTCTATTTTATCATCTTTTACTACTTCATCATCAGACTTGAAAAAGTCTTTTTCTAATTCTAATCGTTTTTCTTCAGCAAATTCTTTAACTTCTGCATCTATTTTAGAATATTGAGCATAACAACCAGCACAAACTGTTTTATCTCTTAATTCTTTAGCGTCTGTTGATATTTTATTAGTTTGGTTTGGGTTGTATTCTTTTTCAACCCCACAATGTGCACATCTGAATATTATTGCCATATTATTTTATTAATTTTTTAAGACTATCCTCTATGTTTTCTTTTTTGATTGCTATGGTTGCTTCAGTAGTTAAAAGGGTACTAGCAACACTTACAGCCGTTTTAAGGGCAGTTTTAACCACCTTAGTTGGGTCTATAACAGTCTTTGGTATCTTTTCGTTGTTGTTATTTTTTAAAATCTGTTCGTTTGGCTTTGTGATTATATCTTTTAAAATATTATCATTTAAGAGTTTGGCAATTTCTAACAATTCAACTCCACCACCTCTTATAATACCCTCTTGCATTGCAACTCTTGTTGCGTTTACAGCGTCTTCAACTTTATGATACTTGTACTCTCTTTCTTGTTTTGAGTCAGCACCAACATTTATGATAACACTTCCAGTTGTTAGTTGTGTTATCTTTTTTTCAAAACTTTCTTTAACAGCTTTTTGATTGTTCGCAATAGCATTTTTTAGCTCGTCTTTACAAATATCTAATCTTTGTTTTAAAACTTTAGGGTCAATATATCCACCTGTAATATGAGTAATATCTCTATCAGCTACTACTTCTTTTGATTGACCTAGTATGCTTATATCTTGGTCTTCCAGCTTCATATCGTTTCTACTATCAAGGAAAGTAGCACCAGTAATCAATGCAACATCTTTCAATCTTTCTTCCTTTTGGAACTCTGGGCTTTTAATAGCTAAAATCTCATATCCTGTTTTTTGTTTTGTTAAAGCAATAGCACCTATAACATTAGGGGTAAAATCATCAGCTATAACAACAAGGGGTTTGTTCTTCTTCATTGCGTAATCAGCAAACTTACCTAATAATTCGGTATCTTCTAGTGGGCTATCCATTACAAGTACATAGGGGTCGTTTAGTTTACACTCTCCTTTAGGGGTATTTACCATAAAAGGTACAAACCAACCCATATTTACCTCAATACCTTCTGTAATCTCATAGCTTGTATCAGGTAATTCTGTTCTTTCAATGCTTATGTGGGCTTTATCTCCAACTTTTCCTAATATCTCACTTATCATTTTAGCCAGTTTCTCATCTTCAACACTTGTCATTGCTACCTGTTCTCGTTCTTCTTTTGTTTTAATTTTCTTACTAGCTTTGTCTAATTGGTAAAGAACTTCTATTAAATCTTTTTGAAATTGTTTCTTTATTTTAATTGGGCTTACTTTACTTACAAGGGTATTTTCATTTAACATTTTAAAACCTTTGTTTAGTATCTCTTGTGTTAGTAAAATAGTCGTTGTTGTCCCGTCTCCAACATCTAAGTTTGTTTTAAAACCAGCCTCTTTAATCAGATTAGCACCCATATTTTCAATCTCATCTTCTAAAAAAATCTGATTAGCGATAGTTATTCCGTCATTAGTAGTTATGTTTAAATTCTCACTTTTTTCAAAAATTACATTTCTACCACCATTTCCTAGTGTTGTTTTTACAATATCAGCTACTGTATCAACTCCTTTTTTAAGTTTTTTACGAGCTTCCTCGCTTGTTAAAATTACTTTCATATCCCTTATTTTAGTTTACTAAATTTATATTTTGTTGTTTGTTGAAAAGTTATATAGATATTACACGGGATACATTCCCAGTTATTATTAAGAACTTTATCACACTTAGGACAGCGAACATATTTAACTGCTACCCTGGTTGGGTCTTCTTCGTAGTTAAGTTTTACTTTGTATTCTTCCATTTTATTAATCACTTAGTTCAAGGCAGATTTATCACAGTTTTGTGTTAGATGAAATCTCAACTTAATTTAAGGGTAAAACGAGCCTTAGCCTGTTAGTCCTGTATCGGTTAGAAAATCACATTGTCTAACTTTATAATTTGTCCTGATAAATTTACCCTGGAATAAAATATTAAAAAAAGAGAGCTAAAATATAGCCTCTTATAAAAGTTTTTCTCTTAGTTTATTTCTCATAGTTCTGACATTACGAGAACTTATCTTGTCTCTAAATACTTTACACCCAACTCAGTCATTTATTCATTAAGCCAGTCGTAACCAGCTTTAAAATATCTTCTTGAGCCATACCAGATGTAAAATATTCAACAGTCAATCTATTTAATTAACTACCTGTATCTTACATTATTATTATGGTATTGAAAAGGGGGGAGTAGAACTACTTTGTGGATAAGTATTTAATCAACCTTCTAGCCATATCTTTATGGTCTGCTCCTACTTTAGTAATCTTTTTAATAACTGTTCTGCTAAAACATTTCTTTACTTCTACTCTAGCAAAGGTTCTGTTTCCTACTATTCTCCAGTAGTAGTTTTTGTATTTTTGATATTTCATAAAGCATGGATTATGAATTGTTTATAGTATATGAATTAAGTTTAAGCTACTCCTTTATCTTTACAATAATCATACCACGCTTCCCACGCTTCTAATTCTGTTTTTCTATCAAGTGAAGTTGAGCCTGATAATCCCCATTTACCACTTGATTTCTTAAAAGGTTGAGCGTTGAAACTACAATCTTTAAGCTTTTCTTTTATTTCTTTTATCTTCATATTGTTTAGTTAAGTTAAATTAGAGTTTAATTATCTAGTTTTATTTTATCATCTTTCACACTACACCAATCTGATTTTAAATTTGCTGTGTTATAAAAATGATATTCCCCACCTTTGGTTTCGCATTCTTCTAATCTATCTGAAATTAGTTTAACTGGCTCAAATTTTCTATATGTAAGAAATCCTAAGATAAAACCAATTGTTAAACATACTGTTATTGTTCCGTAAAATGTTACATTAAAAAATCTATCTTCTGTCATATTATTATAGTTAATTAATTATCTTCTTTCCAGTCTTAGGACTTCTAATTCTGAAATCAAAAGCACATTTAGGACATTTCTCTGTTTCCTTTGTTCTACTTGCACCACATTTTTCGCATTTTATATATCTCTCTTTCATATTATAGTTAAATTAAAATTAAGTCTTCTAATTTACTTATCTCATAAACACTTACCGAACTGTGATTATCTTCTTCTTCTCTTTTTACTTTTCTTTCTGCATCATTAAAATCTTTAGCTAATACATAAGCTGTTCTTACAATTGTATCACAACCTTGAGATGAGTATTGATATTTTACTTTGTATGTCTTCATAGTTCTTTTAAATTAAATTCATATTTTATTATTTCATCTTGTAAATCTTTCACTGACCATTTCTTTATTTTATTTCCATCAGCTATTAATTTTTTAAGCCATTCAACCCCATAAGTATTTAAAAGATATTCTGTATAAGCTGGATAATTACCAGATTTAGCTACATTACAACCATAGCAATTTGGATTACAATTCCTTTCATCCCATCTAGTTGAGCGACTTGCTCTCCCAACATAATGAGCATTTTGAGAGTCTTTCCAGTGCATTACTTTTCCACAACATACACATCTTACCATTCCTAATTTATCACTTGCTACCTTTCTTATGTATTGTGAGAATACTGCATCTAGTTTTTTTGTTAAAACACTTGGAGAGTTTGCTTTCTTTTCTTTCTTTCTTTTCTTAGTTGCTTTTTTTCTTACAAGGAGATTTCTTTTAGCCTGTTTTGCATTTGATATTCTTAATTTCTCTTTTCTACATTCGGGACAAAGCCTTGAAACGATTATCTCATTTCTCCTAAAAGGTTTAAATTCTATCTTGCAAGTTTTACATTTAATTGTTTTCTTCATACTCTATTTTTAATTTGTTGTACCATTTTTTAAAAGCGTATATAAATATTCTTATCATATTGATAGGCTAGGTTGAAGTTTAGCATTGGCTATATCGTCTTGTATTTTGCGATATTTGGGGCTTAGGTTGTCTTTTAAGGGTTGAGTGATACTATTTGACCTTTTAAGATAAAACATCATAAACTTAGGGTTTTCTGGGCTTCTCTTACAATCTAGTATTCCTTGGCTTCTAAGAGTTCTGCATACTCTTGAAATTTCACTTCCCCACATTTGTCCCATATAAATTGAGCCACTTTTTTTAGCTGGGGTAATGAAATCGAATTCTTCTAAATATTTAATTACCATTTGTTTTTGTGTTAGCATATTT
>Ga0222683_1000311_pt1 | contig 18880 bp, 13 predicted proteins | sample AntAcemetage1073_FD_179841 | JGI IMG/M metagenome (GOLD analysis project Ga0222683, IMG submission 179841) | Saline water microbial communities from Ace Lake, Antarctica - #1073 | ecosystem: Environmental > Aquatic > Non-marine Saline and Alkaline > Saline | place: Antarctica: Ace Lake... | reverse complement strand
AACTGCCGGGCAATTGGTAAAAAAATTTCATCCAATAATTTTGTTACAGCATTATTTCCATTACCATAACTCAGAGGAGCATTCACAGTATACCCTTCCCCCTCTCCGCGTCCTATCTCGCTTGTAACCCCCGTTCCTGGATAATGTGGGTACAGATGAAATGATTGATACAAAACATCCTTTCGGTCATAAAAAATATCTTGTATTCCATTCCCGTGATGCACATCCATATCAAAAAATAAAATTCGTTTTCCTTGCTTTGAAATTTCATTTGCCGCTATTGCCCCATTATTAAAAAGACAAAAACCCATTGATCTATTTCTTGTGGCATGATGACCAGGAGGTCTTACTAGGCCAAATGCATTATCCGCCTTTCCTTCAATCACATTTTTAGCAAGTTTGACCACACCCCCTGCAGCTAGTCTTGCAGTTTCATAGTCTGACTTACATACATAAGTATCAGGATCTAGCCATGACCCCTCACTTGAACTTATGTCTTTAATTCTTTGAATCATCTCCTCTGAATGAACATCATAAAGCATCTCTTCAGGCAAAAGCTCAGGTTCAACAAATTCAAGTTCATCATAGAAAGGTGCTTTTTTGATTTCATCCATCATTACAAGAAGTCTTTGTGCATTTTCAGGATGAGTCGCATTGTCGTGTTTTAGAAACTCCTTGGAATATACTATTTGAGTAGCCATAACAAATCAAGAAAACTAAATACAACAGCCAGATATAAAATTAATTCAAAATAATACGTAGAACATCATAATGTTTTGATCACCACAATGCGAATTAAGAATGCTAACACTCTTTACCAATTTAGGGATTGCTGAAAAACAGATTTCACCACCTATAGATGCTGCTACCTTCATAAACAACTTAAGAAATTGCTGGTGATTTAAGTATTTTCAGAAGCTTGAGTTCCTCATCATTGAAGTAATCGCTTTCAATTACATATTCCCGCTCCATTAATACCATATTATCCCTCAAATTTATGTGGCAGAAATGCCAGCATAGGAGGATAGTGGGGATGCACCCTTGCTGGCATGTCTCCCGTATTTATCGTCTGTATAATGCCATGAAGGGTGCTGGTGGTTTATATATGTAAAAGAGGGGTTGGTGAAAGTATTCATTTCGGTTTCTACAGAATCAACCTTTCAGAGTCTATTTCATCTGTATATTTCTCGGCTCCTTGCTCAATTGCTTGTTCTACAGATAACCTGTCTTTCATGAGAAATATCCTATTACTACCGAGTTCCGTTTGCTCTATTGAATTCTTCAAAATGGCAGCATACTTTTTGAATCGGTCTATTTTCACAAGGTAATCACTTAGATTTTCAATGATAGTGGCATCAAAACCAGCCTCTCCCATATATTTGATAATCTTGTTTAGTTCGCCAGCCGTACCGCACTCAAATCGGTAGTTCCCCTTATTGTAATATTCGGATAGCTCCTTGAAAATCTCTTTATCATTGAAATATTGCTTGAAACAGTATAATTTTCCTATCTTGAAGATATTAACCTTTCTTCTGCGCATATCAAACTCCATAATTACTCACCATCAATCAAATCTACAACTCTACGATAACTACCGATTTATTCTTTAGGACGACGTACTTCTTCTGCTTTCTTTACTTTCTCTAGTGTTACATCAATTATGTCTCCATATTTCCAGTTTCTCGCAAGAAAATCAATTTCAGACTCCACATGTATCAATCTTCTTGGATCATAACCCTTTTTTCCTTTAAACATTGGAGGCATTGCACTTTTTAGCATCTGCGCCAACTGATTTTGAAAGCCAGGTGGAAATGCTGAGCCATCTGGTCCAACACCTGTTACTTTGATTGGAATATTGTCTAAACCTTTTTCTTCTTGACTATAATCAAGCTTATCTACTGGCTCCATCAATACTTCAACATATCCTTCCTTTTTCTCACTTGGTTTTATGCCTTTTATTTGATATGGGATTGTTATCTTATTTTCTACCAATTTTTCTCCTCCATGTATATAACCATATAACAGACTCCCATCTTAAAAACATAACTAAAAAAATCTTCAAGGTGACCTCTCCCAAAGTTATATAAACCACCATGTAGTAAGTAAAGGGGTGAGAATATGTCCAATAATACCTACCAAAATCATGCAGACATGAGGATCAAGGAAATCCAGGAACGAAATCGAAATATTACCATTCGTAAGCGAGTAAAAGAATTAATGGAAAAATACTCTGAATGAAAAACATCCTAACTCAGAATAATCATAAGATATTTTTGATATAATTTCTCTCGATGTAGATTGATGTGTTTTAAAGCAAATAATGATTGTTTTTTAGATGGAGGTAAGATATTCTCATATGAAAATCTCTATAAATCAGGGTTTCATGCATCTGAGATGGGTTAATACATTATTTCCACTTACTCCCTCCTGAGCAGATGGTATCTATATATCTTCAGAAAATTATAAATAGTAGATTTATATTTCAACCCACAGAATGGTGTATTGGTTTCTGCTAGTTCTTTTTTATTCTAGGCGGAGAACTTTACACTTATTCCCTCCCATTTTACTTCAAATCAAATGACAAAAAATATTCAAAATCAATTATTTTGTTTGAACTCCGGTTGAAGAAGGTGCAGTAAAGAGGGGAAAAGATAGTAATTTTGATGCAGCCTTTTGGAACTCGAAGATATTTGAATCTACTAAAACATCAAACGAAACATCGCCGGTACTGCTCCTGTAAAAAATTCAATTATTGCCGCGCACTCACTATTCTAATAATTTAAGTACAGACAACACATTGAGGTATTTATCCAATTATATTGGGGGATTGATAGCTATGACCGACATGTTACTTGGAATTTCACCTGATTTTCTGTACATACATAAGAAACAACCAAAACCAGTATCTGATTATCACAGACCATATTTTCTGGCTTTCTGTCCAAAAGAAAGAAACATAGAGTCTGCCAGAAAAGAACTACTTAATAAATGGAAAAACAACACATCAGATAAAAGCGATCTATCGAAAATAGAAAAGATAGGAGATGTTGAAAGTTATAGAAGCTTCTGGAGGCACAATGAAAAAAGAAATGTATTTAGGGTTTATACCAAACAATCATATTTTGTTCCAGAGGTGAGCGATTACCTATTTTTCAACCATGGGTTCTATACTGCCGAACATGACATTCCATACCACCAAAGAGCACTTATAGATTTAGCAGCAGAAGGAAAAACATGGATTTTTGATTCTGGTGGTAAAAAGGAAAAACTAAATGTTTTAGTCTATGATATCGAAACCACACAGTACGAACAAGAAAAGAGCAACGTTCCCATAGACATTATAGGACATACTGATTTTGATATAACCTTTGAATCGAATAAAAATCTGGAAAGCGAGGAATTCAGTTTTGACATTATAGATTGCCCCACCCATTCAGAAGATATAGAGATTAAACAACTTGTTTCACGCAATATCGATGAGGAGATAGAAAATCTCTATAAATTCTGTAAACTACTCATGCATTACGACATTATATCCGGGCATAACATAGCAGGTTTTGACAACCTACAGATATATAACAGAATAAATTGGATACTAAACACCCATCAATCCCGTCTTTCAGATGACGAGAGAAAAACGTTTCAGGATTTTATCAGTAAATTTAGCAGGAGAGATAAATCATTTCATTTTGGGGTTGGATCCGAAGTTGTAAACTTTTATCCCTGTAGTTTTGATACATACCCTGCAACACGAAAATTTTATTCATTTTTAAGTTCGTTTAGCCTAAAAGCAGTCGCTCCTTTTCTTGGCGTAGGTGTTAAAGATAGGATTATTCTCACACCTTCTCAAATGAAGATAGATGATAGAACTCTCAAATATAACAAGCATGACGTCATAGAACAGATGGGCGTAACACTTAATCTCATTCAACAGGCTTTACCGCTTTCATTTACCACATGTATGCCATTTGAGACGTTGCTGTCATCCGGTGCTGTTAACATGTGGGATCATATGGCGCTCCTTCGTGGGAGTATACAGAAAAAAATTATTCCTGCAACATGCCGAGTAAGCTCTATTTGTAAGGATTTGCTCACTCATTTCAATGGATGCACCAGCCGAGAAGAAATTGTGTCCCAGGCAAAACAAAAAAGGGATCAACTATCCAAAGAATTTGTTCGTGTCCTCAAATATGGCGAGGAGATGCCTGAATGGACGCTGTATCCATATGTTGTGTTTAATGAAAATGCAAAAGATGCTGATGAGCGCATAAATTATCATATGCCAGGTGGAATGACCATTAAACCAGATAAAGATGCGAAATCTCATTTTATCCCCTGGTACAAGGTAGTGATTGCTGATGTCGGAGCAATGTATCCTACGATTTTAAAAGCATTAAATATTGGTGCTGACACTGTTCGACTTTGCCCTAGGGACGATACACCTGACATGTGGGTATGGTTTAAGAAATTACCACAGAAATTTTTTGAAAACGTTGATGTGAAATGGCGTAAAATTACCGAACTGGAAGGATTTGCTGATAAGGGAGTTATGGTTGGCATTAGAATTGATAAAAAACCTGGTGTTGTTAATTGCGCGATGACAGGCATTATGAGCATGATTCAGCAGATCAAAGATGAGTTGCAACAGGTGAAATCTTCTGGTGATTCTGAAGAATTGAAACGTTTGAAGATGATGTATCAAAGTGTGAAAGGAGCTCGAAATGCTGGAACACATGGTATCCTTAGTGCTCCTAATGTTTCTGGTCGGCAGTTTAATTTGTGGGGTGCTGGTGCTATTACCACAAAGGGGCAGGTTATTCTTGATGAAACACTACATATGTTGCAAAAAAAAGATATTCGTGTTACTTATGGAGACACAGACGGTATTTATATGGGATGTTCTCGTTCTATCGCAAAGCTTCCTAGTTTTGCAAAAGCACTTGGAGTTGAAAACCTGCCAGATGATGTCAAGTGGTTAACATCTCCAGAGGATGCTGTATCTGCAATTGGAGAATGCAACAGTAAATGGCAAAAGGAGTTAGACTATCCAAAGTTTGAATTAGAACCTGAGTACCATGATGCCATGGTGTTTGTAAAACATAAAAACTACCTCATCTTCGATGAAAAAGATGGCAAAATCGAGATGAATACAAAGGGAAACAATTTCAAGGGCTCTGATAAAGCAAACATTGCACGTAAGGTGCTTAAGGAAATAATGATAAATGTCCTTAAAGAAATACCATATTGGACGGATGAAAAAGAAGCAAGAAATGATGTAAGAAACAGCATAAAGAGTAAAACAAAGGAAATACTGTTAAATCTTGATCTATCAAAAGTGGATATCGATGACCTAACATTGATTCAATCAGTCAAACCTGCAAAACAATATAAGACAAATCAAGATGACTCGATGTCGACTTTTGGAAAGCGCGCCACAGCATTAGAAAAACTTCTTGGCCAACCCATAAAATCCCGCATTAAACTAAAGTTTGTAATAACAAAAAAACCACTTCCAGGCATTGCAAAACCATCAAAAAGCGGCGTAAAACCAATTGATTACATGTACCCCATGGACCTTTTAAAGGATGTTGGAGAAATCGATCTTAAATGGTATAAAAAGATGATTGAAAACTATATTCAGGGTGCATTTGGTCTTTCAGATATAGAGGCAACGGAACAAAAAGGCCTAGATGCATGGATGTAATCTCATTTTTTGATAACAACTGTAAAGACACCTGATAATAATTGTATAATAAACCGTTTATAAGCTAGACAGCAAAATTATAACTAGATAACCATGATGATTGTAGGACAAGTATCAAGCAAACAAGAGGCAGATGAAATAGCATCTATTGCTAAACTCTTTGTTGTTGGACAACGTATAAGATTTCTTGCTAGGGAAAGAAAGGATTAAATCCTCCTATTATTCATTCTTATTTATCCAGGGATACTAAACCACTTATTCACCCCCCCCATCTGGTAAGTAAGAACTAGGCGATATTTACCCAGACAATAAATATGTCCTCCGGCATTGAAATTTTCTTTTTCTCTTTCTTCATCTATACATACCATCCTAATATTATGCTACAGTGAATCACGATACCAATAACCATGAATATGTTTGTCATGTAAATACATTTTGTCCCACGAAATAATATTACTAAAAGTTTTTATAATGAAGAATTATTAATAATATGTAAAGGAGATAGATTATGAAAAATGGAAAAATTTCAACAATTTTTGTAATACTTTTAACACTTTCACTAATTTCCAGTGGCATTAGTGCAGTTTATACCAAATCAGACCATAAGCAAACAGAGATACCAAATAATAAAACAGCAGAATTTTCTCAACAGTTTTCAATGCCTGAAATAAAAGATAACGACGAATTTTTAAATATTCGACTTAAAGAAGCAAATTCGTTCATAAAAAACACCGGAGAACCTATCTTGCCAATTTTTTTAAAAACCTTTGAATTTCCTTTAGGCACCCATATTAAGGAAATAAATTGCATCTGCTCTAAAACAGAGGAAATGCATCTTACGAAAGAAATTATTTCTGCATCGAAACCAATTCCATGGAATTATGGAGAGGATACAACAGATTTAGAAAAAAATGAAGAAATCTACAACAGCAATCAATTATTCCCAAAAAGCGAGTATTCCTACAAACTTTCCGGAGGATTAAACAGAAACAACAAACCTACAACATTTTTGACAGTACAATTGAACCCTATCAGATACGCCCCATCCAAAGATAGCATGGAATTTGTCAAATCTATGAAATTGGAAATCACTTATGAAGAGCCAAGAAACCCTCTCGTGCTCCCTGATGAATATGATTTGCTCATAATTTCCTATGATAAGTATGCATCCCTTCTTGCGCCTTTAGTTTTACACAAAAACAGCAGAGGCGTTTCAACTAAACTTGTAACTCTTAGCGAAATATATGATAGTTTTTACTTCCCAGTACAAGGACGAGACAAACCAGAAAAAATCAAATATTTCATCAAAGATGCAAAGGAAAATTGGGGCGTGACATATGTCATGCTGGTCGGAAACTTTAGGAAAATGCCTATCCGATATACTCATTTGGAAACAGATACTGGAGGGACATATGAAGAATTGGAATTCATAAGCGATCTTTACTATGCAGACCTCTATGATTCTGAAGGGAACTTCTCGAATTGGGATTCCGATGGAGACGGCGTTTATGGCGAATGGCCCTACCCTGCACAACAAGCAATGGAAGATGCTGTTGATCTATCTCCAGATGTATATATTGGCAGACTTGCATGCATGTATGGTTTTGAAGTAAGAACACTTGTAGAAAAGATAATCGACTATGAGGAAAATGCCTATAGATCTGATTGGTTCAACAAGATGATAGTTGTCGGTGGCGATACTTTTGATAAAGACTTAGAAGAGGGGACAGATTATAGCGAAGGAGAAGAGGCAAACGAGAAGGCCTTAGAGATTATGGAAGGATTTGACACAGTGAAAATATGGGCATCTATTGGTAATCTTACAACTGTAAATATTCAAAACGAAATTTCAAAAGGTGCTGGTTTTCTATATTTTGTCGGCCATGGCAACCCTAGAAACTGGGGAACACATGTAAATGGAGACTACGGAAATTGGACCGAGGGAATTTTCAACAAAGACATGTTAAAATTTTCAAATGATGGAATGTACCCTATCTTAATAGTAGGTGGATGTCATAACAGCGAGTTCGACGTTACACCATTCAATCTTCTCAAAAATCCTAAAAAATCATGGATTTTTTCAACCTGGGTCCCAGAATGTTGGAGTTGGTTCTCCGTAAAGAAGAGCGGTGGCGGTGCCATAGCATCCATAGGGAGCATAGGGTATGGTGGTGTAAATATTGGAGATTACAATGACAACGATATTCCCGACTGCATAGAAGGAGCTGATGGATGGTTTGAAACCCAGTTTTTTAAATTATATAACGAGGAGAATATCGATTTTCTAGGAGAAACCTATGGACAAACCGTAACAGATTATGTAAACAATTTCCCGGTTTATTCAGACAGATATGACTGCAAAATCGTAGAAACACATGTGCTATTTGGCGACCCCAGTCTTAAAATTGGGGGGTATGAATAAGATACATATGTCATCCTGCAAAATAATGAAAAAGAAACCATCCACATCAAAGTAGGTCAAAATTAAAATTGTCAATGTAAAATAAAATAGGAATATTTAAATATAAAATACCATGATTACTTATCTAGACAATTATATCAAGGAGAAAACATGACAAATAGAGACAATCATAGGAAGAAAATTATTTTACAAACACTAATTCTATTCATTGGACTTGCCATTGCCCCCATCCTAACATCAACTGTAGCAGAACATGTCGAAAACAACCAATCGGGTATCGAAACTATAACTTTCTCCAAACACTTTTCATCACTCATCATAGACAAAAATGAAGAATATGTGAAAATCAATATGCAGGAGGAAAACTCCTGTACAACAAGACCAGGTGAGCCCAGACTTCCTGTTTTTACAAAGACCTTTGAGTTTTCATGGGGAACAGAAATAACGGATATCAAATGTACGACCTCAAATGTTGAAACAAAGAGCATCGAAAAGAAGGTAGAACCTGTACCATCACATCAAAGTATAAATGATAATTCACCTATCAAAAAAGAAATAGACCAGGAGATATACAACAGCAACAATCCATATCCAGCTAACTGGTTTAGTTACACACAGGGTGCAGGATTAAATAAAAATGGAGAACGTGTTTTGTATCTCTCAATACACACATATCCCGTGCAATATATTCCATTGGAAAACACCCTCAAACATATAGATAACATACAAACAACCATAACATACAAAGAACCAGAAATTACCAATGCAAATGCTGACACAAAATATGATCTTGTTATCATTACGCCATCACAATTTTCCAGTAGTTTAACGCCCTTAATCAATCATAAGAACAGTCATAAAATGAACACAACCCTAAAAACCATTGAAGATATTTACAACGAGTTTGATGGGCGAGATGAACAGGAGCAGATTAAATATTTTATTAAATATGCTATAGAAGAATGGAATACTGAATATGTGCTTTTGATAGGAGATATCGAAAAATTACCCATCAGAACCACAGATGCATACCCTTGGACAGGGCACCATGGAAACGGCATCCTTTGCGATCTTTACTATGCAGACATATACGATGAAACTTTTAACTTTTGCAGTTGGGATGCCAACGACAATGATGTTTTTGGAGAAGCAGAATATATTGGTTTTCCACCAGAAGCAGTTGAAAACATTGACGATGTAGACCTCTATGCTGACGTAGATATAGGACGAATCCCATGTACAACTGAAGGAGAACTCACCTCAATTGTAAGCAAAATCATTACCTATGAGGAAGTCACCTATAACCAGATCTGGTTCAAAAAAATAATATTGGCCGGTGGAGACACGTTTCCTTTATCAAAATTTTCCCCACCATTTGTTTATGAAGGAGAAATAACAAATAAAAAAGTAGGACAACAACTCCCTGGATTCGAACAGGTGAAACTGTGGTCCTCCAAATATAACCTAAATGCCTTTTCCTTTAACAATGCAATAAAAAAAGGAGCCGGGTTTGTCAGCTATGCCGGCCATGGGTTTGAACATGGATGGGGCACCTATAGACCCAATGCCATCAGAAGTAAAATGGGAATACTCCAGCCCTTATATTATACGCCATTTATCAAATATATCAGAAACGAGCATAAACTCCCGATTATTTTCTTCGACGCATGCCTAACAGCAAAACTTGATTTCAACATAACAGATCTTAAAGATTATTACGGGGCAGTGGTAACACTATTCAATCTACTTCCCAGGGCAAGATACACCCCTTCAGATCACCTTCCCTGTTTTGCATGGTGTTTCCTTAGAGAGGAGGATGGAGGGAGCATTGCCGCAATTGGTGCAACACGATCAGCATACACTTATGTTGATAAAGATGGGGTATACGCCGGTGCAGGATATTTAGATGTTCATTTCTTCAAAGCATATGAAGAAGGGGCAACGTTGGGAGAAATGCTTACGCAGGCACAAAGCGATTATATAAACTATGTTGGAAAAGACTTTTTCACAATTGAGGAATTCATATTGCTTGGAGATCCTAGCCTCAAAGTCGGTGGATACCCGTAATCCAAACATTTTGTAAAATAATTAAAAGCTAGCAATACCTATTTCCCACTATAAAGGAATTATTTTAAAACAATTTAAATTAGGGGAAAAGTTGTTCTTCCAACACCTATGAGCAACATTGTACTACCCCCTACTAAGTAGGAGGATATTGCCATTCATCTGTCGAAAAAACAACGATGTAGGACAGTCTATCCAAATAATGCGCCAAGTCCTGCTGCAGCCTCTTCCTCTGAAACCTCTTCCTCTTCTTCCTCTTTCTTCTTTTCTTCTTTTTTACCGTCTCCAGAAGAAGATGACTTCTCAGATGTTGCTGGTGCAGCAGCTACTGGAACCGCAGCTGATTTGATTGCTTCTTCAATATCTACTCCATCAAGAGATGCAGTTAACGCCTTAATTCTTGTAGCATCAGCCTTCACACCGGCAGCAGTTAGAACTTTCTTTACGCTTTCTTCCGTGATTTCTTTGCCTGCCGAATGAAGAAGCATCGCACTGTACATATATTCCATTATCTTTTGCCTCCTATTCATCTTATGTCGTTTTTTTCTTTAAATCTTCATCAAGCCCATCTTTTATCTGAGATGCCAGTGAAGTCATAGAGTTATGTGCCTTTGAGATCAAATGCTTGATCGTTTCTTTGTTAAGTATGCCTCTTTCTATGGCAAGTACAAGGGCATCACTATGCGCCTTGGCCAACAATGGCTTAACAGTTATCTTACTAACCCATGCAACCTCTACTGCAAGGTTGAATGCATTACTTAAAGCTTGTTGCATGCTTGCTACAAACTCATCCATATTAATATCCAATACATCAGGCTTGAAAATGTTACCATCTTCAAATGCTCCCTGAAGAGACATACCTATCTCAACAGGATATATCTCAAGACGTGTAAGCATCTGTGCTACATTCTTTGGTATCTTATTACCAGCATCAACAACGACCTTGTCTTTTTTAATTACAACCTTGCCTTCCTGAATGGCTGCAGGGATACCAGCCTTCTGCAAATCTCCAACAATAGGACCTGGTTTAAATGGAGTGGCACCCGCTTTAACCTCGATATCCAAACTGGCAATCTCTCCACCTTTTGCCGGGGCATTTGTACGAGTAGCCTTAATTTTACCATAAAGTTTGAAGGGATTCATATCTGTAGCAATAATCGCAGTCTGGCCAGTAACTAAATCTCTTAATGCCGATATACCTTTCACCTTTTTCTCAGCATCATCAAAAGCCCTAGATATAAGAGAATTTTTTGACGAGCGGACATCAGCAATGTTGCGAAGATTTTTCCTCATATGTTGCATCTGGGGAGCAGGGATACCTCCAATCTCAACAACACTTACAACTGGTTTGCTAGTTAAAAGATTGGTAAGATTTTCCACCTCTTTATATTTCCATTCTGCAACATGAGCCATAACAATCACCCTAAATTATCCTCTCAGATGGCCCCATAGTCGTTTTGACATGAACAGAACCAATATTCATGCGTCCACGTTCCAATAAGCCTTCTAACCGTTTTATAATTACATCTATGTTTTCAGCGATATCTTCGCCAGACATATCTTCATTTCCTGCAACAGTATGAAACGTTTTGTTACCTTTGGATCGTAGTTTAACAGTATTGCGCAGATTTTTCACTAAACCTGATACATCGGCATTTGGAGGTACCGGCCTAGGCATCTTACCTCTTGGACCTAAAACAGTACCTAAGGTTTTACCAATAGTAGGCATAAGTGGGGCCTCAGCAATAAAAAAATGATGAGAGTCGGCTATTTTTTTGAAAGCTTTTTTATCACCAGAAAGGTCCTCGATTTCCTCAGGTTTAATCAGTAAATCAACGTGCTTCTTAGATTTTAAAGCAAGCTCACCACTTGCAAATATAGCCACTTTTGCCTCACTACCTCTTCCTTTTGGCAGAATGATTTCCTCATCTACTCGATTTTTGGGAATGCTAAGATCCACGTTTTTTAGATTTATGACTACGTCTACGTTCTGCTTGAATTTTCTATCTAGCTTCTTGGATTCTTCCAAGATTTTTCCAACCGCATCAACTATCTTTTTGTCTGCCATAAATATCAATTTGAATGTTTTAATGCCTTTTTCTCCATATGGTCATGGAAATGTAGTTGTCGGGAATGACAATCCTGTTTATAAAAGTTTGGTCAATTTTAGTAACTTATTCGCTCTAAAATTAGTTCAAGTATCTCTTCAGGTCCTCTAACCTTCTTTAGCTCCTTTTTAATGATAAGAGGAGTGCCTTCTATATTGGTCCTATTAACCTTCCCTTCTACAAAGAGAACAGCCTGTTTCTCTGTTATTTTTGAAATGCTACTGACAATTTGAGCCTTCCTAAGTAATTTTTTGTTGTATTTGTGTACACAGGTTAATAGTATTCTCTCTTTATCCTTACTTACTGCATCAAAAGGACAACGCCCCATTGGAATAATCTCATATCCAACCTTTTTCAATATTGAAAATACCTCTTTTTGAAAATCTTTTAGTTGCCCTGTCTGGTCATGGGAAGAAGCGGGTTTTTTTTCTTTTTCTTCTGAATGGTATATTTTCTGGCTCGTTTTTAATATATCAATTGAGCGAGTGACAGTATCGCCCAGTAACTCTTCGATTCTTGACGCAAATTCTACGCGCGCATTCATACCATCTTCATACATCCTCACCGTTCGCCGTGAAACTTTCACAGAACGCGCAAATGAACCTAGTGAAATATTTTGTTGCTGTCTAAGTTTTAATAGCCTTTCATTGTCGAGATTCACATAGAAACCGCCGGGACCAGCATATATTTTAAGTGGAACCCCATCGAGAAGACGACTTTCAAGAGTTTCCGGCGAAATAGCCTGGATTCCAAATCGATCATACACTACCTCATTTTCAAGAAATCCTGTTCCACTTCGCTCCCCTATTAGCAAAGGATGCCCCTTCAAAAGTTCAGATAGAACCTTTAGTTCTTCAGCAACATCCTCAGATAACGCATTGACATTCGTCAAAACTTTAATTATGAGTAGTGAGTTGTCTCTTCTTGCAACTAAATCAAAACCTATTGGACGCATAGAATACAAATCAGAAACATAGAAACCTGCATTACTCAGGGTTTCTCTGACGTCCTTAACTAGCTCCGCTCTATTCATTGTATACTGGGATAAAGAGAGGCATAATATATAACAATATCGGGAGTGAAACCATCTGGATAGGCATAGACGACACAGATTCTAGAAACGGTGGATGTACAACTCATGTAGCTCAAACCATCGTAAAAAAACTGACTGATGAGAGCCATGATATAATTGGATACCCACAACTTGTACGATTAAACCCAAATATTCCATGGAAAACTAGAGGGAATGGCGCAGTTTCTCTACAGGTCGGAGTCGGTACAGGAAAAAAAGCGAAAATAGGGGAGATATCCAATAAAGACATCTTCTGTTTTTTTAGAGAGAAGGTCAAAGAGCGGAAAGAAACCAATGTGACAAAAATCGAAAAAATCGTAAAAAGTGTTATACAAAAGTATGCAAAATTTGAAGATGAAAATACGAATCCAGGATATGTTGTGCTCCAGAAACGCCCATCAATTGAAATCTATGAAAAAGCAGTAAGAGAAATTGTAACTGTAGAAGAAATTAAACAAATATTGAAACTGCATGAAGCATGCTATAGAGGGTACAAAAACTGTAGAGGGCTCATCGGTGCCACTGCCTCAATAGCTTGGTTGCCAATTCACGATAAAACATATGAGCTTATGGCATATAGGGAGGAAAGACGATGGGGGACAAAGAGAGAGATAGACGATGAATCTGCAAAAAAGATAGATAAATTATATCCATCAACATTTGATAATTATGATTATGAAAATAAGCATAATAGACTCGTGCCAAACTCTCCTTGCCCTGTTCTATATGGAATAAGAGGCGGCAACGTTGAAGAATTAGTAGAAGCACATTCTCTGGTAAAATCAGAACGGGTTGACAATTGGATAATATTTGAGACAAATCAAGGAACAGATGATCATTTGCAGAGAAAAAACATCAGTGAAATAAAGTCCTATCAATCCATTATCGCTGAAGGTACAGTAATCCGGAATCCACACAAAATAAAGGGCGGACACACTATTTTTACTATTGGTAATGACACAGAAAAGGTTGATTGTGCTGCTTATGAGCCCACAAAACAGTTTAGGAAGGTTATAATGGAACTTTATGTAGGCGATATTGTTGAAGTTTATGGCGGCGTAAGAGAAAAACCACGGACTATCAACATCGAAAAGATAAATGTAAAAAGTCTTGTAAAGAAGATTGAAAAACTAGAAAATCCTGTTTGTCCAATTTGTGGAAAACATATGAAATCAAAGGGCAAAGATCAAGGGTACAAATGTATTCGATGTAAAACAGAAAGCAAAAAACCAGTGATGAAAAAGAAGGAAAGGAAGATACACATCGGATTTTATGAAGTTCCTGTGTGTGCAAGACGGCATCTCAGCAAACCACTGAAACGAATTGAGCAATGAACATCAAGAGTAAGTTTTTCTCTAAAAACAACATCATGCCATTTATAGTCATGTACGTAATATTTAGGACTTATCGTCTGTTATTTTTCAGTTAACGAATTTTATGTTCATAAGTCCTAAATGTTTAGTTGTTGACTATATTCACTGGAACAAGTCTTGGAGTTATGATTGCGTACCTTTTTGATTCGAAGTTTTCCCGTTCTATACTGATGATTTTCATCGGAATTACCGTTTCTGCATCAATAGTAAGCATTGCTTTCCTCACTGGCCGCTATCTGCTTTTATATCACGGATAGAATTGCCATTATACCGAGTAACTGGGAAAATAAGTGAAAAAATCGAATTGACATACTGCTGACTGCTTTTTAGGATATGTCTAACGCAAATTTCACCAGATAATGATCTTGATTGGAAATGACAGAGGTATCGTAATGCTTTTTAAGGAACTACCAATACATACTCGCTAAACTTGTATGCGGGTGTGGTGTAGCCTGGTATCACTTAAGCTTGCCAAGCTTATAACTCGGGTTCAAATCCCGGCTCCCGCATCCCTTTCTCAACACTTCTTTTCTGGTTAGATGTTCAACCAGTTTTACTTCAAGAAAATAACTCAAATTCATGCCAGCATTTTTGGCTTTTTGTATAACATCAGCATCAACGCGCAATGTCACTTTTCGTCGAACCATAGTACGTCCATTGTACGTACACCAGACTTATAGTGGTTTCGGTTTTGGAAAGAGGATAGTGAGTAGTTGGCATAAAATGAGATGCCTGTTGCGTTAACGCTTGTTAAGGAAACATTTATATTATTATAGCTGTTGCCATATATTAGATTCTGTTTTTTGATGGGAGGACAGAACGAGGAGACAAAAAACATGAAAACAAAAATAATTGGAATTTTTATTGTGATGCTGATGATTGGAACTACAGCAACAGCGTTAACGGAATTAAATCAAAAAAGGATTACAGCCGAAAATTTCGAAGAAATAGTTGTTGAATATGACTTTGAAAAACCTATTCTTCAAACAATCAATATAGGGGGAGAAGTGTACAATAGGATAACATCTACAAATCTTGATCCTGCAGGGAAAATAGGGGAACCATTGGTACCATCAAAAGGAGCGTACATTCTTTTGCCACCTGAAGCAGAAATAACTAACATCAAAATAAATCATTTAGATAAAAACACTATCAAAACAACATATCCAATTGAACCAATGGAAAAACCAAAAACACTTGAGGAACTGGAAGAGATACATTTCCCAATACCAGACGAAAAAGTATATGCAAAAAACGATTTTTATCCAGGAGAACTATACACGAAATCTGGAATTTATCATTTTAGAGGATATAAAATACTTGTGTTGCTTTTACATCCAATACAATATAACCCAATAACGGGGGAAATACAATATTATCAACAATTTGCTGTTTCAGTTGAAACAACTAATCCAGAACAAGTATCAAATCTTTTTAGAGGAACTGAAAAAGATGAACGACAAGTTCAGACAAAAATTGATAACCCCTTAGGTGTAGAATTATATCGACAATGTCAACAACAGTCTTCTATTAATGCAGATAACTATAATTTATTAATTATAACAACGGATGAACTCAAAGAATACTTTGATTTCCTAAAAGAGGATCATGATGGGCGTGGAATACTTACTGAAATAAAAACTCTTTCAGATGTAGGGGGGTCTGATAGCCCGGAGGATATCCGAGATTTAATAAAAAACGAATATACAACAAATGGTATTGAATACGTACTCTTAGGTGGAGATGCAGATATTATTCCAGCAAAAATGATATATGTCGACGGAAAGGATGAAGAAAAATGGCAGGTATCTACTAATATGCCCGTAGACCTGTATTACGGATGTTTAGATGATGATGGTCCAAACAATGATGGCGGAGATTTGATGGCTGAAGTCTATGTCGGTAGAGCCTGTGTAGGAAACATAGGCGAAGTTGGTAAATTTTATGAAAAAACTATTACATATATGGATAAAAAACGAGGGACAGATTCTTATTTGGATAATGTGTGTTTTGCAGGAGAATACATGGGTGGAGATTATGGCATCGCTACGTTCTCGGGGAATGAGTTAGATCAACTTATTGATGAATGCAGTGATGATGGATATACAACAAACGGAATCCCATCGAATGGGTATGTAATTCAAAAATTATATGATAGAGATTGGCCAGGATTTAATGAAAATAATCCTTACGATACTGATTGGCGACCAGAGGATATAATTAACATTATAGAATCTGGTGTACATATAATTCCTCACAGCGGACATTCATGGTATAGGAGCTATATGAAAATGAGTTATGAATGGATAAGACAAGGCTATATTGATAATGACAATGAACCATTTTTCGCCTATTCCACTGGCTGTATGGCAGGTGGTTTTGATAACCCAGAAGGATATGACTGTGTTGCTGAATATTTCACTGCTAAATCAATTGATGGAGCGTTTGCAGGTATTTGGAATGCACGAAGCGGTTTCTTCTGGACATTTAGATTAGATAGCGATTCAAATCGATATAATAGAGAATTTTTTGATGCCGTCTACGGTGAAAATATTTACAACATCGCAAAAGCAAATCATGATTCTAGGGAAGATAACCTTCACCTTATTGATCGTTCTTGTATGCGATGGGTTTATTATGGTTTAAACTTGTTTGGTGATCCTACTGTAACTTTACATATTAGTTATCCACCTGAAAAACCAAATACTCCGGAAGGTCCTGCATCTGGTAAGGCAGGTGAAGAGCAAACCTATTCAACTTCCTCAACAGATCCAGAGGGAGATCAACTCTATTACAAATGGAACTGGGGCGAAGGTAACTTCAGTAACTGGCTTGGCCCGTATAACTCCGGAGAAACTTGTGAAACCTCATATACATGGACAGAACAGAACGAATACAATATAACAGTAATAGCAAAAGACATTCATGGAGAAGAAAGCGATTGGTCTGATCCTTTAGCAATTAGTATGCCAAAAAACAAGACTTTTAACACACCATTCCTAAACTTCCTGGAAAACCATCCACATCTGTTCCCACTGCTACGACAACTTCTAAGATTAGAGGTCTAAAAACCTCTTCTTTCTTTTCACTGGTAGAATATCAGGTAAATCTTAGCCGTTCTCAAGAGGATTAAAGTTAAAAATACCCTACTATTAAAAGCTATAAAACCGACCTTGTCATAAATCTTCCGAAGGTCTTCTTCGTTTTGGGCATTATAGTGTTTTAGATCAACATCCTTACGATGGCCCATGAGCAGTTTCTTTATGCTAGTCGGACCGCCTTGCCTGTCCCACTCTTGGCTGAAGAACTTACGCAGGTCTTTTACTTTTAAATCTGATTTTTTGAAAATTCTTGTTATGTGACTTTGGGTAAAAAGATTCTTGAAACCACTACCATTGTTAAACCATTCAAAATAATCCTTGAGAATTCGTTGTGCTTCCTCGTTAAAAAAAGATGTCCTACTCTTTGCAGTCTTCGTTGTTTGTCCTGAACGTGGATTATGATTTATTTTTACAGTTCTATTATCAAGATCAATGTCCTCTGGTTTAAGTTGGTAGAGTTCTTCCGCCCTCATACCTGATGTTGAACCAAGAAGAACGATGGCTTTTATCTGCTTGAAATACTGATGTCCTTCATAATAATTTAATGTTTTTTGAATGTCTTCCGTGGTCACTCTTTTAGGCGTATATTCTGGATCAGGTGGAAGTTTGATAGTAGACACCCAATCAACATTAAGATATTCTAAAAAACGTCGAATCTGATAAATTTGTTTTTTGTAGTATGTTAAAGGATGGTAGTCTTTTAATTGTTGAAAGTATGCTAATGTTTTATTCTCATCAATTTGCCAATCAACATATTCTAGATATTTCAGTAGCCAATTTTTGCATTGATTATACCATTGTTTGCCGATTCCCTGAATGTTTCTACGGGCAAGATAATTATCAAAATCATTTTTTGAAATTGGACGATTCCCTCCTAGAAAATACCGCTTGCCAAGCTTATAACTCGGGTTCAAATCCCGGCTCCCGCATTTTTATTTTTAGATGGTCACAGCTACCATAAATTTAGGTAAAAATGAGCATAATTCTCCTTTAACTCAAAACCATTGAAAGCGGAGTTTATCACCACGTAACATCG
>Ga0222683_1000309_pt1 | contig 18939 bp, 22 predicted proteins | sample AntAcemetage1073_FD_179841 | JGI IMG/M metagenome (GOLD analysis project Ga0222683, IMG submission 179841) | Saline water microbial communities from Ace Lake, Antarctica - #1073 | ecosystem: Environmental > Aquatic > Non-marine Saline and Alkaline > Saline | place: Antarctica: Ace Lake... | reverse complement strand
AAAACATAATGTGAGTTTCATGGAATATGTAAAGGATATATTCTCCAAACGACACAGCATGACAAGATTATCTACACTAATCTTGGAAAAAGCAACAGTTAAACCCACAAGTTATTGAGCAAGTTCCTCTGCCGATAACTGTTCTAAAAAATTAGTTACGTGTGTTACATTCTCATTAATAATATCCATATTTTTGATACGTTCAAACGCATTTTCCAAGTCTTTAAAGGTCTTTGCCATAGACCCTCAATAGAGAAGTCACAAAGTGCTTGGGACTTTTAAGTCGTATCATAAGAGCCGCTGATGGGAATTGAACCCATGACCTATTCCTTACCAAGGAATCGCTATACCTCTAAGCCACAGCGGCATTTTTACTTCCCTGAATATGAAGGGGTTTATTTTACTTTTTGCAAAACTGGGTTAAACGCTAACGTTAATATTAATGATATTTATTTGAAGTGCAGGTGATTACAAATCAAATCCATAGATCTTCCTGATATCCAATCTAGCCCCTCACTCTCCAATTTCAAGTTAACTAGAGTAGGAGTAACTGGAGTAAAAAAGCTTGTAAATATAAAAAGACCAGATCGTGAGAAGATAACCTCTCTAGTTGTAAAGATGGATCTTTTTGTTGATCTTCCATCATCTCAAAAGGGAAGTCATATGTCTCGAAATCTTGAACTGGTTTCAGAAATCGTTGATATGAATATCCGAAAACCTGTCTCTGACCTTGAGACCTTTTGTGCTGAAGCAGCAAAACTCCTTTTAAAAAAACACGACTATGCAACCTATTCTGAGATCAAGGCAGAATCTGACTATTTTCTAGACAGAACTTATCCATCCGGCAAAAAAGGTCTTGAACCATATAAACTTGTAGCTGAAGCACGAGCAGAAAGGACAGGAGATGTAAAAAAGCTCATTGGCGTGAAAGTAATTGGGATGACTGCCTGCCCATGTGCCATGGAAGTCATAAGAAAAATTGGCAATTATAAGAAAAAAGATGTTCCTCCAACCCATAACCAACGCAACATCACCACACTAATGATTGAAGTGCCTGGCGAAGAGAAATCTGTCGATGCAGATGATTTGATTGATATTACAGAAAGGTCGTTTAGTAGCCCAACCTTTGGTATTTTAAAACGCGGGGAAGAAGGTAAACTTGTTTTTGACGCACATAAAAATCCAAAATTTGTTGAAGATGTGGTAAGAGATATTCTAAGTGAAATTTTGAAGAAGTATAAGAATCTTCCAGATGATGTATTAGTTGTAGTCAAAAGTGAAAGTGAGGAATCTATCCACAAACACAATGCTTTTGCTGAGAGGGTTACAACACTTGGCGAACTTAAAAAATAGATTGTTTACAGGTTAAAAACCTTTAAAAACAAGCTCACGATTACTCCCCATCCATGGCAAAATATCATATAGCTTGGCTACCTGGAGATGGCATTGGAATTGATGTGATGGATGCTGCAAAAATCATTCTTGATGCCATAGATCTTGATGCTGAATATATACCTGGGGATATCGGCTGGGAATTCTGGAAAAAAGAGGGAGACCCATTACCCAAAAGAACTATTGATCTTTTGAAGGAAACAGATTGTGGCCTATTCGGTGCAATTACCTCAAAACCCAATCAAGAAGCGCAAAAGGAACTTTCACCCGAGCTAAGAGACAAAGGTTTTGTTTATTCAAGTCCTATCGTGAGGCTTAGGCAAACATTTAATCTCCATACAAATCTGCGCCCATGCAAAGCATTTGAAGGAAATCCATTAAACTACCGTGATGACATCGACCTTGTTGTTTTTAGGGAAAACACAGAAGGGCTTTACGCTGGTGTTGAATTTTATCCAGTGTCTGAGGAAATTTTCAAGGCATTAAGCAGCCATAAAAAAATGAAAAAATTTGAAAATACTCCACTAACAGATTTGGCAATTTCTACTCGTATTTTCACGCGCAAAGCTTGTCAAAATATTGTCCGTCAGGCCTTTGAATATGCAAAGGAACATAATCGCAAGAGTGTAACACTTGTTGAAAAACCAAACGTCATAAGAGAGACAAGTGGGATGATGGTGCAAGAGGCACGAAAGATTGCTAAGGAATATTCTGGCATTGAACTTTGGGAAGCAAATGTTGATGCGATGTGCATGTGGCTTATAAAAAATCCACAGGACTATGATGTTTTGGTATCATCCAATATGTTCGGCGATATTATCTCAGATCTTTCTGCCCAACTTGTTGGGGGCCTAGGATTTGCAGCTAGTGGAAATATCGGCGATGATTTCGCTGTTTTTGAACCGACTCATGGTTCTGCACCAAAATATGCAGGGCAATACAAAGTAAATCCAACAGCAATGATCCAATCAGTTAAACTAATGCTTGACTGGCTTGGAGAGAGAAACGATGCTAAAAAGCTGGATCAGGCAATAGCTAGTGTAATTAAGGAAGGCAAGGTAAAAACCTATGATCTCGGTGGAAACAATACATCTCTAGAGGTTGCTGAGGAAGTAACAAGAAAGTTTGAGCAAAATTAAATGATGATTCATCCTTTCTATTTTTCATCCAGAAACTCTTTAAATGGGCATATGCTACCCGTCAGAGATTTGGAGGCTTAACTTATGACAGATAAAAAGAAAATAATTATAATGGGCGCAGCTGGTAGAGACTTTCACAACTTTAATGTGTACTACAGAGAAAATAACAAATATGAGGTTGTAGCCTTTACAGCCACACAGATACCTGATATTGCCGGAAGAAAATATCCACCAGAACTGTCTGGCAAACTATACCCCAATGGCATACCAATATACCCCGAAGAGAAATTAACCAAACTAATAAAAGAAAATGGTATCAACGAGGTCGTTTTTGCATATAGCGATCTGCCATATGAATATGTTATGGGGAAATCTGCGGTAGTAAACGCAGCAGGTGCCGATTTTATATTGCTTGGACCGGAAAGCACTATGATTAAGTCAAAAAAACCACTTATTGCTGTATGTGCAGTTAGAACAGGATGCGGAAAATCACAAGTATCTAGAAAAATATTTGAAATATTGCGTAAAAAGGGGCTAAAGGTTGCGTCTATAAGACACCCAATGCCCTATGATGCAGATTTGACAACACAAATTTGCCAGCGTTTTGCAAGCTATGATGATTTAGACAAATACAACTGTACAATTGAAGAAAGAGAAGAATATGAACCCTACGTTGACATGGATGGAGTAATCTTTGCCGGTGTCGATTATGGAAAAATCCTGAGTGAAGCAGAAAAAGAGGCAGATGTAATTATTTGGGATGGTGGTAACAATGACTTCTCATTTTACAAACCAGATCTATTGATCACTCTTGCCGATCCCCACCGTCCAGGCCACGAAATATCTTATTATCCTGGAGAAGTTAATACAAGATCAGCAGATGTTGTAATCATAAATAAGGTCAATACTGCAAACAGAGAGGATATTGAAACAGTTCGTAAAAACGTAAAAAATGTTAATCCTTCAGCACAAATCATTGACGGCATTTCATCAGTAATTGCTGAGGAAGGCAATCTAATTACAGGTAAAAAAGTACTTGTAATTGAAGATGGGCCAACAGTAACTCACGGTGGTATGAAGTATGGTGCAGGTACTGTTGCTGCAAATGACAACAATGCAGGAGAAATTATTGATCCAAGAAATTTTGCAGTAGGTTCCATTGCCGACACCTTCAACAAATACAATCACCTGACAAGTGTTCTTCCAGCTATGGGGTACGGTAAGAAACAAATAAGTGAACTAGAAGAAACCATCAACAATACTGAATGCGACGTTGTGGTAAGCGGAACACCAATTGATCTGAACCGAGTATTAAACTCTAGCAAACCAATTGTTCGAGTGAGATATGGAGTAGGAAAGGAAACTGCAAAGGATTTAGAAAAAATAGTTGCTGACTTTACTTCAAAACTACTTTAGTTTGCCTCCTTCAAGGGCAAATTGCGCAAGCAGTGCTTCTAATTGTATATGTTCATTGCTACCTTCAATCAGTCTAAACTCTGTTTCTCCTGCTTTTTCTATGAGTCTTACTTTACTTTCATCAGAAATTGCAAGATCAAATATTGTTTGGTGGATTTGTTTTATTATGTCTTCCCCACTTAAACCATAGTTTAAAAGAAGATCATAGAGTTGATTTCGTGCTGCCATAAAGTCTCCTGACAACGCAGAGTCGATCAATGTTTTGACATCCTCTGGTTTTGCAGTAGCACTGGTTTCATACAGTAACTTTGCCGTTATCTTTTTACTGATTGATGCGCCCACCTGCAAAACATTTATTGCTTTTCTAAGATCACCACGAGATACAAAGATGAGTGTTTCAAGGCCGTCCTGCGTAATTTCAAGTTTTTCTTTTGTAGCGATTTTACGCATGTATTTTTGGATATCCTCAGGTTTAATTGGACCAAATCTAAAAACAGTACATCGAGATTGAATTGGCTCAATAATTTTTGAGGAGTAATTCGCTGAAAGAATGAATCTACAAATGTGGGTATATTTTTCTATTGTTCTTCTAAGAGCCGATTGAGCATCATTTGTTAGGGAATCCGCCTCGTCCAGAAATATTATTTTAAATTGGTTTTTTCCAATAGGCGCCGTTCTTGCGAAGTCTTTGATCTTTCCCCTTACTGTATTGATGCCTCTTTCATCACTAGCATTTAATTCATTGAAATTTTGTTTCCATGTATCCCCAAATACTTCTCTTGAAAGTGCAATAGCGCTTGTCGTTTTACCAGTACCTGCAGGTCCTGCAAAAATAAGATGTGGCACATTCTTGGTTTTTGCATAAGCCTTCAATCGTTCTATTATTTTACTTTGACCGGCAACATCATCGAGTTTTTTTGGCCGGTATTTTTCAATCCAGATATCTTCCATTATAAACCCACACCTGTAATATATTTCAAGGATTAATGCTTTTGGTCTATGATATTAGCAATAATATCTGGAAGATTGTTAATGTTATTTGCAAAACGATGATCATCATGATAAAATTTAACATTTGCTTCCTGTGCTTTTGCAAATTCAATACTCCAAAAGTGTGGGACAACATCATCCTCTGTTCCCAAAAGTATGTAAATCTTAGCATCTAGTTTTCTTTCGAAAAGCAGATTATCTTTCATATCGGCAAGGATTCTTTTTGGCATGCCCTGAATTGTATTTATATCAACCTGTGGCGGGATTATTGCAGGGTTGATAAGTATTAGTTTTCCGACATTTGTTTGTTTGAGAGCAGTTTTTGCAGCCAGAAAACCTCCGAGAGATGAGCCGATTAGGACCGCTTCTTTGTCGTTTTTTATCTCATCACATATGCGATTTAAGCAACCAGCTATTACCAAATCTTCAGGTTTGCAATCGCGATATTTAATAGGTTTGACATTCAGTTTTTCTTTTAGCAACGCTCCCTTTGTGCTTTCCGGGCTGGACAGATATCCATGGATGTAATATAACATGTTTTCACCACTTTATCAGCGAGAGATAAAGTCTACATATACTCTACGGTTTCTTGGCCCATCCCCTTCATAGAAAAATATATGTTGCCATGTGCCTAAAATCAGTCTATTATCTTCTACAAGAATTGTAACTGATGATCCTAACAGGCTTGCCTTGATGTGCGCATCGCTGTTTCCTTCCGAATGATGATAATCTACCTTTTCAGGAACGATTCTTTTCAATGTCTCAATGATGTCCCGCTGTACACTAGGATCTGCACCCTCATTTATCGTAATTCCTGCCGTTGTATGGGGTATATAGATAATCACATGACCCCTTTGAAGGTTTTTTTGATCTACAAGATTTTGCACATCGCCTGTGATATCAATCATCTCATTTCGCTTCTTTGAAACAACCTTTAATTCAAACATATAACTCACTACGGGTCTCATATGCATATGTTGTTTAAAAATTATTGTTATTTCCTAGATAACATTTTTGTAGAACATTTTGATACACAGCGTTAGGCAAATAATATATGAAGATAAAACCAGAAGCAATTCTATTTGACATGGACGGTGTACTTGTTGACTCTGTTGATGCATGGTTGGCCTCACTAAATATTGCCTTGAGTCAATTTAACCATGAGAAGATAACACGAGATGAGTTCATTGAAAATTATTGGGGCCATGACCTCCATGATACTTTAGACATAATTGGTGTTGACCAGAAGGCAGTAAAGGTTTGTAATGGCGCATATGAAAAAAACCTGAACAAGGTGAAATTATATCCCAATGTTAAGTCTACACTCCACAAACTTAATGGCTATAAAAAGGGCATTATAACCAATACGCCGAAATATCAAACTCATAGAATACTTGAAAAATTTGATCTTAACAAATATTTTGATACTGTTGTTACCAGTGATGATGTAAGGCATGCAAAGCCCGACCCAGAAATCGTGTTTAAAGCCTGTAAATTATTGGAAGTTAAGCCTGGCGGCACCATTGTAGTTGGTGACACAAAAAGTGATATCGAAGCAGGGAAAGCGGCAGGTTGTACAATCATTGGAATGAATATCAAGGCCGATTATACTATCAGAAAAATGTCAGAATTATCAGAGATTTTTGAAACGATAAAACACTCTCAGTAGAAATAATATTAAAAGATAATGTGTGTTTAATTATGAAATCAAAAGGGGAAATGCTCAAAGTAGCAAGATGGCCTGCTAAGATAATACTTGATGAACTAAAGAAGTAAAAACTAAAAGGATTTATCCTTAGGATTCCGGTATAGTCAGCCAATGTTGTGGAAGATTTTCACTTTGTTTTCCGTTGTGAGGGTTGTAGAAGAACGCATCATTAAAGAATGCCCAGTATTCCTCCACAGGATATGGATGGTTTTTGAAATAATTAAAGGAGAATCCTTCGTTTTCTACTAGTTTATTGTCATCGTCATCCCAAAATGGCCCTGATGTCGCTTCAAGTTCCAACCATTCCCCGTTTTGATAGAGTTGTACCCATGCATGACCACCAATTTCCACTGAAAAGTTTACCTCTCCTACAACAACTTGGACATTAGTTTTTGGTATTTGTGCTGCTTCAAGGATTGAAACAAGAGTGTATGCTTGGGATTCGCAGTCACTAGCCATCTCACCAAGTACAGGATTGTTTGGGTTTGTTGGTGTATTTTGTATAAATGCAAAGGGCATGAGCCAAAGTTCGGGTTTCCCATGCAATGTTTGATCTGAGACCCAAGTCCATTGAACTGCAGAAGAGTATGCCTGTTGATTTGTAGTTATGCCATTTGATGTTATGTATGATTTCACTATAGGGTTATCTGGCGTTACATACTTCTGGTAGTCTGGTATCTGTGAAAAGTTCTCCTTTCGCAATATGAGATCTCGATACTTGATGAGTTTTTTCATCTTAAACGATTAGATCTTTTGGATAACCTCTTTTCTGTTCGCCTCTAAAAGCATTTGATTGAATTCTTCGTTTTCTCCAGCTATATATTCCCGGTTAATAGCAATAACATATGTTGATGCTGTTGCAATAATGAGAATCCCAATAGCGACTGCAATGAATGTTTTGCAATCGGATTTCACATAATGGCGAAATGGAGATTAGTGTATTAAATTTGCTTTTTGCAGAAACTACTTTTGATCCTATTTTAAATTTAATAACAGCAAAAATAAAAGTAAATGTATTAAAGCTTTTTTTTTTATAAAAACATTTAAAAACCCTCTTGTTATTTGTTTTTATTGGATGGGCATAGGGATTGATTGGTTATTGATTTTTGGAACAAATATGCATTTCTTTTTGTTGTCCTACGCCATCTTAGGGGGGGGAATAAAATATATAGATGCTGCATTCGATGAAAAAGTATTCAGTAAAAAAATAGCTCTAGTTGTTGCACCCTTGCTTGGCATTCTATGGGCATATACCATGTTTGCTAATGAAATCTCGACGACTATTCTTTTGGCAGTTATACTTGCTGTTCTTATTAAAGGCAAAATTGATAATCGTGCGCACATAATTGGATTGGTCACCATTGCCATTTTTAGTGTATTTGTAATATTTTTTATAGACGGTAGCGGACTTATGATGCTACCATTGGTATTACTCACCTCAGCAGGCCTTATAGATGAAGTAGGAAATGACGTGACGGGTTACAACAAAAAATTTCTTAACAACGGAAGATTTAGATACCGGTTCTCTTTATATTTCTTTGGCCGCAGATATCTAATGAAGGCGGCAATTTTATATTTAGTACTACTTGGTATTTTCCCACTCTATTTCCTTTTAGCATTCATACTTTTTGATGAAGCATATATCATGATGGACCTATATAGTCAGTCAAGACAAAGTATAGCAGATTCTTGAATCATTGATGAAAATTTGGATATATATTTAAAATAAGAACAATATGGGGTGATTAGCATGTCGATAAAATGTGATGTTCTGGTGATAGGTGGCGGACCTGCAGGGTTGTCTGCAGCCTTACTTTTATCCAACAAGGAATTTTCTACGATTGTTCTAGAGAAAAATGAAAATGGGGGACCAAATTTTACAGAATATGACATTACAGAAGGTACTCGAATCTGTAAAATACTCAATGAGTTAGACGTCAAACCCGATAAAATATCCCCAACATCTGAGTGGATTTCCCAAAATCACAGCTACGTTCTCCGTTCCAAAATTGAGGATTATTATTTTAAAAGAGGGCCTGAGAAAGATTCTCTTGAAAATGTGTTGTTGGAAAAATTAAATGAGAATTATGCATCTGTTTACTTCAAATCAAAAGTAGATTCAATTAAATTAAAAGAAAAAGAAGTTGTGGAAGTTGAAGCAGACACAGATATCAAAAAAATAAAGATAAAACCAAAATATATTGTAGTTGCAGATGGGGCAGATTCAGATTTCAGGAGAAAATTGAAGGTTGAAACAAATAAATTTGCAAAATTCAATGGCTTTGGAGTTTTAATCAAGTCAAATGAAAATGAGATCATTCCCCATGCAAAAATATATTTTGATGAAAAAATAGCTCCAGGAGGATACATATACTCAGGTTCTGTTGGTAAAGATGCTTTTTTCTGTATAATAACTGATGATATATTCAACAAGAAAAAATCGCCAAAACAACATCTGAAACATTTCTTGGAACAAGAGCTAAAAGGAGAATTCACCGTAAAAAACCATTTTACTGGTATTGGAATATCTGGAATCCAGGAAGTTATTGTGGGAAATGTTTTGTTTATAGGTAGTGCTGCACTTTTTTGCGATCCATTTTTAGGATATGGATTAAATTATGCGATTGAATCAGCGTATTATGCAGTAGATTCAATTGTAAAAAACAATATGGAAACATATTCAAAATATGCAAATGAAATTCAAGAAGAAATTAAATATATTCTTTTTGCAAGGGATATATGGCGGAAAGCCAATAACGATTTTTTTGACAGGTTGGTTCAGACATTTAATGGTAAACATGATATAAGTGATGAAAAAATAAAAAAGATAGTGGAATTGTTTGGTAAAGATTTAGATTTGAAAAAATGAAGGTGCAACTTAATATGAAAGAAATAAAATGTGATGTACTTGTAGTTGGTGGGGGGGCAGCTGGATCGAGTGCAGCAAGATCTGCTGCTCTAAACAATGCTAGAACGTTAATAATCGAAAAGAACCCTAATACTGTAAAATCAGCATGTGCAGAAGCGCTTACAAGTTCTGTATTACCCTTACTGCCATTTAAAATACCTAAAGCTCAGCTTAAATGGAAGATAGATGGATTGAAATTTTATGCTGACGGATTGAGTATTCTAAGGAAAGGAGACTTGTGGGAAGGTTTCAGCATCGAAAGAAGCGAAACTAATCCCTGGATGACAAATCAGGCTTTGAAAGCAGGTGCTAAACTCTATACAAATACAGAATTAATTGATTTGGAATGTGATGACGACTTTCAAGTAGTTAAGGCAATAGCGGAAAAAAATAACGAGGAAATAGAAATAAGGCCGAAAATTGTTATCGCTGCAGATGGTGTGAATTCAACTGTAGCAAATGCATTGGATTTAAGAAAAGAAAGAAAATGTAGTGTTGCTCATATTACAAGTTATGAAATGGCAAATGTAAAAATTGATAACCCTCATTTAGAACAAATATTCTTTGATGATTTCACTCCAAAGGGGTTTGCTTACATTTTTCCAAAATCTTCCAATAGAGCTAATGTTGGAGTGGGAAGTGTACTTTTAAAAGATGAAACTGAAAAATTTTTCGATGAATTTATGAATTTTAATGTAGTGAAAAAACAACTAAATGGTGGTAAGATGATTGCAGATCGATCTGGCTACGCTCCAGTAGATTACAGTTTGGAAAAAAATGTTCGGGGTAATGTAATTTTTACGGGAGATGTGGCAAATCAAAATATAAAACCATTCATTGAGGGATTTATTCCTGGAATACTCTGTGGTGATATAGCTGGATCATGCGCATCACATTTTTTGAAAAACAATGCAAAATTGGAAGATTATGAAAAACTGATAGATGCAAAATTCGGTGAAATATTTTCATTCTCAGATCAAATATTAGATTTTATGTTGAAAATATTTGAACATAAAGATAGGGAAGATTACTTATTATTGTTGGCACTATGTTCAGATGTGGTTGAATTTGAAAAGTTTGATGATTTTCTTGTTTCCCCATATGATGAATTAAGAGAAAAACTAGAAAAAATCATCTCTAGTAAAAATTGGCAACATTAAAACTTTCGTTTAATCTCACAGGAGTTTCTCCTGGTCTATAGACATCCTCGCCAGAAGCAAAAAGCAATAAAAATGGTGTGTTTTCGTAAAAATCATTGATTATCTCATGTACTTTAAATGTTGCGTCTCCAAGTGCTTCAAGTCTAGCACAACAAGAAACAATAAACCCAAATTTTAAACTATTTTTTTCATAACTGTCAAGGTTTTCTTTAACAGAGTTTACTAGACTTTCTCCAGATGCACTGTATACCTCCATATCATCATCTTTTGGTACTTTGTTTGTAAAGACTAATGTATCTTTTATCACTAGTGCAAGTACTCTGGGACATAAAATACCGTCCTTCTTATAACACAGAGGATAAAATAAAGTCCTTCTATGCATACCTTCGTCAAGAAGATCTTTTCCCCATCCCATTTTTTTTAGGTAACTATCAATAGCAGGCTCATTCTCGATTTTTTGTATTGCACAGTCAAATAGAGTCATCTTTGTCGGTTTCATTTTTATTCCTGTGGGTTTTAACCCAAAAGTGCTGTTTAATTTCCATTTTAAATCGGTTTTAAATCCTAAAACTATTACAGAATTTGTTAAAACTTCTTCACCAAAAAATTGGAAATTTCTTTCCCATCTATTGTCATCTACTGTTGATCCGCCAATAATACCATAATCCTTCAGTTTCTTAGACAGTGTATCGATTATTTCATCTTCTCTTCCAGGACCAATTTGTAATCTTCTACATGTAGCATTTAAAGTTTTAAGTAAAGCACCCCCAAGTCTCGATGTTATTACTTTCCTTCTTCCAATCCCTGGCATCGTCGGGACTATTCCGCTGGAAGTTATATCTATCAAAAATTTGTTTATATAGTTAGATTTATCTAATTTCTTTTTAATCATCTCAGCACATTTCGTTGCAGCTTTGTCAGGGTCTCTTTTTGTATTTCTACCAACCCCCACAGCAACATCCATATTTGAATAAGAAACAGCAAGTGCAGTACAACCTCTTGTATAACAGCCATTATTATTCATAAAACCCGCGACTGTTCCACCAACTAGATGCGTACCTTTTGGTAGTACATCCCAAACGCCGTTTAAAAATTCTTGAAATCCTCCATGTTTTTCATAATGGATTGTGGAAAATAAAATAAAGAAATCCGGAGGGCTACTTAATTTTTCAATTGTAGACCGCGCGACTTCCTTTCCTGCCTCTCGTGCATCCCATTTACGAGACATGCCAACCGCAACCTCTAACTTTTCCTCTGCCATGACATTCACAACTTTTTTTTGTTTAAGTAGTGGCTAATTCTCTTTCCTTTTCGGGTTCTTCCATGATCTTTAGAATTTCACGTCGACTGTTTTCCATTTCAACTTCTATCAAACCCTTATTTGCTAGTGCTGGAACAATTGCTACAAGAGCATTCTCTGTATCTGGAAAAACATAAAACAATGCTTCATAATCCTGAAGACGAAACTCCATTTCAGTAAGACCGGCCTGAGAATATTCGCGAATTACACTAAACACATCATCCATAGCACGGTGTATAATATCCCATACGTCATGTACCTCTGGTTTAAAACTATCGTTATCATCGCTTGGCATAACACTAATCATGTTCTGTCGAGCCACCATACAAGCAAAAATGTCATCTAGTTTCAACAAATCATCCAGTACTTTTGCAATTGGGTCATCCTTCATCTCATCCACATCTCCATAGTATGCTATAACTTAACAATAACTCATTTATAAAACTTTTGAGGATCTAAATTTATAGCGATTTTAATATATATTTTTGAAAAAACAAAAAATACATAGTTGACAACAAATTACCGATGTAAATAACAATGAAACTAACTCCATTTACATTATACAAAAAACTCATAGGAGAGCTTGGCCATCAAAACTGGTGGCCCATGGATAAAAGCTACCACGAAAAAAACGGGAGCGACCCACGGTTTGAGATAATAGTTGGTGCAATCCTTACGCAAAACACAGCATGGTCAAACGTAGAAAAAGCATTAGCAAACCTCAAATCAAAAAACGTGCTAGATATCGAAAAGATTGTAACGATCAATATTAAAGATTTACAAAACATGATTAAACCATCTGGATTTTTCAATCAAAAAGCAGATCGAGTGAAAAATATAGCAACATATCTACACAACAACTACAACGATGATTTAGACTACTTTTTTAATAGAGAACTGAAAGACATCCGAGAGGAGTTGTTGTTGTTAAACGGCATTGGTCCAGAAACAGCTGATTCCATACTACTGTATGCAGGAAACATGCCAATATTTGTTGTCGATGCATATACAAAACGCATTTGTAAACGTCTACCATTAAATACAAATAGCTCATACGATGAAATTCAGCAATATTTTGAAGAAGACTTGTGCAAAGAATACTCAAAAAAAGAGAGAATTCAAGTCTACAATGAGTTACATGCATTAATTGTCATCCTTGCAAAAAACCAATGCAAAACAAAACCCGAATGCATCAAATGCCCTCTAAGGAAATATTGCAGATTTGGAAAAAATCTATTGGAGTAGCTCCTCCACTTTATCCTGGACAACATTAGCAGGAATATCTGGAAGTGAAATCAGCTGTGTCGTACCAAGATGTCCTTTACCTGAGAGTTTAATGTTAATAAAACCTGCATTCTCTACTGCCTTTAGATAATTCCAAAACATGGTATGTGTTCTTGCTTTTTCGCTATGCTCCTCACACATCACAGCGTATGTTTTCTCAGCATCGCCCGTATTAACATAAGCAGTTCCATCTATTTTTAACCGTTTAGCAATGGCCTGCAAGGTTAAAAGCTGATGACGCTCTAGGTTTCTCAGTTTTGATTCAGTGACAACAGAATATGTCTCAGCTTTAGCAGCACGAACATGCTCAGGTGTTACCATTTGAACATGGTTATGATCTGCTGCAATACCTGCTTTCCATAAAAGTTCAATTGCAAAACGTGCATCGCCCCATTCTGAAGAGATATCTGCTATGAGATCTACACAATCTTCATGGACTACACCAGAATTAAAAGCCAACTCTACACGTTGTTGAACGATACTATATAGTTCATCTCGAGTGTATTTATCCAAAGACAAAACATTACTACGCTTAAACGTACTTAGTGAAGATGAATCCATCATTGAAAGTACATCTTTCTGAGAGATCAAAATGAGAGAAATAGGAGTTTTAACCATAGAAGATTCATCTGAAAATCTTGTGAGACTATAGACAAGATTGGATGTGTCTTTTTTGAGAAGTGCATCCGCTTCATCTAGTACAACCAACAACTGGGCATCTCTTTTTTGGAGCTGCTTACGAAGAACCTGCAACATTTCCTGTACAGAAAAACCTCTATCTGGAAACCGTGAATCAAAATGATTTAAAATACCAAGTAGGACCATGGCATCTGTTGATCGTTTTCTACAATTGATGTGAACGTATTCAATAATCTTTCCCTGCCCACGTGCCAATTTAACAAGTTCCTTGCAGAATTTTTTAGCAATAACGGTTTTTCCAGTGCCAACAGGGCCTTTTATAACAACATTCTGAGCAATACCCGACAGAACAGGCTTGAACATCTGGGCAAGAAAACGAAGTTGTTCATCTCTATGCAGAAGTTCCTCAGGAACGTAATCAAAATCAAGCATATTGATTTCTTTTATAACTGATGGTGAAGACAGTTCATCTTCTATAATGTTACTCATCGATATCTGTAATATCCTGTCTGTCATAAAACTTTATCTGAATAATTATACTTTGTTTTCAATTATTCTAGAATAAACATTATAGACCAAAAGACCATATGAATTCTATAATGGACAACTTCTTTACCTCAAAAGAATCTATAAAATTTCAAAAAAATAAGTTTAGAGAGTACTATACAACAAGCAAGACTGAGCTTCCCGATCGATTTGGAAGAAGAGAGTTTGGGTTTGTCTTTTTTGGTGGCAGGGGGATGATGAGGCATCTTTCCTTTAACAGAAAAATAAATTTAAAAAACTTTTTAACAGAAAGGGCTCCAGCACATGCCTATTATTCCACTGCATATTATCAAACACCAGACGCGCAGACCATGCAAGAAAAAAACTGGATGGGGGCAGAACTTATTTTTGATTTAGATTCTGATCATCTTCCAAATGCAGATAAAGTAAGTTATGAACGGCAGCTAGAACTAGTAAAAGAGGAGTTTTACAAACTTGTAAATGATTTTTTGTTGGGTGATTTCGGATTTGATGAAAAACACATTGAACTTTACTTTAGTGGAGGCAGAGGCTATCATTGTCATGTAAAAGATCCGAAGATCTTTGGTTTAGATAGTAGCGAGAGAAGAGAAATTGTAGATTACATCACAGGACGTGATTTGAAAGATTCGATTCTTTTTCGCGAACACGTTACAAGTACAATAAAAATAAGAGGAAGAACTGTTCCAAGTGAGAAAGCGCTAATAATGCCCAAGCCCACCGAACCTGGATGGAGAGGAAGGATAAGCAGAGGAGTAATAGATATAATAGATGAGATAAAAAGGAGTGAAGACCCAATAGAAAAACTCAAGGAATATGGAGTAAAAAAGAATGCTGCTGAAAAACTGCTAGTAGATCTTTCAGAGGAAAGGTTAAAAAGAATCAAAGAAGGAAAGTTAGATCAATCAAAAACAATTAGGAAATTTTTCCTCAATAGTGCACTTAGAAAGACAGCTGTTTTAATGAGTGCAGGGGAAACAGATGAACCTGTGACTTGTGATGTAAAACGCCTGATTAGGTTGCCCTCATCTTTACATGCAAAGACGGGTTTAAAAGTAGTAGGGATTACTTTAGATGAGTTAAAAGATTTTGACCCTTTGAGAGATGCAGTTGTTTTCTCCGATGATTCTGTTAAAGTTGACTTAAATCAAAACGTTCATTTGAAAATAAAAGAAGAAAAGTTTGATCTCAAACAAGGTGAAAATGAAGTACCTACATATCTGGCTATCTTTTTGATTGGAAAGAGGTTGGCAAATATCTCATAAAATGCGTTAGCATGTTAACTGTCCCAGTTATGCCAATAGAAAATCTAAAACGATTTTGTTAAAGGTATCTGGCAATTCAAAATGGAAACCATGCCCTACATCATCAATTTTTCTTAATGTTGATTTTGGTATTTTTTTTGCTAAAACATCTGAACATTCCGGCGGGACAAGTTTATCCTCTGTCCCAGTCAGAACCAAAGTTTCTGCTTTGATACGCTTGAGTCTATCAAGAGTATTATGTCTATGAACTGCCCCTACCTGTTTTAAAAATGTCTCTGCATATGTACCAGTAGAAAGATATTTTTGCCAGGTCTCTTCTATCATCTGTCTGTTTTTTCTTAAAAATTCTTCTGTGAACAATTGTTGTAGAAAAAAGTTAAAAAGCCTTTCAAAAACAATCCTATGAGGGTTTATCTCAAATATATTCTCTACATTGCCCCCCAAAAGATCTCTTATGCCTCTAGTGATACTTTCCACCATATATTGCGGTTTGGCAAATGTTGAGCATAGCATAAGTTTGTCAACCATTTCTGGATAGTTAATGGCAAATTCTTGTGCTATCATTCCACCCATGGAAGAGCCCAATACATGTGACTGATGAATGCCAAGATGCTCTAGCAAACCCTCAACATCATCGGCCATCATTTTAATGCTATACTGTCCTGTACTTCCTGTACTTTTACCAATGCCTCTATTGTCAAAAACAATGACTTTGAAGAATTTTTTAAATGCCGGTATTTGCCGAATCCAACACACATTATCCATTCCAAGACCGGCTATTAGAACCAATGGCTTTCCTTTCCCAAACATGCAATAATTGATATCAACATCTTTGATCTTTACTATGGACATTTCTTTTCACCTTTTATCTTGTTAGACCAATTCCACTTGTTTATGGTAAAAGGTGGTATCAAGTTATGTTTCTTTATTTTTGCTGAAAAACATTCTTCAATTCATTCAAAATTTATTTAACATATTTTGTGATATAACCTATAGAGGCGTAGATGGATACAGATGAAATTAGCTATAAGACATTAAGAAAAACCCAACAGACGGAAGGAAAATCACCGATGTTGACAAAAATAGAGTCTCATTTTTACAATGATGTATCAGATTACATAAAAAATCTTGATAATAGACTTGAAAAAGAATTGAAATCTCAGAAGCAAATGCTTCTAACAGATGAAATACAAAATACAAGCAAAATCATTAGAAGTATCTATGAGTATCGCGAGAAAAAAATTTTACTTGCAGCAATTTCAAAGGCTCGTGGAGGTAGACCAGATCTTAAAAACCTTATCGATGCAGAAAGGAATCTATTTGACTCGGCTCTTAAACTAATGATACAATCACGTGAACAACTTTTAGATGTGGGACAAAAAGATAAAAGAGGAAAAGATGACAAAAATGTTGAAACTAAAAAGGAAGAAAGTAAAATTGAAAAAAAAGATAATACCAATCAGATAGTAATGGTAACCAAAAACATACCTGAATTTATTGGAACTGATACAAAGAGGTATACTCTACGAGCAGGGGATATCATATCCTTGCCCAAGAATATGAGTGATATGTTATTGAAAAGAAATGTGGTAAAAGAGGTAAAAAGGCAATAATCATAAAGGGGAATAATTCAATATCTTTCTCATCAAAAATTGAAGGGGATATTGGGGGGAGCAAAATATGAGCAATGTCTATCAAGACCATATGGACAGAAGAATAAGAGAGATTCATGAAAGGATGATTGAGTTTAGAGCATCAAAGGGAAAACAAAGGCAAAAATCTAAATAAACCTTATTTACCAGATTGGTAAATATCCTCAGCGGCTATTATTTGAAGTTGTTTAATGGATTGATTCCCACATAAATTAAACATATCAATAGCATATGAGCTAAAAAACCTCAGGTCTAGCAGATATAAAGCATTGAAGGTTTTAGGGCATGATTATATGAAACCATGTCTTCTTGCCTAAAAAAATAAAGATTTTTTTACAAAGAGAGTACAGAATGTGTGTAGCAAGTGCAACTGCCACAATTATTTTTTAATTCACTTTTCATCTCCAATTTTTTCTAATTGTTCCATTTGCCTGAAACCATGTTTAAAAGATTGGTGAAACCAACCCTGTAGATTGTATCAAAATAAAGAAAGAGGAAGCAAGACTTGTCTTTTCTTACTTCAAACCTTGTTTTTAATCAATTGTTTGTATCACTATTTTTGGCAATTTCCAGGACCATACCCTGTTCCATCATGAGGTCCATTGCCACCGTTTCCAGTCCCATCACCTGGTCCATGACCGCCACCGCCGTTATGGTATCCATTACGCATACCATATCCGCCACAGTTATCGTTTATACCGTCACCATCTTCATCGATGAAGTTGTCGCATACGCCATCTTCATTTTCATCAACAAACTTAGATCCAGTTCCGTCGCAGGTTCCATCGCCTGATCCGTATCCAGCACTTACCAGTCCTATTGTTGCAATCAATGCAATTGTCAATATGCCTACTATCAGTATCTTTCTCATTTTTTTATCACCTCCTGACAGATTACGAGCAACTGCCGTTCATTTTTCATTGTTGCCATATTTTTTATCTCATGGTCTTACTTTTTCATACAAAACCTAAGAGTATCTTTGGTTGAAACCATATATAAAACGCTGGTGAAACCATCCCAAGACATGGTTTCAAATTTTGAAATCAAAAAAGTTTAAAACGATTAATACTTAAGCAGTATCCATGAAAACAATTCCTAAAAAGTGGATATATTTGATTTCCATAACCATCATTACTCTCTTAATCGCCGTTGTAGTTGGATCATATTATACCAACTATGATAATTCCGATGAGATTTCACCAGAAAATGGACCCGGAAAAGGTATGGGAGGACACTGGACTCAGAATTATACATTATTGGCTGCATCAGCTGCGATAATAGCTGTAATTGTTCTAATGTCCTACTACTTTATGTCAAGAAAAGTAGATAAACATCTAGAAGAGAATATGAAACTGATTTCACAAATTGTTAATACAAATAGTAATGATGATCAATCTAAAACAAAGAATGTAGAAAACTCTTACAGGACTGTTCTCGTCAAATTGCGTGCCCGCACCACCAGTCAATAGACTGGTGGCATGCTCGGCTAACTTTGTTAGCCTCGGCGGGCACACTTTCCATTCGGTCGGTTCAACGCCGAGTGTCCTGTTATCTAGAACGC
>Ga0222683_1000308_pt1 | contig 18996 bp, 15 predicted proteins | sample AntAcemetage1073_FD_179841 | JGI IMG/M metagenome (GOLD analysis project Ga0222683, IMG submission 179841) | Saline water microbial communities from Ace Lake, Antarctica - #1073 | ecosystem: Environmental > Aquatic > Non-marine Saline and Alkaline > Saline | place: Antarctica: Ace Lake... | reverse complement strand
TGTCTCCACTTGAATAGGCAAAGAACAGGTTAAGATGTGAGTCTCTAATATTGCTGGTTTTCTGCATAATGCCTCCTATTGAATTTTATGAGGTTTTTACTTTATGAAAAGGCATCCACTTGTATTTATCATGCCATTCACCAAAGAAACTTCCAATTCATGGCTCCATAGAATCTCATTATTCCTTTCGATATTGACCTTTTCAGTAATCTTGGTTTCCTCTAATGTAATTTCACCCAAGATTTTATCCGAGTCAACCAGTGCCGGGACATCGCCGGCGCCCTTGTCCCGCAGGATTTCCAATAAACCCTGATCTATTGGCGTTACTTGCACATCATAGATTGTCCATTCGTTATCCGGGTAATCCAAAGGAAATCTGATTACTTTTGCAGGTATAAAATCTTTAAAGGCAAATTCTGCCCAGGAGAAATATTGGTCTGGTGCCATATCACCAGTATCCGCTGAATCCCACCCTGTCTCCCATTTAATGGGGACGACACCAAAATATTTTTCTGGATCAATCTCCAACAAATCAGTGTACGAACCGGCACCTTGTGTCAATTGTATTGTGCCTTTGATAATGCGTGACGTTTCCATTATTTACTCCTCCCCCAACTGAAAATCGTTTTCTCTGTTTTTTATCTCATCTGGATTTTCTATAAGCTTAAACGCGTGGCACCAAATCTCCCCAGCTAAACTTCGGTTTTGTATTGACAATGGGGCGTGTCAAGTAGTGATAATTATCCTGTTGAAAATTATGCATCATAATCTTTTTTAAAAAACGGATCCAACAATGTCCATATCAATGATCTTTATCCGTTGCCAGCTTCTCTCGTACCGCTATTGGCGTATTTTCGTTTTCGGCTACCCCTGTACGCACATCCTCATCTTCGTCCGCTGCCAATTTCTCCAGCGTCAATACTGGTGTATTTTCGTTACTGGCCACCCCTGTACGCACATCCTCATCTTTGTCCTCTGCCAGCTTCTCTAGCAGTGCTACTGGTGTGTTTTTATTACGAGCTACCTCTTGGCGCACATCCTCATCGTTGTCCTTTGCCAGGACCTCCAGCAGCGATACCGGGGTATTGTCGTTTCTGGCTACATTCTGGCGCACCCACTCTTCTTCGTCTACCGCTAGTTTTTCCAGCAGCGATACAGGTGTGTTTTCGTTTCCGGCTACACCATCACGCACATCCATACTTTTGTCTTTTGCCAGGATCTCCAGCAGCGATACCGGTGTATTTTCGCTTCCGGCTACCTTTTCACGCACAGGACCGTCTTTGTCCTTTGCAAGTTTTTCCAGCAGCGATACAGGTGTATTGTCGCTTTCGGCTACTTCTCTACGCACATCCCAATCTTTGTCCTTTGCCAGGATCTCCAGCAGCGATACCGGTGTATTTTCGCTTCCGACTACCCCAATACGCACCCACTCCTCTTTGTCCTTTGCTAGTTTTTCCAGCAGCGATACCGGTGTATTCTCGTTTCTGGCTACACCATAACGCACATTCTTGTCTTTGTCCTTTGCCAGGATCTCCAGCAGCGATACCGGTGTATTTTCGTTTCCGGCTACCAATGTGCGCACATTCTCATCTTCATCCACTGCTAGTTTTTCAAGTTCTTCTGGGGAAGTCGTACCTAACGCCCTTATCTCCCTTTCTTCAACGCTTTCCTTGGCCATTATTTTCCTCCTTGGTAAATTATTTTTGTCTGTTACCAGCTTCTTTAGTATCGATACCATCGTGTTTCTGTTTCAGGCTCCCCTTTACCGCACGACGCACACCTTCATTTTCGTCCGTTGCCAGCTTCTCCAGCAGCGATATAGGCGTATTCTCGTTTATAGCTACCCCCCAGCGCACCCAGTCCTCTCTGTCTGTTGCCAGTTTTTCCAGCAACGATACAGGCGTATTTCTATTGTCGGCTACCCCTCGGCGCACATCTGTATTTTTATCCATTGCCAGTTTATCCACCAGCGATGTGGGCGTATTTACGTTTTTGGCTACCGCCTGCCGCACATCTTTATTTTTATCCGACGCCAGCTTTTCCAGCAGCGATGCCGGTGTATTGAAGTGGACCCCAAGTCAAGGACAATTTTCTCTTAGATTAAGGTGTACTTCTTTTTGTTTTTTAACCAAGTTATTCATGCTGCCATTTGTTGGGCAACTGCCTTTCCCCAATACACCTCAGCAGGTGTTTTTCTTGAGAACGACTGATGTGATCGTTCAAAGTTGTAAAACTCAAAATATTCTTTCAGCCCGGCAATCAATTCCGCTACTGTTTCATACTCTTCGAGAAATATCTTTTCGTACTTCACGGATCGCCATAAACGTTCTATGAAGATATTATCCATACAACGTCCTTTGCCATCCATGCTGATCTTGATACCGCTTTCTTTTAGTGCGCCTGTAAAGGCATTACCGGTATATTGTGAACCTTGATCGGTATTGAATATCTCAGGGCTTTTATGCTTGCGAAGAGCGCTCTTTAGGGCATTCACGCAGAAATCGTCATCCATGGTCACAGACACCTCCCAGGACAGCACATAGCGGCTTGCCCAGTCCATAACTGCCGTCAGATAGACAAATCCATGGGCCATCCGGATATAGGTAATATCGGAACACCAGACCTGATCAGACTCTGTAATCGACAATTTTCGAAGATATGGATACATCTTATGATCTTTACGTGGCCTGCTTGTATTCGGTTTGGGGGCCACTGATTCAATTCCCATTAAACGCATCAGTCGTTGAACACGTTTGCGGTTTACAGGAAAACCCTGGCGGTTCAAATAGTCCCTCATCTTTCGACTTCCATAAAAAGGATGCCTGAGAAATTCTTCGTCGATAAGCCTCATTAATTCTAAGTTCACATTACTTTCAAAAGGGAACCCCTGGGCCGGTAATAAGATGATCGTGGTAGCACCAGCAAGTCGCACTGTCTGCTGATACTGAGGTCTGAATCTTTGGAATCTATGCGTTTTATCTTCTCAGCTACGCTCATCCCAGGTAACCTGTCTTTTTTTTGGGGTCCACTATAATTTGAAGAGGCTTACAGTGTATGGACAGAGAAACGATTGAGTCAGGAAGAGGCGGCGCGGATACTGGGGGTATGCGACCGAACGTTCCGGCGTTACATTGATCGTTACGAAGATAACGGGCTGGATGGGTTGTTGGCCAAACGTTTGACGCAGGCATCATCGCGTCGAGCCCCCGTGGATGAAGTTATAGCGCTTGCCCGGCCCATCTGCCGATAGTTACCGGTCAGTTCTACCACTCTGATCTCACCGGAATGGTACAATTTACCTCCTTCAAATTCCGCTGAAAATATTGATTCCGGACTTTTCATGTCGGCAGTTTCCCCGGCGGGTACAGAAGCGGATACCAACAGGATAAATAAAGCAGCAAGTAGTATTGTCAGACCTGTTCTCTTCATCTGTTAACCCCTTTCCTTTTTCAGAGCCCCTCAGTTCATGAGTCTGTTGATTTATTCCGCGAGATACACGGCTTCCGAAATTTTTCCAAGGTCATTCCCAACTGCTAACATGTCATTGAGCTCTTTTATGGGTACATTATTTACGTAAAACGCAAATGCCAGTTTGCGACCGCCGGATGTTGTTATATAACCTGCCAATGCCTTCACCAGGAGAATGGGGCGGTCATTCAGAAGATCCCCCTGAACAATTGTGCCTGTCTTGGCGTGGACCTTGCCCCTCGCTGGACTATCGGATGGGACTGCATGAGCCAGAGATCCGTCTACGCCGAGTACCGGCAGCGCATCGTGATACGCCTTAAAACAGGTACAAGTTGTCATGTATCTTAAGAGCTGGACAGCAGCCCGGGGTGTAATGAGATCGCCCCGCTCCCCGCCCTGGCCATCGGCGAGTGAAATAGATTTACAATCTATACCAGCCCGCTTAAGAAAAACTCCTTCAATGGCCATCCCCTCTTCAAAGGTGTATTTTCCGTTCTTTGCGGCAATTAGAAGGGGGGTAATATCTGCTCCGAGATTGTGACTGACTTTCAAAATCAGTTTTACCGTTTCGGAATAAGGTGGTGATTTCAGTAAGGCCAGCCTTTGCATTTTTTTATAAACGTTTCTTTCAGGTAGCCGGTCGGAAGGGTTTTTGCCGTATGGTGAGATATCTATCTTAACATTCGCCCGACGAAGTGCCTCAATAAGAAGTGTTCGAGCAAACGATGCGGGGTCTTCAACCTGCCGGACGCGAATGTACGGCTTCTGTTTGGCCGGGACTTGTCCCCTGACTAAAATTCTGTTGGAGCCACCGGATGTAATAAGGATGCGGGGCGTTTCCATTGAGGCTACGGTTTTTACCTGAGCGTCAACCCGGTAGGCCGAGGTGCGGGGGCGCCATTTGACGGTCGCGTCCATCCCCGGTTCAGACGGTGTTATCACAAAATCAATGAGGTTGTCATTGACGGTGATAGGTGTCCTGATGAAACCGTGTCCGGCGGTGCTTGTTTCGAACAGACGATCATCAATGATGACGTCTCCACATACCCGTTTGATACCGGAAGCGGCTACCTGCGAGGCCAGATTGTTAATCCCCGACAGTGGATCCTGTTTGGTCAACACTGCTGACAAGGGACCGTCCATGCCTGCGTCCGTATGATCCATTTCGGTAAACACTATGTGACCGTTAACGTCCGTACGACCTCCGAGGGTCAGATCACCACTGGCCACCAGTATAAGATCACCTTTCAATTCACCTGCGGAATTAATGGGCGCGGTTCGATATATGGGAGTTTCGAACTGGTAATCTGCTCCGAAGGTGTCAAGTCCGGTAGCCATTGTAAACAGTTTTGTCGTAGATGCCGGAGCAAAAAGCTTGTCTGCGTTCAGCTCATACATTGCCTTCCCCGTTTTGAGGTCTGCCACTAAAATTCCCCATTGAGAGTGAGCGTACCGGGGCGCATCAATAATTGACTGTATCTTCCCGGGCAGTTGAGTCCCGGCGTGCAGCATTACCGGTAACGATAAAAACCATATAATAACCGACAAAACAATCATCCTGTTTTTTAAACACATAATCAATCCTCCGCTTATCATTTAATGAAAAATTTGCCCGCTATCAATATCAGAGCAAGATTAATGGTTTACCGGCAGAGTTAACAGTGGCTGGGCCGTGTGCAGTTCTCCCGCCTGTAGAGAAATGAGCATTCCTACAAGCACGAAATACCCCTTGGATTTGGCATTGTTATCCGGAATGTAGTACCACCGTCCGCGGTAGAACACTGCCACATATGCGTCCTTCGGACGGGTTTCGCTGGATCGTACGTTAATGAGGCCCTGATGCAAACCTTTCCGTGTTATCATAGCATCCGAGAGGATACCATGCTTCTGTGTGAGGCCCCGTTCCATCTCTTCCGCAGGCACCTCCACATTCCGTGCGAGGTCGTAGAGAATTCCGAAGCAACTCTTAAACTTGATGGACACCACATCGCGTCTTCCCGTTTCCCTGAAACCGGAGGTAAGATCTCTGACCGGTGTCAGTTTGATGCTCGAAATGATCTTACCGTCCGAAGCGTTGATCCTATCAGGTTCGATTCCAAGAAGCTTATCGACTTCGTCAGCCTCTTCTGGTCCGGCATATCGTAACTGCATAGTGCCCTTTCCTTCCTTATCGACACCGACGAACTCAATGTCACCGCGCGATTGCATACGGCGAAATATCTCTGAAAGATCGAGAAATTTACCATACGTGTCGGCTACGCCCTTCTTCATGCCGGGTTCGAAATTGTTGAGTTCACCGATCCGATGCACGACGGTCCACATAAGAGAGTCGATATTCCAACCCGCCCGTGTCAGGAGAAGAAATCTATCCAGATGGATCTCTTCCATAAGCTGCTTTAACGCCTTTTCTCCCTGGATAGGTGTGTAGGTAATGGTCGGTTTTTCTGCATAACCGGCGCCGAGACCCGGCGACACGGAATTTGCGAATACATCACTCCCCTTACTATAGATTGTCCCCGCGAGCGCCGCATTGACCGTATAACTGAATGATGAAGATATGGATCCCACCTGAAGGAAAAACAGCGGCTCGTAATATTTCGCACGGACCAGATTAATGAGGAGTTCTTCATTGTTGCTCTTCTGAATGCTTATGTTGTAATCGAGGCGATTTCCCTTGAGAGCTTTCGGCCCCAGGGAACAGCCGCTCAGAGAAAAACACACCACTAACATGAAAAGTGCGGGATACACCACGCCTCTTGCTCGTGTGGACATAATCATTCGCATAAAATCACCCCTCCCTATCTTATTCGATTTTAATATGCACAACTGCCGTCATTTATTAAAACCTCCACCCAAGCAGGTTATAGAAATCCAGCCACCACATGAACGCGACAAAAGCTGCTGTAACAAGTGTATAGTGTATTCGATTCTGGAATGTCCAATATTTTTTCACCCAGGCCAGCACATTAAGAGGGATGATAAAAAGAGTTAAAGCTGCTGCGATGACAGGCATAACGAGGAGCAGGGTGAGCGCTGGAGGCACGGGAATGCTCGTTAAAAACCGCTCAACCAGATTGGTCCGGTTCATCATCATGGACAGAAGGAGCACGAATAATAACATCAGAATGGCGGCAGAACCTGTGATCCATCGTGCTATTTGCCCTAATATCGGGGCAGCTATCTCCTTAAGTTTTCCCCGTTTTCTGATGATAGCCCGAACGGGCCAGATAAAAACCGAGAGAAATACGGCGATACAGATTATTTTCACCATATCGGTAAACCGGGTCGTCGCGTGAAACGGAATCTGTTTAAAAGGCATAAAGGGTGCATTCGCCAGGTAATAATGCGTAACATGCCCTTCAGGATTCTTTACAAAAACCTGATCTCCATGGAACGCCCGGACGCCGGTTACCGGCCTGAACGTGTACGGCTTTACCTCTTCTATCTCTGAGACATACTTTCGGAACGAAGCCGTCAATTTGCCTTCAGGAGTGGTTTTAATCGTAAACTGAAGAAGAGGAAAGAGGTATTTTTCAATAGTCGTCGTATTATAGATCATCGACTCGTAGGTTCCTTCGAGTGTGGGGATCCGCTGCCGTGTTTGCTTGTTCGGGGGCCTCGGTGCATCCTGAACAGGATAGTATCGGTCAAGGAACGCGGCGCGAAGATCATTCCGCAGAGGGGACCCTCCCGGTGAATTGCAGGTCACAAACAGGCCAACCTGCTCCTGTGGGATCAAAAACAGATTGGAATGAAAGAAAATGCTGTCACGGGCGTGGCCGATCATCCGAAGCCCATAGAGAGGCGTTTCGTAGATGCCGAGACAGAGGGAACTAACACCCGGAGCAGGACTGAACTGAGGGCTTTGCATTTCTCTCGCTGTGGCTTCGCCCAGAATGCGTTTATTTCCGTACCTCCCAAGTTGCAGTTGGGCTATCATGAACTTTGCCATATCGGCGGCGCTTGTACTCACCGCCCCCGCGGGAGCCACCCGGATCAGTTCAAACTCCTGCGGAGAATATCCGTCTTTTCCGTACACATAGCCGACGGACATGCCAGAGGCCAGGCGGTCCGGCAACGGCTGGGCAATTGTGGTCCGGTTCATGCCGAGAGGCCGGGTGATCCTCTTGCCGATGTATTCTTCGAGCGCCATCCCGGAGACTTCCTCAACGATAAGGGCCGCGAGGCATGTCCCGTAATTTGAATACACCGAGATTTCCCCGGGCGGTCTGATCTGCGGCGGCCAGGTTCGTTTCAGAAATATCCATAACGGCTCAAGATCCGAAGGATCTTTTGAGTAGATTCGCGGCTCAATATGATCGTCGAAACCGGCGGTATGAGTCATCAGGTGGCGCATGGTCACCGGCCGTCCCGGGAAGGTTTCCGGAATCTTGAATTTTTTGAGGTACCTGTTTACATCGGTATCAAGGTCGATCGTGCCTGCTTCAACCTGCTGCATCACGGCGATCCATGTAAAAAGTTTGGAAATTGACGCGATGCGAAAGAGCGTCTCGTCGGCATGGACCGGTTTTCCCGTATTGAGGTTTGCAAACCCGTATCCCTTGGCAAAGAGGAGCTTCCCATCCTTTACTAAGGAGATAGCGCCTCCGGGCACATGGTATTTTTCCATCAGCTTCGGCACCAGGTCATCGAAAAACGCTTCCACTTCAGCCGCGTTTTTCGGGCCTTCTGCTGGCACCTCCTTTGCGGTGGTTTCCGGCTTCGTTCCATCCTTTGTCTGGGCTGTAACAGCCTGGGTAAACGCTAAAAGGAAAAACAAAAGTACAAAACTCAGCAAACAAACCTTTCCTTTCCCGATTTTCATTTATGCCTCCCGGAATACATGGGTTTCTCCGTCAATTCAATTTTATCTCATTAATTTCAAAACACTTTACATATATAATACTGCCTGTTTGAAGTATTACATTACAACCAGTATATTGCATATTAAAAAATAGAAATACAGCAAAGAAGTTTCTGTCATGAAACTGCTGGATCGAGTCCGCATAGAAATTTGGAAGAGGCGTATGTGAGGTGAATAAAACGATATATCTTCTTTTACAAGAAACCCCATAGGCAGCATATTGGAGAAAAATAAATTTCGCAAGATCTTTATCATTAGAAACCGGTAGGTTATAGAGATGTATTTATCACTATGATTTATACTCATGTTCTTAATAAAGGCGGTAGGGCTGTAAGCAGTCCACTGGATGTGATTTAACAAATGGGCATTTCCCCCGGAATTACCCATTTACCACAGGTTCTCACACACTTTCCCCAGTCGCCTATACCGCACCCTTAGATTGTGGTAAATATTTAGTTGACACATAATATCGATCTTCCTATACTCACTGCCGTGAAAAAGTAATTTCTTATCAATCAATTCAATAGGGCAGGCTGGTCGCTGTCTGATAAAAAAGGCATTGTTTCCCGTCACGTGCTTCACCTCCGGTGTTCGAGCTCTGAAGTTTTAGTTGCAATAGCCTATCAGAGAGAAAAATTCATGAAGAGAGTGAAGCTCAGGACACTTTTTTTCATCGCCGTCATGCTGTTCACCATTCAGGGGATTTCAAGTGCGTCTCCGGGAAATGATTCAACTATGCTGGTTAGCAGACCCGCCGTCAACGACAATAATATCGCCTTCGTCTATGGCGAAGACCTCTGGGTCGCCGACATAAACGGTTCCCAGGTTTGGCGTCTTACTGACGGCGGCGGCATCGAGACCAACCCGGCATTTTCACCGGACGGCAGCATGATCGCTTTCAGCGCCACGCGGCACGGCAATACCGATGTTTACCTTGTCCCCAGTGACGGGGGGATCCCCCAACGGCTCACCTGGCATCCGGGCAAAGATAATGTCCAGGGGTTCACGCCCGACGGTACTGCGGTCATCTTCTCCTCTCCCCGCGCCACATTCACCCCTTATTACTATCAGCTCTTCACCGTCTCCGTAAGTGGCGGGGTTCCCCGTCAGCTCCCTATTCCGAATGCTTATCACGCATCATACTCGCCTGACGGAGCGGCCATGGCCTACAATCCGCTGCCCGGTGTCTTTTTCGATGTGTGGAAGGGCTACCGCGGCGGGGCACTATCGGAAATTTGGCTTTATACGTTCGGCAATCTCTCCACCGTAAAAATCCCTCAGCCCGATGGTGGTTGCAACGACGTGAACCCTCTGTGGGTGGAAAACATGATCTACTTCCGTTCCGACCGCAACGGCGAATTTAATCTCTTTTCGTACAACACTCAATCGAAGGAAATAAAACAGCTCACGCGGCATGACAACTTTCCCGTGCAAAGCATATCCGCCGGGGGCGGACACATCGTGTATGAACAGGGCGGTACGCTCCATCGTTTCGATCCCGCCACGGGGAGTACCGTAAACATCGACATGACGGTAAAAGGAGATCTGCCGGAGGTTCACCAGCGGTATATCAAGGGGGCCGACTTTGCCCGATCAGCCTCGGTGTCACCAACGGGTGCCCGGGCTGTTTTTGAAATGAGGGGAGACATCGTCACCGTACCCGAAAAGAAGGGCGACCCACGGAACATCACTGCAACACCGGGCGTCAACGAGCGCTCGCCGGTATGGTCTCCCGACGGAAAATATATCGCCTATTTCTCGGACGCGTCGGGCGAGTACGAGCTGTATGTTAGCAATCAGGACGGAAAGGGGACACCGAGAATATTCCGGATCAACGGCGCCGGCTTCTACGACCGGCCGGTGTGGTCCCCCGACGGCAGGCACATATCCTTCACGGATAACTCATGGAGCCTGTATGTCCTCGAGGTGAAAACGGGAAAGGTGAAAAAGATCGCTACCGAGTATCGATATGGAGCCATCAAGACGCTTGATTCCTCGTGGTCGCCCGACTCGCGGTGGATTGCCTACACCCTGTATACGAAGGCCAACATGCAGCAGGCCTTTGTGTATTCACTGAAAAAGGGCGTGTCATCTGCCGTTACCGACGGAATGAGCGACGTCACCAGCCCCGTCTTCGATGAAAACGGCAGGTACCTCTATTTTCTCGGCTCAACCAACGCCGGTCCTCAGCGACAATGGTTCGACCAGTCAAACAACGACATGATCACGGAAAGCTCCCTCTATCTGGCGGTGCTCCAAAAAGGCATCCCGTCGCCCTTTGCGAAGGAGAGTGACGAAGAACAGGGACCGGCGACGAAAAAGAAAGCGAAGGAACAAAAAGCCGCCAAACCTTCGCCCGCTGAGGTTTCCATTGATTTCGAGGGCCTGAATAACCGTATTCTTGCCCTCCCCCTTCCGGCGGACCGCTATGAGATGCTTCAGCCGGGACCAGCGGGTAATATTTTCTATATGAAAAACGGGACGGACGGAAAAAAGACCCTGTGCAGCTACGACGTGTCAGTGCGCACGGAAGAGACCATGCTCCGGAACATTGACAGGTACCTCCTGGCAGCGGATAAGAAAAAGATCCTGTACCTGTCGGATAAAACATGGGGCATCGTCACCATCGCCGCCAACATCAAGGTCGGAGCAGGAAAAATTAACACGGCATCCGTTGATATCCTGATCGATCCCCGGGCCGAGTGGTCCCAGATGTTCACCGAGGCGTGGCGGATCAACCGGGATTATTTTTATGATCCACGCATGCACGGTACCGACTGGAACGCCATGAGGGAGAAATATTCCGTTTTTCTGCCTGCCCTCACCTGCCGTAGCGACCTGAACCGGGTCCTCTCCTGGATGCTCAGTGAAATGTCCGTGGGGCATCACTACGTTCGCGGCGGCGATTTCTACCGGCAGGGCGGCACAATCACCGTCGGCCTCCTCGGTGCGGATTATACCATTGACAAGAAACGGTACCGCTTCTCCAAGGTACTGGGCGGTCTGAACTGGAATCCAAAACTGAGATCGCCCCTGACGGAGCCGGGTGTGGACGTACAAGCTGGCGACTATATCCTGAAGGTCAACGGCGGGGACCTTACCGCCGACATGAACCTGTACCGGCTCTTTGAGAACACTGCGGGGAAAATTGTCGAACTTGTCGTGGGACCTCGGGCGGACGGCAAGAAGGCCCGGACCGTTTCCGTCGTCCCCGTTGCCGATGAGAGTGCCCTGAGGCACCGCGACTGGGTGGAAGGAAACGTCAGGAGGGTCACCGAAGCAACAAACGGACGGGTCGCCTATGTCCATGTCCCCGACACGGCTGCCAGCGGACACGATTATTTCAAGCGGTATTTCTTCCCTCAGTCCGATAGAGACGCCATCATCGTGGACGACCGCTTCAATCGAGGCGGACAGTACGCCGATTATTATGTTGAGATGCTCAGCCGGGAGGGAATCGCTTACTTTACCACGCGCTACGGCGCCTCCATCCGGGTCCCCCAGGCATATATTCCGGGACCGAAGCTTCTCCTCATTAACGAGTTTTCCTTCTCAGGGGGGGACTTCTTTCCCTGGATATTCAAGAAATTGAAACTGGGCACCATTGTGGGGAAACGTACCGGCGGCGGCCTCGTGGGCACCCTGGGGTATCCCCCGCTGATGGACGGCGGGTTCATCACGGCACCCAACTTCGGCGCTTGGGACGGCGACACGTGGATCGTCGAAAATGTGGGGGTTGCCCCCGACGTGGAAGTGGAACAACTGCCCGTCCTCATGACCGACGGCAGGGACCCCCAGCTCGAAAAATCGATCGAGATCGCCCTGGAAGAGCTGAAAAAATACCCCCCGGAGCGCCGGACGCACCCTCCGTTTCCCGTGAAGAACAGGTAAAACCACAGAGCATACGCGGGGAGGAGCGGACCTACTTCCAGTCTTCGATTAGTATATCAATCAGCTCGTGGAGGAAACCCTCGTACGCCAGGACATCTTCCCTGGCTGACAAATTGTTGAAAAAAACTACTATGGTTGTGCCCGTCTCGGGGTTATGGGCAATCCTGCTGTAATACCCATCAACGGCTCCAGCGTGTCCGATGAATCCTTCTCCGACCAGGTCGACGCCAAGCCCGTACTTGAACTTGCCGGGAAGGGCCCCTTCAATTTCGATCCAGTCGGTCATTGCTTTGTAGGATTTTTTGCTCAGCAACGTTCCCCGACCGAGCGCTTCCGCCCATTTCTTCTGGTCTTCCAGGGCGGAGACCATGTTTCCCGAGGCCCAGAGTTCCCACATATCGGGCCTTACGGTGGTATCGATTGTACGATCCGGTAAGAGGGCATACCCGTGAATGTGCTTGCCCTTAATCTCCGGCTTCGTCGCGAAGACCGTTTTTTTCAGGCCGAGTTTATCGAATATCTTTTCGCGAAGGACCGTTCCAAGGTCCTTTCCCGTAACCTTTTCAACGATCAACCCGAGTGCCTTGTAGTTCGCGTTGGAGTAATGTCCTCCTTCACCGGGCTTGTTGTAGGGTTGAAGTTTCATGGCTATTTCAACGATTTTCCGGGGAGAGACCGCTTTGGACGGATTTTCATTCACCGCTTTCCTGAAATCATCGTCATCGTTCTCGGGGTCGAATATGCCGCTTGAATGGTTCAGAAGTTGCCGCACGGTGATTTCGCTATTGGCGGGAACGAACTCAAGATACTTTTCGATGGGATCATCCAGGGCGATTTTGCCTTCGTCCACCAGTTGGAGGACAGCCACCGCGGTAAAGGTTTTCGTGATACTGCCGATTCGTGTCTTGTCTCCTATTTGCGGCGGTCGGCTGGTTTTAATGTCCGCCTTCCCTCTCATTGCAGTCCAGGTTCCCTTGCCGGGGGCCCAGACGGCCGCGATAACTGCCGGGGAACGGGACTTCTCCATGGCTTTATCCAGGGCATTCTCCATCTTTCCCCGTGTTTGGGCATCGAATGTACGTTCCTCTTCGGCTCCAAGAAAATCCGAAGCCCAAAAAGACATCAGTAAAACCATAAAAATGGCAGCAATTACTTGATATTTTCGTTTTTTCATCGTCTTCCTCCTCTCTAAAATATTGGGCGCGCGGGTCGCGGGCCGGATCGGTGCAGTATGGTTTACAGTCCCGTTTCTTTTATGACTTTTTCCAGTATAGCTTTAGCCCTGAAGGTTTTTTCTTCGGCATCTCCGGCCTGGCCGTTTACGAGGATTACGCAGTCATATCCATGATATCGCCCGACAAAAGAAGTATAAAAGTTATTTATGTTACCCCCATGCCCGATTAGTCCATTCATGTTCAACGCCCCAAAGCCGTAGAAGTTAAGCCTCCCAGAGCCTGGTTTCATCTTGAACTGCTCTGAATGTACCTGTGGCGACAGAAGCCTGCCTTCGACCAGAGCTTTTGCCCAGATAAGCTGATCGGCAACAGTGGAAACAATACCGCCGGCGGTCCAGAACAGAGACGGATGTATTGAATAGGTTGCATCCACCACTTGCCCCTCCTCTACAATCTTTTTGTTATACCGGGTACTGTTAACGTTTGATTCACCTGCATTTGGAAGCGGAAAAATATCAGGTGAAACGATTTGATATATGTTTTTTTAAGTTTTTGTCTTCAACGGGCTTGCTAAGTTCTGGCGAGCATTTCAACGCGCCAATCTTTTAAACCGCTATTCTACTTCATACCCTTATATAATTCGGAGGCGAGCTTGCACAATGCCTCATGGACCTTCTTCCCGCCAATATTGGTAACGGTTACTATAGCTATGTCACGTTTTTTATCTAACCAGATGTGCGCGAAGTTCATTCCATTCGAGCCGCCATGATAAATAAGGGGGTATGGTGCCCATTCTACATTTAGTAACCCCCAGCCAAGTGCATACTTGCCGCTAGGGGGTGTGCCTGGCGGGGCATCTTTCCTTTGCATAGTAATAACCGGTGTATGAAGCTTTTCTATAGTTTCAACCCTTACTATAAAAGGCCCTCGACTTCCATTACCAGCGTTCCATCCGGCCCATCTGGCAAAATCAAGGACTGACATATGTGCTATCCCGGCAGGACCTATAATGTAGGGATTGTCACCATTCGGTCCTGCCAGATGAGCTTTCACTTTACCATTCTGGATCGAATGAGGAAGAGGCGCGTCAATCTTACCAACCGAGGACTGGCATCCAAGGCCGGCCGTTTTTAATCCAAGAGGCATAAAAATGCGTTTCGTAATCAATTCGTCCCAGGTCTCTCCGGTAACTCGTTCAATCATTGCACCTACAATAGTATAGCCTATATTGGAATAGGCAAATTTTGTACCCGAATCGGATACTAAAGGTCGCTTACACCACTCTTGAACAAGCCAATATCGCAATTCATCAAGATTCCCTTCCTGACTTAAAGAGGCATTGAGCAGATTGAGAATGTTGGGAAGATCTTCGTCGTCACCGACCATCCCGCTTGTATGTGAAAGAAGTTGTTCAAGAGTGACTTTTTGCACTCCCGGATCCATTTTGCCGGCAATTTCGGGAAAAACCTCTGCTATGGTTGAATCCCACTTAAGTTTTCCTTCTTCAACCATTATGGCGGCCAGCAAAGCGGTCATCGCTTTCGTATCAGAGCCTAAATGAAAGCGGTCGTTTATAGTTACTGGGATGGTTGAGCCAAATCTGCGCGTTCCAACGGCACCGTATGAGACGATTTTGTCCCCCTTTACAACGGCTGCGGCTATGGCAGGCAAATTATACTCACTGAGATAAGGTTTAAGCTTTGAATCAAGGATAGTTTGGCCGCTTGCGATCTGGGTATTAAAAAAGATACATATAATTAACAGAGAGACAAAAACATACCATCGAGTGCTTTTCATGATCGACTCCCTCCTATATTCAGTATTTAAATGCCCATTCACCACTGACTGGCTAACAATTTATGAAAATCCCGCAGAACACCCCGCCTTGTAGACCGGTTGTTTCACTAAGTGGTAATTTGTGTTTTTATCCCTATAGTCCCGCATTACTTTACTGCATCAGCTTTCGAATCAGGCAGGCGTTTGAAGTTCAATATATCACCCATGCTCAATTCGGACACCCCACTCTGGCTATTAATCCTGAAGGTAATGAAGGTCTGACCCATTCTTGTTTCCACAGCCCGATCGCGACAGAGGGCACGAAAAGTATCGTAGTGCCAGTGCCTCAGATCCCTGACAAGTATGGAACTTCGATACATGACGAGTTTATTGTTTTCAAGTATAACTTTGATTTTCCCCAAGATATCGTTCTCATAAGTGCCGGTATAGGAAGCAAGGGCAAGTGATGGCTTTGTCTCCTGAATACGGGATGCCTCCAATGCTTTTTGGGCTTTTGTTATTGCCGCCTCTCGCTTTTTTTGGTTTTTCAGATAGATGGCATTCCAATCCTTCGGTGTCCGTTCAAGCAATACATCCATAGCCCGAAGAAACAGCACATCAGAGAGCTTATGGTTTTCGTAGTTCGTCAAGACAACAACTCCCACCTGCTTTTCAGGGATAAACCCGATGACAGCGTAAATTCCATCGATCTCGCCGTTGTGGTACACACAAAGTTCTCCATCGTAATCGACTAAAACCCAGCTCAGGCAATAATCGAATCGCCGTGCCCAGGGAAAAGCGCTCTTGATCTCACGGGAGAGTGAGATGGGTGTATGAGGTTTATGGGTTTCACGAATAATGTCTCCATCGGCAATCTTTTTGCCATTGTACATACCATCTGCGAGATGGAAGCGCAGCCACCGGGACATATCTTTGATGCTGGCATTGACTGACCCGGCAGGGCCGACATTGTCAATGTTTCGGAAGGATACGGGTGTAACCTTGCCATCGATTTTCAGATGAGGTGTGGCCACATTGTCGATTTCTTGTAAATCCTGCACGCTGGTAAAACTCCGGTTCATGCCCAGGGGTTTAAAAATACGTTCTTTGACGAAGGCGTCCCAGCTCATGCCGGTCACGGCAGGAATTATCTGCCCGGCCGTAAGAAACATGCAGTTCCGGTAAGCATACCGGGACCGAAAACTTGATTCCGGCTCGACATAGCGGAGCCGCCGGATAATCTCATCCCGGTCATAGTCGGTGGCATACCATAAAAGCTCGCTCACTGCCGACAGACCACCCCGGTTACAGAGGAGGTCGCGTACGGTGATCTCACGGGTCACCCATGGATCGTACATTCGAAAGCCCTGTAAATGGTCGATGACCCGGTCATCCCATGAAACTTTCTTATCTTGTACCAGAAGGCCGACGGCAGTCGAGGTAAAAGCCTTGGAAGCGGAACCGATGGGGAAAATCGTATTCTTGTCTACTCTTCCGGTTTCACCAAGTTTACGTATTCCATATCCCTTCATAAAAACGACCTTGTCGTTCTTGACAAGGGCTATGGCCAGGCCGGGAACCTGCCAGTCTGTCATGGTTTTTTTGATATAGGTATCCAGGCCTTTGATATTTACGGTACGTGCATATGTCAGAGTCGGGGTGAATACCCACATCAGAACAGTCAATGCGAAGACAACCGTTGCAGTTTGACGCAATATTTTATTCATGGAAATCTACCTCCTTTGTTGAACGGGAACGCCTTTCCCCTTCACCTTCGTTTCGCTGTTGAAAGCTTGGATCAATAATCGCACTCACAAAACCTTAAAGGCATTGTGAACGTACTGATATAAAATGTTTAAATTTCCTACTGCGTCAATACTTTTTATCGCTGTCTCCCGGCGATCCTTATATGTCAAGGTGATTTCTGTCCATGTACCGGTTAGACCTTTCGGAACAGACACATAATTGTAAAGATCGACCCGTTTTTCAAATATATCGTCAACAAGGTTATACGCTTTGTCATTTTCACAGGTAAGTGTAATAACCCTGTTGATTGTGTGGAAGTCGTATCTTCCAACTGTAATTTTGTAGTGTTTCCCCTCTCTTTCAACGGCAAATCGCATGTCACCGCCGCCCTGCGTGTTCCACACGAACCCGATAATTGGACTCTCAGAATAAACCCGATTCTCTACCTTGCATTGATTACCATTCGCGCAACCAGCGAAAAAAACAAGAATGGCAAGATGAAACATTAAAGTTCGATAGCGCAAGCTGAAAATGGTCATGCGAGGGACTCCTTTTCCCCAAGGGATTATTTTTGCCTGTTGACAAAGGATCGGATTATATGGGTTCTATGGATTTTCCGCTTCTCTTAGAAACGGCCTTTGCAGCCTGAGGAGTTCCAGGGGCCTGTCCACGGGGGTCATGTGGGCGCTTCCCTGTATAATATGACACTGAGGATTATTGGCAAACCCGGACTGCCATTTAGTATAGGCAGGAGTACACAGATCGTCGCTTCCGCAGGTCATAAGAACAGGGACATTCAACGTGGACAGTTGCGGGGTCAAGTCTACCGTTTCGGCAATCAGGGAATCGATGATTTTTCTTTTTTTGCTCATTTCAAGGCCAGCTCCTTGATTTTTTCAGTTACTGATCTTTAGAGACCATCTTTCCTGTTTCTCGTTTTCTCTGACGTGTATCTCTGTCAGGTTGAAAGATTCCTTCAATATCTTTATATTCCGGTTTTTCATGCCTCTCAGATTCGACACATCTTTGGGGGCCACGGAAAACACAATATCCCTGTCCGTCAGGTCTGTCGATTTCAAAAGGTCCGATGCCATGTCCAGAAATATGGCTCCCTCCACGAGCGACCGGAATGCCGGGTGAAACGGGCCGGCAATGATGTTATTATCTGCCTCCATTTCTTTTGTTGTGTGAAGTCCCAGTCTTATAACAGGTATACCGGCTTCTTGAAATCTCAACAGAGCAGGTTTACATAATTCAACGGCGTCGTCCAGTGTCGGCGGCCTGTACTCACCCTCAAGATAAGATTTTGCCAGGAGGGTATCTTTAAACACAATAGTCGGATGGATTCTCACAGTATCAGGCCGGATTCTGATGATTTCTTCCACGGTATATTCAAATCGCTCCCGGGTATCGCCGGGGAGACCAACCATCAAGTGTACCCCCGTTTCGATCCCCTTTCCCTTTAAGAGTCTTACCGCGTTTCTTACATCCTCGGATGAGTGCCCCCTTCCCGATAGAGAGAGTACCTCGTCAACCATTGACTGGGCGCCTATTTCTACAGTGGAAACGCCGTATCGCATGAGAAGCTCAAGTCTGTCATCATCTATATAATCGGGCCTTGTTGATATCCTTATGGATTTTACCATGCCCGCATTTATATAGGATTGCGCGATATCCAGCAGTTCAATCTGATAGTCTCGGTCTATCCCGGTGAAATTTCCACCATAAAAGGCAATCTGATCGAACTTCCTCCCGGTGTTTTTCAGATGCCGGTCGCAGATATTACGGATGGTATCCTCTGTAAACCTGTCAGGATAATCCCCGGCGGTTATCCTCTCGTTGCAGAACACGCAACGGTTGGGGCACCCTCTGTATATCACGAATATAGGTATTATCAGTGGTTTCATATCTCTTCCAGCTTCTGCAACGCTTTCCTGGCCGCGTCTTGTTCGGCCTCTTTCTTGTTTTTTCCGGCTCCGGTTGTTGAAACAATATCTCCGATGGATGCCTCTACCTCGAAGGTTTTGTCATGATCCGGTCCGGACGCGCCTGTAATTCGATATTGAGGTACTAATT
>Ga0222683_1000306_pt1 | contig 19114 bp, 31 predicted proteins | sample AntAcemetage1073_FD_179841 | JGI IMG/M metagenome (GOLD analysis project Ga0222683, IMG submission 179841) | Saline water microbial communities from Ace Lake, Antarctica - #1073 | ecosystem: Environmental > Aquatic > Non-marine Saline and Alkaline > Saline | place: Antarctica: Ace Lake... | reverse complement strand
CAGATGGTTCACAATGGCTTCAATACTCGCTGTAAAGAACATCTTGGAATGGTCAAAGTTGGCAGATATCTATGCCCCGTTTGCCGGAGAACCATCACTGAGGATAGTGGTTTCTGGGACAATTTGACAGATCAGTTTTTCGACATGCTTGCCGAGATTTGCCAGCTCTTGAGGATTCATCACGTTTCATATGAAGGAATCGAATCGGTACTTCGTTTCCTAATCCCTCGCAGCAAAGAAACTATCCGAAACATAATAAAGTACGCAACCGAAAGGATGGTAGTACCATCAGTAAATAATATTTTGTTTATTCACTATGATGAACAACATCCCAAAGCGGGCAGAAACCAGAAATACCGGTTGACGATCCTTGATCACATAACGAAACAGGTCATTGCAGAGGAACTTCTCGATTCGAAAGATGGTGAACACATCAAAAGTTTCCTTAAAAGACATCTCGATACAAGCAAGCCAATATTCATCGTAACTGATTTATACAGAGGTTACCCAAAAATACTTAAGGATGTGTTTGGCACTAAAGCGACCCATCAACTTTGTTTACTTCATCTGAATAAGCTCATAGTTGGTGATTTTCCCAAGAAGGCGACCATTGAACAGGAATTGGTTAAATATGAATTATTAAACATATTCTACAATCGTGAACTTGAAATCGAGTTTTTACAATGCATAGTAAATGAAGAGCGAACGATGAAACAGGGCAGCAAGAGCGATTACGAAAAATGGCTTCGAAAAGCGAAGAGCTTATTCCGAAATTTTGTTCATTCCCTGGAACTTAGACGCAGGAGGAATAAGCAGAACCTGGAACAGAGAACATACCACGACGCATTAAATAATTTCAATCAATTGCTTGATAGGATAGATTCTTTCGAGATGCCTGTAAAGAAAAGATTGATGAGAATTAAAGAATTATGGGCAAATCTTACAAAATTTTACTTCGTGGACGGTGCCCCAGCTACAAATAACGACATAGAAAATTATTATTCGACAAGCCTCAAGACTCACAGGAAAAAACAATTACGGACGCCAGGAATTGAGGAGCAAATGAAGCTTTCTGCTTTGAAAAGGGCAGGAATGTTTGGACGACCTGAAAAAACGTTAATCGAAGCATTCTTAATGTTCCTCCCGTTCCGAGATCCTGGGTGATGACAAATCGTTCTTATAATTCTCAATTCAATTAAAATAATTGGCGTGAGCTAACCAACTTTAAGTGAATATGCTGAATAATATATGTTAGAGATATATTCTAATTTGTGATAATTCGATACATACCTCATGTTTACGGTCACTTCAACAATATAGGTAAGAATCGAAGGGGTATTTTGCGCTCAATATCTGAAAATCACTCGATTTTTAGATAGTGCCATCTGGCCTGTCAGGCGCATCACTTCCACCGTCCCCGAGCCTGCGCCGCAGAATCTCCCGGCCGATCGATCAAGGGGGCGCTCTCTGAGGAAAATCGGCTCTTACAGCATGCCATTAGCGTCCAAAGACCCGTTTAGTAGCCGGTATATTCAAGTAGACTAAAATTATCGCGGCAATTATAGCATCTATCAATCCCGCAGCTAAATTTCCGCTGAGAGAGATATTTGCCAGCGCAAGGAGAAGATACAGACCTGAGATGACCGTCGCCAACATCCAGCCTCGGGGTTGAAGCGAGATCAGCCACGAACCACAAATAATTAAAAGACTGGCCACAATAAAGGAGGTAGTGGCTGTCGTGGGAAATCGCATAATAGCAATGAGCCCAAACAATATGTAGACGAATCCGCTGAGAAAAGCAAGCCCAGCAAGAACGAAAACTCCAGTTGGAACGTCTCTGCCTGATCTTTTCATGTTATTGCCTCCGACATAGATCTTTAACTTTAATATACTGTGTTGTACGCACTCTTATTAAAATCTAATCCAAACGAAGAATCTTTAAAAAATCATGACAAACCGCAAAGTGCATCATATAATAAATATAAAATTGATTGTGGCCGCGTTTACTGCCAAAAAACTGTGAATATCAGCGTCACCGCCGCCCTCTCCATCTGTCAGGTCGGTCAGGCGCATCATCTCCACCGCCCCGGATCCCGCGCCGCAGATATCCTGGCCGATCGATCCTGAGGGCGCCCTCGACCACAGGCGGCGAGAAAGAGCTCGATCTGATGAGAGAGAAGACAAGCCTGCCCATGACCAGTTCGACAGACGTGGTCGCATCGATGAAGATCAGGAGAAAAGGTTGATGCAGCAACGAGGGGGTTCATTCTTCGCCGAAATAGTCCATATCGACCCTCTTTACCCTATAGGCGGCAACATCTGCAACGCCTATGTCATGATCGATCATCATCTGGGCCAGCTCTTCGCCATCGATCAAGATGATTCTGGGCTGTTGGATCGCAGTCACATAACCTCTGGCTTCCTTCGAAAACTTGGACGTGGTAATCAGCACGCCTTTTCCTGCACCCTCACCCATCAGGCTTCCGGCAAATGCCTGTACGATGGGCCGCCCGACAGTGCCCTCCCATCTCTTAGCCTGTATGCAGATAGCGTCCAAGCCCAACTTGTCTTCTTTTATGATCCCATCAATCCCACCGTCACCGGTCCTGCCAACGGCCTGACCTGCATCTTTCCTAGAACCGCCATACCCCATCGCTACCAGAAGATCTACTACCAGGTTCTCGAAGAACTCAGGCGAACAATTCATGATCCGTTCGAGAAGTTCTTGGGCCAGATCTTGCCTCAAATCTTGATAGCTCGCCTCCAAGATCTCCTCTGGGGTCTGAGTAACATCGCACTTTTGTTCCGAGTCATCGCTCTGAGTGGGCACCCCACGAAACTCCTGAAAGGCAGGATAACGAGACAAAAACTTCACGTTGATCTCTGAAATATTTTCCCTCAGGACTTCTCGCCCAAGTTCGGTTATCCGAAACTTCCCCCGCCCAGTGCTTTCCAGAAATCCCGCTTTCTTCATGTAAGTCCTGGCCCAGGACACTCTGTTATCGAATTTGGCTTGTTTGCCACTTGGAAGAATCTCTCGTTTCTCTTCGCCGGTCAAATCGAATTGGAGGGCCAGTGTCCCGATGACCTCACGAAGGCTGTGTATTTCGCCGTCTTCAGTGATTTTCAGCAGTGGCAGCATTAAGCTCTGGTAGTCTGGGATCGCCATTTTCTTCGCCTCTCAGACTTGTTATTTCAGATCCCATAATTTAAGTTCTCTGGCGGCGTTTTCTTTCAACTTTACATCACGCCCCCATCATGTTCTCGTTTCCGCACCCTCGATGCAAAAGATGAATACTCATCACGACGACAACTCTATGGTGCTTTTCTCTTATGATCACCAAAATTTACATCTCCCACTGCGAAGAAGACGAGCCCCTCGCCCAAGAGCTTGCAGAATCCCTCTGGGCCGTAAACATGGAGTGTTTCGTCTCCACCTACAAGAGGGCACGAACAATCCCTCACCACGAGCGGATCGTTTTTGGGATGCGCCACTCGGACTGTGTGGTCGTCCTGCTCATCCTTGATGGGATGGTATCGCCCCTGGTCAATCAAGAAATCGGACTTGCCGTCAGTATGGGCCACCTCATCATACCGCTGGCCGAACCCGAGGTGGTGGTGCCAACCCTCCTCAAATACACCAGGCCCATCCGTCTTTCTGTGAGACAAAGCCAAGATGCCATCGGAGAGCTAATACGAAATATAAGGGACCTGTCCACACTTCAATGGCTCAGGATCAAATGTCCCATCTGCGGAGAAGAGATCACTCAATACATCCCGCCCCAAGAAGAAGTGGACAAGGCCATCCTTTCAGAATCTGACCTTGAGACCATATGCAACTGCTGCGAGACTGCACTCTCATTAGACCCCAGAACCTTCAAGCCATCTCCATCAGTTTGACCAGTCTCACTCATCTCACTCATCTCATTGAGCTTGCCTTTCCGGCCGAATCGAAGCGACTGAGTTATACAAAGTTTCGAAAGAAGCCCGTCTTTTCGGGCGAGATGCAGTCACAAACCTTTTTATACGAAGAATTAGTCTTGGGCTAAGAATCCGATGAACGGTGACTGCGAGACATCCATCCTTATTCCGTCGTCCACTACTATGGAGTCGGCGGACCTGCGCATGTGTACGCTTAAGGTTGGACAAATCGCAAGGGCCGCTGCGGTATTCGGGGTGGACCGTATCGTCATATATCGAGATGATGAATTCGACGATTCCAGGTTCATAAGCCGAATCCTGCAGTACGCAGAGACGCCCCAATACCTTCGAAAAAAGCTCTTTCCCATGATGAAAGAGCTGAGATATGCGGGCATTCTGCCGCCGCTGCGCACCGCTCATCATCCAACACGCTCAAAAGCGTCAATGCTCAAGGTCGGCGAGTTCAGAGTCGGTTTGGTAGTAGACGACGTGGGATCTGACAAAGGCGTACGGGTGGACATAGGTATCGAGCGCCCGGTGCCCCTCCAAATCAAAAAACATGTGAAATTGAGAGCTGGGCAACGTCTGAACGTCAGAATCTTTTCGCTGAAGCCGCTCGCCGCAGAGCCTGTAGACCGATCGGACATACCTCACTACTGGGGGTATGAAACCGTGGTGGTACCTAGCCTAGAGCAGTACATAAGCTCTGCTCGCAGCCTAGTGGTGGCCGCGTCCCGATGGGGCGATTTGGCAACCCCAAAACTCCTCCAAGGAATAGTCCAACGAGGATACGGCCAGGGTTCCTCCGGTCTGACATTGGCCTTCGGCTCACCAGCGCGCGGAATTGATGCGTTTTTGAGCAGCAAAACGATGGAAAGATGCTGTGTGATCAACACCATTCCGCATCAGGGCACAGAGACAGTTCGTCTTGAGGCGATTTTCGCCACTCTTGCAATGCTCAACCTGATGCGTTCTATGGAGGGCTAAATGGCAACCATACACCGACCAAGACGAGGATCATTGGCCTTCAGCCCCCGTAAACGGGCTAAGAGCCAGACTCCCAGGACCAGATGCTGGGCAGCTGGCGAAGACAGCGCCAGAATGGGTGGTTTTGCCGGATACAAGGCCGGCATGACTCACATAATAATGGTCGACGACAGACCCCAAAGCCTAACTGAAGGCATGGAGATCAGCGTGCCCGTCACCATTGTTGAGACGCCACCCATCAGCGTAGCAGCCCTTCGGGTCTACGAGAAGTACAATGGCGGCGTGAGAGCTGTTGGGGAAACCTGGGCAGAGACGCTGGATCCCTACCTCGCAAGGTCAATAACCGTTCCCACTAACAAGAAAGGCCACACTCTCGAAAGCATAGAGGCCAAGATCGACGAGATGGATGAATTACGATTGATTGTTCACACTAACCCAAGTCTTCTGACTGGAGTTCCCAGTAAGACCCCTGACCTGATGGAAATACAGGTCACTGGCGGATCTATAGGAGATCAGTTCGATTTTGCCAAGGGGGTTTTAGGCACCAAGATTCCAATCACGTCCATATTCAATGTGGGCGAGGTAATCGACGTTTCGGCAATCACCAAGGGTAAAGGCACCCAAGGTCCCGTCAAGCGTTGGGGAATCATGCTTCAGAAGAGAAAACACTCCCGTGGAGGCAAGCTTCGGCACATAGGCAACCTGGGTCCCTGGAACCCCCACCGAGTCAGGTGGACCGTCCCTCAGATGGGTCAGATGGGCTATCAACAGAGAACTGATTTCAACAAGAGAATCCTGGCCATGGGATCAAACGTCGAAGAAATCAATCCCAAAGGCGGTTTTCCAGAATACGGCGTGGTTAGAGGCGATTATGTCCTGGTCAAGGGAAGCCTTCCCGGCCCCATAAAGAGGCTGATCAGGATGAGACACGCTATCAGGGCCAAAAACAGAGCCGTAAAGACGCCAGAGATCCTCTACGTCAGTACAGATTCAAAGCAGGGATCGTGATGAAGGCTAAGGTTATCGATCTATCAGGAAACGAGGTTGGGGAGATTGAGCTTCCGCTCGTCTTCGAAACAGAGTACAGACCCGACCTCATTAAAAAAGCGGTACTAGCCTCTCAGGCTAATAGGCTTCAGCCCTACGGCCCAGGTCCACTTGCCGGGATCAAAACCTCTGCCAAGTCCTGGGGAACATGCCGTGGAGTTTCCAGAGTTCCAAGAATCGTGAACGGGAGACGAGCTGCCAGGGTAACTCAAGCCAGAGGTGGCCGAAAGGCCCATCCACCCAAGCCAGAGGCCGACAGGACCGAGAAGATCAACGTAAAAGAGCGAAGAAAGGCCATTCAGTCGGCCATAGCTGCCACCGTGGACTCCGAAAAAGTCAGGGCCAGAGGGCACGTCTTTTCGGGAACGATCCCAGTGGTTGTCAAGGACGACCTTGAGACGCTGGACAAAACCAAAGATATGAAGAACTTCCTTGTGGCAGCGGGCCTTTGGGACGACGTGATGAGGGCCAAGAATGGCAGGACCATCCGCGCGGGTCGAGGTAAGATGAGGGGCCGAAAGTACAAGAACAGAAAGAGCCTCTTGATCGTGGCAGGCCAAGACAAAGGTCTGATGAAGGCCGCAAGAAACTTGCCAGGCGTCGATTTCATCACAGTGGAGAGGCTGAACGCCGAGATTTTAGCCCCCGGAACCCATCCGGGAAGGCTTGCTGTCTGGACCGAATCCTCTCTGAAATGGCTGGGTGAGAACTATGGTCGTTAAGAGTCCGTTCATCACGGAGAAGGTCACCAACATGATCGACTCCGACAACACCATGGAGTTCATCGTAGACATGACGTCTAACAAATCCCAGGTCAAAAAGTCTCTGGAAGATTTGTACGAAGTCGAAGTTCTCAAGGTAAGGACGATGATTACTTCCAAGGGCGAAAAGAAAGCCATTGTGAAGTTGGCAGGCGATGGAACTGCAAATGAGTTGGCGACGAGGCTTGGCCTGCTCTAAGGTGAGGTTATGGGACATAGATTAATACAACAAAATCGTGGTCGCGGAACGCCGACCTACCGAGCCCCCTCCCACAAGTACAGGGCCGAGCTCAAACACGTAAAAGTGAGCCCGGATGAGACCGTCAAGGGCGTGGTGAAAGATATCGTCCACGATCCTGCAAGGAGCGCTCCTGTAGCCAAGGTTGCCCTAGATAACGGCGAGGAGAGATATCTCCTCATCCCTGAAGGGGTTTACATTGGTCAGGAGATCGCTTGTGGTATATCTGCCGAGATCAAGCCTGGCAACTCTCTACCCTTGGCCGAGATTCCAGAGGGTATTCCCATCTGCAATATCGAGTCTAATCCAGGGGCTGGAGGCCAGTTCGTCAGATCCAGCGGGGTTTACGGAATGCTCATAGCTCACGACGTAGGAAAGACCGTCGTCCAGCTTCCCAGCGGAGAGATGAAGTGGCTCAATCCCCGATGCATGGCAACCATTGGCGTTGTGGCCGGTGGTGGCAGAACCGAGAAACCTTTCTACAAGGCCGGAAAGCGTTACCATAAGTTGAAATCAAGAGCTGCCAAGTATCCCCGAGTCAGAGGTGTTGCCATGAACGTGGTGGATCACCCCTTCGGCGGCGGTGGATGGCAACATCCTGGAAGGCCGACGACAGTTAGCAGGAACGCACCACCCGGTCGTAAAGTCGGGTCCATTGCAGCCCGGAGGACCGGAAAGCGCTAAAGAGGGATTATTTTGGCAAGGAAATCAGGATCAAAGCTTCCGAAAAGGAAAGAAGAGTTCACCTACCGAGGTCGTAAGATGGATGACCTCAAAAATCTCAGTATGGAGGAATTTGTTGATCTTCTACCTGCTCGGCAGCGAAGGACGCTGAATCGAGGTCTCTCGAAAGATCAGAAAAAGTTGTTATCGAGGATGAAGAAGAAAGATGCGGTGAGAACCCACCTCCGTGACATGATAATTCTCCCGGAGATGGTGGGAAAAACCATCGAGATCTACAACGGCAAAGTCTTCAACCGAGTTGACATCATGCCTGAGATGGTAGGTCACTATCTTGGCGAATTTTCCTTGACTAGATCGAGAGTCTCTCACGGCAGTGCCGGTGTGGGCGCTACCAGGTCCAGCAGATATGTACCGTTGAAGTGAGGTGTGGAATTTGGGACGACTAAAATATTGCAAGATCCCCCAAAAGGAACGTTCATCGAGGGCGATGGGCACGGAGTTTCACGTCTCACCCAAACATGCTCTGGACATATGTAGTGCCATCAAAGGAATGCGGGCTGAAGCGGCCAGGATTTACTTAGAAGACGTGATCGCCCTGAAACGGCCAGTGCCTTTCAAGCGTTACAACAGTAAAGTCCCCCATCGGCGCGGACTCATTGGTTGGGATGCCGGTAGGTACCCACAAAAGGCCGCAAAAGCGGTGTTGAGCGTATTGATCAATGCGGCCAGCAACGCTGAATACAAAGGTCTCGACCCAGAAGATATGAGAATCACTCATGCTGTCACAAAGAAGGGCAGAACCATAAAGGGCTGGATGCCAAGAGCCATGGGCCGAGCTACCCCTAAGGACACTGAGACCGTATCTGTAGAGATGATCCTTACCGAGGTGAGCTAGAGTGGGTGTAGAGAAGAAGTTCGTAGCTGATGGCTTCACCAAGGCTCTCATCAACGAGTTCTTGACCAAAGAACTCGGTCGAGCAGGTTACGGCGGAATGGTGATGAACAGGACTCCTATGGGGACCCAAATCATCGTTTATGCCGAGAAGCCAGGGATGGTTATCGGGAAGGGCGGAAAATTAATCAGGAAGCTCACTCGGGATCTAGATCGCAAGTTCAGTCTGGACAACCCTCAAATCGATGTTCAGGACGTGGGCAAGGCCGAGCTGAACGCTCAAGTGGTTGCCAGCAGGTTGGCCAGCTCTCTTGAGAGAGGCTGGTACTTCCGTAAAGCTAGCCAGAGCATGGTTCGGCGGGTAATGGATAGTGGCGCGCTAGGATGCGAGATAATCCTCAGTGGCAAGCTTACGGGCCCAAGATCAAGAACAGAAAAAGTGCTTCGTGGTTACATCAAACACTCGGGCAAACCTGCTCAAGAGCTCGTAGATTATGGTTATGCCGTGGCGGTCAAGAAGCTGGGGACTATCGGGTGTCGGGTCAGAATTGTCCAACCAGACGTAATTCCACCTGACCAGTTCCAGATAGTGCCACCTTCTGAGACCGAAGAAACAGTTCCTGAAGAGTCCAAAGACGAGCTCGAAGAGCTTCTCGAAACTGAAGCTGCAGAATCTGTAGAGGGTACCGAAGAGGCATTCGAAGAACTAGCCGAAGAAGCTGTCGAAGAGGCACCTGAAGAAGCTGTCGAGGAGATCGTCGAAGAGGCATCTGAAGAAGCCGTCGAGGAGATCGTCGAAGAGGCATCTGAAGAAGCCGTCGAGGAGATCGTCGAAGAGGCATCTGAAGAAGCCGTCGAGGAGATCGTCGAAGAGGCATCTGAAGAAGCCGTCGAGGAGATCGTCGAAGAGGCATCTGAAGAAGCCGTCGAGGAGATCGACACTGAGGCGCAATCTTCGGAAGCGAGCGAAGAACAGCCGGGTGACAAAGCGTGAGACGTGAGTGTGACTTGACATGGCGATATTCAAGGTCGATGAACTTCGAAATATGAGTCCCGAAGAGTTGTCAGAGGAGCTTTTTAATCTCCAAGACGAGCTCATTCGGGAAAGAGGGATCGTCGTTGCAGGTGGCGCTCCTGAGAATCCTGGAAGGATCAAGGAGCTGAAAAGGTCCACCGCCAGGATCAAGACAATTCAGCGGGAGCGTATGGCGTGATAATTACTCCAGAAAATCTCGTCAGGCACGAACTAATAGGCTTGCCAGTGGAGGTTGTTGAAAGTGCAAATCCCTCCACAGTGGGCATATCAGGCCGGGTGGTAGATGAAACCCGGAACGTGTTCTTGATCGAGACCGAACGCGGAGAAAAATGCGTTCCCAAGTCTCACACCGGCTTTGTCTTCAACCTTCCTGGTCAAAAAGTGAGGGTCGAAGGTGCTGTATTGGTCTCACAACCCGAAAATCGAATTCACAAAAGGATACGTAGATCGAGGTGGAAGCTATGAGGGATATCGGACTGGACGTCACACCGCCCAAAGAGGCATGTGACGATCCCAAATGTCCCTTTCACGGAAAACTTCCCGTACGCGGGCAGGTGTTCGACGGTGTCGTAATCAGTGACGAGATGACCGACACCGTAGTTGTTCTGCGCGAGTTCGAGAAGAAAGTGCCTAAGTATGAAAGGTATGAGAAGAGGCGGTCCAAAGTTCACGCCCACAACCCCCCATGCATAAATGCAAAAGAGGGTGATGTGGTCAAGATAGCTGAGTGCAGGCCGCTCAGTAAGACAAAGTCCTTCGTGGTGGTGGAGGTCGCACGATGAAGGGGAAAAAAGCAACAATCCCCCGTGCGCTCAACGCAGGCGCGCGCCTAGAATGTGTCGACAACACAGGGGCCCGAGTACTCGAGATCATATCGGTCAAAAGGTATCGTGGCGTAAAGAACAGGATGCCTCGTGCCGGAATCGGTGACATGGTCGTGGTTTCAGTCAAGAAGGGTACCCCTGGGATGAAGAAACAGATATTCCGAGCAGTTATCATCCGGCAGAAAAAGGAGTTCCGAAGGCCAGACGGCCTTAGGGTGAAGTTCGATGGAAATGCTGCGGTCATCACGGATGACGACGGAATTCCCAAGGGATCGGAGATAAAAGGGCCAGTGGCCAGAGAGGTGGCGGAGATGTACGGAAAGATCGCCTCGGCCGCGTCGATAATAGTGTGATTGCCATGAAGAGCAAACAACCAGGCAAACAACGGAAAGAAAGGTTCACTGCCCCCCTCCATAAACGGCAGAAGTATATGCATGCCCCCTTAATCAAGGAGCTCCGAGAGAAGCTGAAAACGCGCAGCGCTCAGTTGAAGAAGGGCGATACCGTCAAGATGATGCGCGGAGATCACGCCGAAGTCGAGGGCGAGGTCGAGAAGGTGGACCTGAAAAAGGGCGTCATCAACGTCGCAGGAGTGAGCGTCTTCCGCGCCGATGGAACGGAAGTTCCAAGAGCTGTTCAACCCTCCAACGTGCTCATCACCAAGATAGAGCTAGATGACGAAAAGCGCAAGGAAATCTTTTCAAGGTGATTTAGGTGAGCAGACATCAGAAGAGGATTGCAAGTCCTAGGAGCTGGCCCATCCCCAGAAAAACCCAAAAATGGGCTGCAAAGACCCGGCCAGGTCCCCACTCTGCTGAGGAGAGCATTCCCCTCCTGTTCGTGGTCAGGGACTTCTTGAAATTGGCCGACAACGTGAGAGAAACAAAGCGGGTTCTTCACGAGGGTGGCGTCTTGGTGGACGGGACCATCAGGAAGGATCACAGGTTTCCGGTAGGGATCTTCGACGTGATATCGGTTCCTTCCCTAAACAAACAGCACAGGGTGTTGCAGGACGCTAAGGGCAGGTTTAACCTTCACGAGCTCGAATCCGGCGAGGTCAGAAAGCTCAACAGGATTGAGAACAAGACCACTTTGAACGGTGGTAAGATCCAGCTCAACCTCAACGACGGGACCAACAAGGTCGTCGAAGGCGAGTACCAGACTCGCGATTCGATCATCCTTTCAATCCCTGGAAAAGAGATTGAAGACAGGATCGAGTTCAAAGAAGGCAATCTGGCTATGGCGGTGGGCGGATCTCATTCCGGTGAGATCGGCACAATCAAGGAAATCACGACCGTCCGGAGTTCAAGGCCTAATAGGATCATCATATCAGGCAAAGTGGACTTCGAGACCACCGTCGATCATGTCTTCATGATTGGACGAGAGAAGCCCGCGATCAAGATGGGGGCTGAGATATGAACAACCCAATGTTGGATCCTCGTATAGACAAGTTGACCGTCCACATCGGCGTAGGCGAGGGCGGTCAGAGGTTGGTTAACGCTGAGACTATTCTAAACGAGGTTACTCATAGGGTCTCGGTCAGATCAGTCTCCAAGAAGACCATTCCCGCATTTGGGATTAAGAAAGACGAACCCATCGGTTGCAGGCTGACTTTAAGAGGAAAAGACGCCGAAGAGTTCCTCCAAGTCGCTTTGGAAGTCGCAGGTAAAGTTCTTCGGATGACTCAGTTCGATGATACCGGAAACTTCTCCTTTGGCGTAGAGGAACACACCGACTTTCCGGGCATGAGGTACGACCCAGATATAGGCATCTTCGGGATGGACGTTTCAGTGGCTCTCAAGAGAGCTGGGTACCGCGTGGCCAGAAGGCGTGTAGCCAGAGCGAAGATAGCCACGCGTCACAGGATCCAGAAAGAAGAGGCCATGGAGTTTGTCAAAAGCAAGTATGGTGTAGACATCGTGGAGGCGGCATGACGAATAGCAAGAAAAAGTTCGGCCGAGGTGCGAACGCCTGCAAGCGCTGCGGTAGAAAGCCGGGTTTAATCAGAAAATACGGCATATATCTCTGCAGGCAGTGTTTCAGAGAGGTCGCCCGAGATATGGGATTCGATAAATACGCATGAGGTGATGTAATATGGTTCTATTGGATCCACTTGCTGATGCCATGTCCACCATAAAGAACGCAGAGAGCGTGGGCAAGAGCGATTGCTTCATCCATCCTGCCTCCAAACTGATCGGTAATACCCTGAAAGTGATGACTGATCTGGGATATATTGGTGAGTTTGAGTTTCTGGACGATGGCAAGTCCGGCATGTTCAACGTAAAATTGCTGGGAAAAATCAACAAATGTGGCGTTATCAAGCCCAGGTTCTCTACAAAAGTGTCTGAGTTTGAGAAATGGGAGAAACGATTCCTTCCTGCCAGGAACTTCGGTGTTCTGATGATCAGCACCAGCCAAGGCGTCATGTCTCACGTCGAGGCTCGGGATCTGGACATTGGTGGCCAGCTGCTGGCTTACGTATACTAGGTGGTGGCAATGGTCAAGGAGTTAGCACGAAGATTGGCAATTCCAGAGGACGTCGAGGTGGATATCAGCGACGACTTCGTGGTCAAAGTAACCGGTCCCTTGGGCACGGTCTCCAGGCGCCTCTGGCATCCCGGTATCGATATAAGAAAAGAGGAATCAGATCTGGTCTTGGACTCTCGAATCTCCCGCAAACAGCATCGTGCCATGGCAGGGACGCTCAGCGCTCATCTGGCCAACATGATGGAAGGAGTAACTGACGGTTTCGAGTACAATATGAAGGCCGTTTACTCTCATTTCCCCATACAGCTGAAGACCACCAAAGATGAGCTCGTAATCAGCAACTTTCTGGGAGAGAGGAAGCCCCGTACTGCTAGGATCTTGGGCGATTCCAAAGTCGAGGTTCGAGGCGACGAAGTCGTAATTACTGGGATTAACAAAGAAGATGTTGGCCAAACCATGGCCAACATCGAACAGGCGACCCGGGTCCGAGGCTTTGATATCAGAGTCTTCCAGGACGGAATATACCTGGTGGACAAGAGGTGATACAGGTGAGTTCCGAGACTGAGAGACTGCTAAAGGTCAGGTCGAGGCAGAAAAGAAAGAAGCCTGAGTTCAACCGTTGTGATTCTCACAAGAAAAAGAGAGTTTCCACCAGCTGGAGGAAACCTCGAGGACTGCACAACAAATTGCGTCGCCAGATTTCGGCCAAAGGCAAATTGGTCAAGGCCGGATACGGCAGTCCTGCATCCGTTAGAGGGTATCACCCCTGCGGTATGAAGGAAATTTTGGTCAAGTGTGCTGCCGATCTAGAAAATGCAGAGGGCTGCGCAGTCAGGATTGCGTCGGCTGTGGGCATGAAGAAGAGGGTTGAGATAGAAGCTATGGCCCGTGAGATGGATCTAAAGATCCTCAACCCCAAGACTGGAGGCAAGTGAGATGCCTGACTTTGCGACGCAGAAGAGACTGGCTGCAAGCGTTATGAAGGCTGGCAAGAGCAGGATCTGGGTTAATCCAGATCCAGACGTTGCCAGCGAAATCGCAGAGGCCATAACCAGAGACGATATTCGCGCTCAGGTCGAAGCGGGTAACATAAAGGCCAAGCCCAAGAAAGGCAACAGTCGTGCCAGATTCAAAATAAGGGCGGCCAAGAGAAACTACGGCCACAAGAAAGGCTACGGTCGGAGAAAAGGTGCCAAAGGGGCCAGAACCCCCTCCAAAAAGAGGTGGATGGCCAAGATTCGGGCACTTCGCCGAAACCTGAGAGAGCTGAGAAGTAGCAGTCAGATTGACCGCCATGATTATCGGATGCTCTACAGAAAGGCAAAAGGTGGCGAGTACCGCAGCACGGCTCATCTTAACGCTTACATCAAGTCAAAAGGTCTAATGAGGAGTGACTGATGGCAACCGGACCACGATATAAAGTGCCCTTTAGAAGGCGAAGAGAGGGCAGAACGAACTACCATTTCAGATACAAGCTCCTGTTGTCCAAAAAACCAAGGCTGGTTATCAGGAAAGGCAACGGGAATATTTCCTTGCAACTGGTAACAGCAAAGCTGATCGGCGACGAGACGCATCTTACCGTCAATTCCCGAGAGATCAAGAAGTTCGGGTACAATTCCAGCACTGGCAACATTCCGGCTGCATACCTGACCGGACTCCTATTCGGAAAAAAGATGAAATCTTTGGGCTATACCGAAGCCATCTTGGACATAGGGATTCAAGCCAGTACCAAGGGTAGCAGAGTTTACTCGGCCCTGAAGGGAGTTGTCGATGCCGGAATAGAAGTGCCTCACAGTCCTGAGATCTTCCCTGACGAAGAAAGGATTCGGGGAGAACACATAAGTTCCTATCGAGGCGTGGACGTCGCAACCCAGTTTGAGGCTGCTCGAGAGAAAATATTGGGGTGATATTGTGAGAAGATACGGAGAAGAATGGGTCCCCAAGACCAAGCTGGGCAGGCTCGTTTACGAGGGTCAGGTCACTACCCTCGACGAGGCGTTGCGTTCCAGGCTCCCCATCAAAGAGCCTGAGATCGTGGACACTCTCCTTCCCGGCCTTGAGGACGAAGTTCTGGACATAAACATGGTCCAGAGGATGACTGACTCTGGTCGGAGGGTGAAGTTCAGGGCTACGGTCATCGTGGGGAACAGAAACGGCTACATAGGCTTAGGCCAAGGTCGAGATAACCAAGTAGGCCCTGCCATCAGAAAAGGAATCGATGTGGCCAAGCTGAATATCATAAAGATACAGCGAGGTTGTGGCAGCTGGGAGTGCGGTTGCGGCGATGAACATACCGTTCCTTTTGAGATCATGGGAAAAGCCGGAAGCGTTGAGATTCACCTGATCCCAGCACCCAAAGGCCTTGGAATTGCGGCTGGAGCGACTGCGAAGAAAGTCATGGAGATGGCTGGGATACAGGATGTCTGGACTAGGTCTTCGGGCAACACCAGAACCACGCTTAACTTCGCCAAAGCCACGTACAATGCGCTGCAAAATGTCATTGCCATGAAGGTATAGACGATGTATGCGATAGTGCGACTTAGAGGAACCGTCAATACCAAGCCCGGGATCAAAGACACCCTCAAGATGCTCAACCTCCACAGAATAAACCACTGTGTCGTCGTCCCTGAAAATGTCCATTACAAAGGTATGATTCAGAAGGTGAAAGATTACGTGGCTTGGGGCGAGGTCGATGAAACCGTTCTTGCCACCCTTTTGGGGCATAGAGGTAAATTGAGCGGCAACAAGCGGCTGAATGAGCAGTATATCCGTGAGAACACTTCCTACAAAGATCTGAAGGAATTTGCTTCAGCGATGTGTCAGGGCGCGATCAGTTTGAAGGATGCTGGCATAAAGCCGGTTTTCAGGCTCCACCCACCCAGAAAAGGACACCGTGGGACAAGCGGGATAAAAAAGACCGTCAAGGAAGGTGGCGTTCTGGGTTATCACGAAGCCATTGCAGATCTTATCTGGAAGATGAGGTAGTATCATGCCTAAAAAGAGTGTGAAGAAGTTTAGGGGGACCAGGACTTGCGGCGGCGGCACCCACAAAAACAGGAGAGGTGCAGGTTCCCATGGCGGCCGTGGGAATGCTGGATCCTTTAAACACCACATAATCAGGGCCCGTATGAGGGGTCAATTGTTGGGCAATTATGGATTTCACAGGCCCACTACCGTGAAGATGGACTTCATAAATGTGGGCGACCTTGAAAGAATGACAGACGAAAATGGGCACGTCGACCTTGGCTTGGTGAAAGTCTTAGGAAAGGGCAAGCTGTCCAAAAAGCTCACAGTCAGTGCAGCCGGTTTCTCTGTGACTGCAAAGGAGAAGATCACAGCTGTCGGCGGTGAAGTAGTGGTAGCATGAATCAACACAGCTTCTTCTACGCTATAGAGCCTTTCGTTAGAAGGCTCCCGGCGGTGCAGAGGCCTGAGGGGCACGTCCACTTCAAGAAGAAGCTCAGCTGGACCGTGGGCATACTGATCCTTTACTTTGCCCTCTCCAACGTCCCCCTCTTTGGCCTTTCTCCCGCTTCAATTGACCTGTTCGGGATGTATCGTGCTTTCTTTGCAGGATCTTTTGGGTCCCTTATGCTTTTGGGCATAGGGCCCATAGTGACCGCGTCTATCGTGCTCCAACTACTGGTTGGGGCTGACATAATAAAGCTGAACTTGCAAGATCCACGTGATCAGGCAATCTTCCAGGGGACTCAAAAGCTCTTGGTCTTCGTCATGATCATCGTTGAGGCATTGCCCCAGGTGACTGGCGGATATCTTCTTCCAGATTCCGCGTTGTCCACTGCACTGGGCGTGTCTTTGGCCGTGATATCTTTCATAATATTCATCCAAATATGTGTTGGCGGCGTCCTCATCCTTTTCATGGACGAAGTGGTGAGCAAGTGGGGTGTTGGGTCTGGCGTTGGGCTTTTCATCGTGGCAGGAGTCAGCCAGCAGCTTATCACCGGTATATTCAATTGGACTATCGGGGATAAGGGTCTGCCCATAGGCATAATTCCCAAGTGGGTCTACATATTCACCCACGACGTATTGGGCTTGGAAGATGTTTTCACCACCTCTGGTATCGAACGAATATTCATAGACGGTGGAATACTCGCCCTTCTGTCGACAGTTGCCATCATCCTCTTCGTAGTCTTGGTGGAGAGCACCAGAATAGAGATCCCTCTCGCTCACAGCGCAGTGAGAGGTGCAAGAGGTCGTTTCCCTGTAAAACTGGTCTATGCCAGCGTTCTGCCCATGATCTTGGTGAGGGCGCTTCAGGCTAACATCCAGATGATAGGAACGCTTCTTTCCGGGAAAATCGGAACTCAAAACGTGGTGACCACCACAGATGCAGCTTCTGGTGTCAACATAATCCACACATCTTATTCCAGTTTGTTGGGAACGTTCATATCCACGACGAAGACGGACATGGTGACGGATGCGTTGGTGAGCACCACATCACCCCAGCCCGTATCGGGGTTGATGTATTACCTTTCGCCCATCAACAGCCCTTATGATTGGATACCAAGTTTGGTTTCCCAGAGCACCCCTGGAATGGAACTTTTGGGATTGTCACCCATCGCATCTTGGCAGATATGGCTTCACGTATTCTCCGATGCTACTGTTCTGATTGTGGGCGGCATAATCTTTGCCATATTCTGGATCGAGACGACAGGAATGGGTGCTAAGAGCGTGGCTGCCAAGATTCACGCTTCAGGTCTTCAAGTTCCCGGTCACAGGAGAAACCCTGCCAGTATCGAAAAGGTTTTGGGAAGATATATTCCCAAAGTCACGATCATTGGCGGTGCTATAATAGGGCTTCTCACTTTGGTTGCAAGCCTCATGGGAACTTTGGGCGGCGCTGGTGGTACAGGTCTTCTCCTTGCCGTGAGCATAGTTTACAGGCTCTATGAGCAGGTTGCGAGCGAACAGATCCAAGAAATGTACCCGATGATGCGCAAGTTCTTTGGTGACATGTCATGACGGGCATCAAGGACCTCAAGAGCATTAAAGGCAAAAAGGGCACGAGCGCGAACCCGCTCAAGTCCATCGATTCCTTTGTTTTGGGGGTGGGCGCAGCCCTTATGATCGGGATAATGGTCAGCCAGCAGTTCAGGCATCAGGTGGGTGTTTCGATGGACTACTTGATCGGTTGGCTCCCTGATTATCTTCCTTTTTACATGGTGCTCTTTGTCCTTGCGGCAGTGACGGGTCTTTATGCGACCCTCATCCAGAAATACAAGATGGATTGGAGTTACCTTCGGGTTCAGCAAGAGAAGATGAAGTTGTTCCAGCGAGAGTTTCGAGAAGCTCAGCTGTCGGGAGATAAAGCTCGGCAACAACAGCTCCAGAACGAGCAGAAAACTATGATGGGTGACCAAGGCAAGATGATGAAGATGCAGATGAAGCCCATGCTCTACATCGGGGTGATCTCTATACCTCTCTTCATGTGGGCTTATCTATACATTGAGCAACATCCTTCTGGTCTCATGATGGTCTTTCCCTTCTGGGGGGAACAGAGCCTTTCTGGCACCGTTATTGGGCCCATATTCTACTGGTTTTATTGGTACTTCGTCTGTTCGATACCTGTGTCGCAAGTAATACGCAAAGCTCTCAACGTCGGCGGTACGTGATGATAATCACGGTAAGCGGATCTCCTGGGACGGGGACTAGCACACTTTCTAAGGAAGTCTCTCGACTGCTGGGGTTGCGTTGGATCAACTCGGGCGAGCTGTTTCGTAAGATTGCCAGCGATAGGAACATCTCGATCGAGGAGCTGGGTAAGCTTGCCGAAAAGGGTTCCGAGATCGATTATCTCATAGACGATGCCCAAAGGAAGTTGGCCGAGGAGGGCAGCGGCGTCTTTGAAGGAAGACTATCAGGTCACCTTCTAGATGCCGACTTGAAAGTTCTCCTCAAGGCAGATGTCATAGTCCGGTCCGAGAGGATTGCGTCTCGTGAGGAGGCATTGGCTGAAGAGGCTCTAGTTGAGTGCAGGGCAAGAGAACAGTGTGAAGCTCGCCGATACGAGAAGTATTACAACATCGACATCAACGATTATTCCGTTTATGATCTTGTCATAAGCACCGATACTTGGGATGAGTTGGGTGTAGTTGAGATCGTCATTGCTGCAGTGGAGGCTTTAGAAACATGGCCCGAAAGCTGAAACTTCCCTCTGAGCGCGAAAGAAACGTTCTTCTCAAAAAGTCGGGTGAGCCCAATCCCAATTATGGATCC
>Ga0222683_1000303_pt1 | contig 19153 bp, 20 predicted proteins | sample AntAcemetage1073_FD_179841 | JGI IMG/M metagenome (GOLD analysis project Ga0222683, IMG submission 179841) | Saline water microbial communities from Ace Lake, Antarctica - #1073 | ecosystem: Environmental > Aquatic > Non-marine Saline and Alkaline > Saline | place: Antarctica: Ace Lake... | reverse complement strand
AACCCAAAGGCATTTGAAGACAAAGAGAAGTTCGAGCCAATCATAATGGTGCTAGAGACTAAGGAAGAAGCGGATGGAATACTAAGGGCTATGAACCTTCGTGATTGTGCTACTCTTGAGAACTTCAATAAATTCAAAGCAATACTAAATAGTTGATTAACGAAATATCCCAACGCCCTTCGGGGCTTTAATTTACACCCCATGACACCACTAGAAGAAACAATACTAGCCAAGGCGCGAGAAGTAGTAATGCTTCCGCACATTGTTGGCGAATTGATGAGTAAAAACAGCACGGGAAAAGTAGAAATACCTTTTCAGACTGAAGATTGTGACCCGCTAGAATACCCCGTCTCTGATCACGTTATTTTCGACGTTGACCAAATGAAGTTCACGCATATTAAATACTTTTTATGGTCTGAAGAAACGGGAGAAGTAGAAGAAATCACATTCGAAATTCCTGAGATGGTTGAAGAACCGCCTCAGCAACTATCACACATCGACGAACTAATCGAAAAATGGGAGTGCGAAGTTGTTTCGTACAGACAAGCCTCGCGTTCCGAACGTTTAACCGCCGAAGTGCGAAGTGAATCAGCCACATTAAGAACACTATGCTCGATATTTGTACGAGATTTAAACCAACTGAAAGGATGAAAACACCAACACCAAAAACCTACCTAAGCACTGAGCTTGCTAAGTTTGACCCGATAACCAAAGAGGTTAACGATTTTTTGAAAGACTTCACCAGCGTTGAGATTGCTGGTGTGTTCGACGACGAAGGGTATAAGGCCGCCAAGAGCGACGTTAAACTAATGAGGCAATATATTAAGCGCATCGAAGACCAACGCGTTGAAGGTAAGGCATTATTTCTTGAGGGCGGGCGTGCCGTTGATGCGAAGTCAAAAGAAGTCAAAGCAATTATTGACCCCGTTTTGCTTCGTCGCATAGACCAGATAGTAGCTATTGATGACGAGAAGGAAAAGCAACGTAAAGCAAAAGCCCTTTTAAGACATACCCGATTGACGGACGCGGGGTATGAGTACAGTAATGGAGCTTACCGGGTAGGCATTAAAATCATGCACCCCTCAGCGATTGAAACAGCCAGCGAGGAAGAGTTTAACGCGCAAGTTATAGCGGGCTCAGAGGAATCGGCACGTTTGAAATCGGAGGACGAGGCAAAGAAGGTTGAAGACGACCGACTAGCAAAGGAAAACGCGGCGTTGCGTGCTAGGTTGGCAGAGGTTGAGAAGGTCGAGGTGTTTGAACCCGCTGTGAGCAGCACAGGCGCACCAACGCGGGCAGACTTCAACCCCGCTGTACGTAGTGCTGAAACACCAACCTTTGGCGACACTCCACTACCCAAGCCACAACTATACAAGAACGGGTTTGACGCGTGCCGGACGCTTGCCATTGAGGTTGTTAAAAACACCACGTCGAAAAAAGAAATCATTCAGGAATTATTAAATTTGATAGCATGAACAACCAACTACAGAAACAAACACCGCGCGAGCTGATGAGCAGCGAGGGATTTGATCAGATGCAACGCATCTCGAAATTCCTTTCCGCTTCGGACATCATACCAAAGGAGTTCAAAGGCAACGTAGCCAACTGCATGGTGGCGTGTATGGCGGCAAGCGACATGAACAAAACGCCTTTTTTCATTATGCAAAATGCGTGCGTTATTCATGGTAAATTATCATGGAATTCAACGTACATTATCTCCGCGATAAACGTGAGCGGTATCTTCACCCCTTTGCGCTTTCGTTACAGTAAGGATAAGACCGAATGCACCGCCTACGCTACCGAGATTCAGACGGGCGAAGTTGTTGAGGGTATTACCCTAACAATGGCAATGGCAGACGCTGAAGGTTGGTCAACGAAGAGCGGATCCAAATGGAAGACCATGCCGCAATTGATGCTTCAGTACCGCGCCGCAACTTTCTTCGGGCGTGCTTATGTTCCGCACGTGTTGAACGGTATGCAGACCGCTGACGAAGCGCAGGACGTGAACGGCTACCACGATGAATCAACGAAGGTACAAGACCTCAACGATAAACTGAAGCACGAAGAGGCACCTAACAGCGATGGAATTGAAGACGCTGAAGAAATCACTGACGACGACCTAACAGATTAAAGGATTGAAAAAACTGCGTGACACTGCTCGAAAGACCAAGACCGCAAACCAAGACGGGGGAATGGAAACGCCCCCATTTTTTCACCACTAAGAAACACCCCAACGAAATGAAAGTATATCTAACAGCAGGTCACACCGTTATCAACGGCAAAGGCACTGGCGTACATTCAGGAACGCGCGACGAAGCAAAGGAAGCCGCTTACCTACGTGATGAAATAGCGTGCTACCTAGAACGTCGGAACGTCACCGTAATAAAAGACGATGTCACCACAGGCTTCGGGCGTGTGATGACATGGCTAAATAACACACTCACCAAATCAGATACGGCGATTGAGATACACTTCGACGCTTCAGGGTCGGGCGGCCCGAACGGGTGTACAGCATTCGTACCAATCAATCCAACCTCGCATGAAGAAGACCTTGGACGTAGGTTGTGTAAAGCGATTTTTGAAGCGGCACATATCAAGCCACGAGGCTCCAATAAAGGTGTGAGAGATGAGGGCTTTACCTTCCACAAGCGTCTGCGCTTCCTTCATTCGCCAGCCGTTGCGACAAATGTTTTGCTCGAAGTGTGTTTTATCACGAGTGATTCGGATTGGAATAAGTATATTACCAACCGAGATAGCATTGCACTGATGCTTTCAAATAGTATCTACAACCATTTAAAAGACAGACATAATGGCAAAGCCTGATCCAATAACCCTCGAATATACAGCCGATAAGAAAGGCGGCTATACGTGTGTGTTCTTATGGGAAAACGAAGACCGCAAAACGGTGTACGATGTTAGCGCGGACATGATAGACGAGTACGAAACCAGTGGCATTGGCGTTGAAGAATTTTACTACAGTATTAAGTGAGCATAGTAGCAGCCTTCTCATAGGTTGTATTTAAGGTGGAAAGGATTTAGCACCCTTTCATTTGGTTAAGTTGGAAGCCCTGTGGAAACGTTCACAGGGCTTTTTTTATGGTAAAAGAAAAGCCCTCACTTACGCAAGGGCCTCCCGTCATACCGAAGCTAACACACCCGAAAGCGTGCCAACACCTTAAAATACTATTTTATTCTGAGTGACATTGAGAAAAATGTATCGCCTGGAATGTTTGTTCCGTTTACTGTCACCTCTATTTTTTGCCCTGCTGTCACATCGTTACCGCTAAAATCCACAACTAGTGCAGTGTCCGCAAGTGGTGAGGGCGTGAGTGTTTCCACTGTTGACCCGTTCACGTTTAGCTTCACCGTTGTCCTGCCCGCCGCATTTTCGCATCTGATTATACATTTTCCGACTTCTACATCTACAGGAACGATAAACGCCGAGGATAGTGATGATGATGTGGCTCTTGATGTTCCGCTCCCCAGTGGCATAAAATACTCTGTCCTCGCGACTATAAGCCTAGCCGCTGAGTTGAGCATGATAAGAAACCCCGCGTCTGGAAGTACAAGCGTTCGATTAGCGGCTAACCCTTCAGGACCGCGTAGCGTCGTGCCGTAGGTGTCGTCAACCGCATTACGCACAGCTATTCCCGCCTCGCCTGCTGGTCTTATTGCTGACGCTAACCTGTTAGCTAGTTGCGCTTCTTGGTTGGCGTTATCTGCCGCTATGGCATTTTCTAGTCCTACTCCTGTACTACCACCGTCTTCACCTCCTTCGTCGTCGTCCTTCCTGTCTGGCTCGAGTATTGTGATGCCTCCCGTATCGTTGAGCGGGTCGAACGCTTCGATTTTGTATTCGCTTTTATTAGCGTTGTATCGCATTGAGAACATCACCCAAAGTTTGGACTGATAGAAAGCCACTTCAGTCATGTCTATTTGATCGAAATACAAAGTACCGCGCATGATGTTTGTGGTCGTCCTACGTTGCGCCATGTGCTGTTGCACTAGCTTGTTCCCTATAAATTGGCGGTCGGTTGTATCTGCCCCAACGCGCCAGTTATCTTCAGTGTACGAGCTATCTGACAAACGAAGCGAGCCACGTGTCGCCGCGTTGGAAAGGTTGTCGCCTAGAAACGCTTCGCCAAGTTCTAAAACATCACGCGCGTTGTTGTCGTCAATAGCTTTGAAAATAACAGTGTCGCCTGAGTTGGTTTCGTTGTCACCGATACGAACATCGAAATATTGAACCGTAATAACACCATCAGCAAACGCCGCCGCCGTTATAGCGGAAGAGGTTGTCCCTGTCATGTCGTAAGCTATAACATCAACCGTTACTTCAATACCTGTGCTGTCCGCTGGCAGTCCAATAGTGTAGATACCGTGGTTTAGTATAGCTCCAGCACCCATTGTGCCTTCCAGCGCGTTTATTGCCCCTGAAAACCATTCGCAACGGTTTGATTCGTCTGTCGTCCAAAACTGGTTCTGTGTATAATAACTGAAGAAATCAAGAAATTCACCATCCAAAATCACTGTGCCCCCGTTTAGCACATTCATTTGCCTCTTTAGATAATAGTCGCCACACTTTATTTTAGCTTGAAGTTTATAACGAAGAAATCTATCATTGCCTGTTCGTGTAGCGTCACCTTCATGTTCCATCTTCATGTGGAAACCAATAGTCAAAGCCTGACTTGCGGGTATAATGTACAAATCAGTTGTGACAGTTTTAGTTCCGAAATTTGATTCGTCCCAATCTTCATTGTTTATCACAGGAACCCAGCCGCTAAATTTGTACTCAAGAGTTGTTTTATTAACTGGGTTTAGAAATGCGTATTGATACCCCGTTAATCGTCTTGCCCCTGTGGTGTTATTGATTGGGAAAAAATCACTGTCCGTTCCGTTCTGAATAAGCGTGCCATCTTTTTTGTATTCCTTCCATGACTTTGCAGTACTAGAGCCGTTATGCACTTGCCTGGATTGAAAATACCAAACACCCTTATCTTGTACCAAGGTCATTTGGAAAGTCTTGCAAATGCCTTCTAAAATCTTGTATGCAGATTTATATTCGAGAACGCCGTTTTCGTTCGCGTCGTACATTTCTTCATGCACAAAACCAATTTCCGCGAAAATGTTATAAGCCACAGCACCACCCCCCGTACCAGTTAAGTAACCCATCCATCTAACCCCCCGCACATAAGGGTCGTCAGTAGCCCAAAAATGGCTAAGCCTAGTTTTGTTTAGGCAATTCAGTAAGTGGCTTATGATAGTCGCCTGACCAGTGTAAGCCGTGCCGTCGTTCGTGTATTCAATACCCTTTAAATTCCCGATGTCGTCACTGGCTACAATGTCAAAACTATACGGCGTGTTGTCGTCGAACTCTGATAAATCAGTAAGAATAACACCGCACCAAAACAAATCATTATCACCGTCTGGATCCCGATAAATTCCAACCGTCATGCGCCCCTCATCTGCCGTTGATAGGTCGTCAATGAAATCCTCCATTACAGTATCATCAGCAGCGATAACAATTATCGGAAACGTGCATGACGAAGCACAGATTGGCGTGAAAAGCTCTTCCGCTTTGCCGTCGTATTCAAGTATGAACCCATCTTCGCCGTTGTGAATTTCAGTTGTTGTGCCACTGAAATCTTGGTCATGGATAGAAACCCTGTAGATAATACCCTTATCATTCTGAAACTCGTAGTACAACCGTTCTGCCATCTTAACCTCTTTTTCTGTTTAAGTCTTTCGCCCCGCGCTCAGATACTAGTATCAAGTCCGACCCTTTAATCGTTGCCGTCATTACACCGCCACCGCCGCCTGTGTTAGTTTCCTGTATCATTCCCTTCAGCTTGTCAAGTGGTGCGATAACTTCAGGGTTGTTCTTTGCTCCTGAATACTCACCAACAAGCCCCAACGTTGGACCCGAAACGATACCCCCGTCAGCGAATGCAATCGCTCCAAGCAACCCTTCAACAAGCCCGAAGCCCGCAGCGATTTTGAATGGTATCGTTGCCCCTCCTGTTGCCACCGCATCGGGTGACGGCCCAGACATCGCGGCAATGACATTCGCCTTCGCTATTCCTAGTAACGTGCGAAGCATACTCATTCCCATGTTCTTCAATGCTTGGTCTGCCGCCTGACCTCCCGAGATAATCGAACCAAGCGAAGCACCCATTGCACCACCAAACGCGCCCGCTAATTCTGAGTTGCGTTCTAGTTTGTCAGCTACAAGGTCGAGGTGCGTGTTGATCGCTGTAAACTCCTCGTCGCTTGCGCCTCCCGTCATGTCGTACTCGTCAAACTCTTCGTCTGCGCCGCTACTTATAGCCTCAAATTTCCCGTCTGTCGGTGTGCTGAAATCGGGTGCCAACTTAACGCCCGAAATGCTTTGCATCGTCATTTCGAGATTTGTCATCGTGGTGTTGAGTTCTTTGGCTTTTTTGTCTGTTTCGTCTAAGTCGTCGTCGAGTATTATGGGTTTCTTTGTTAGCTCGTCAATGGACGCTTTCAGCTCGTCAATTTGCGTTTTCGTGGTGTCGTATGCTTCAGTGCCTTCCGATAAATTCCGCAGTGACCTCGATGCCCCATCAAGCTGTGATCGTAGTTGTTCAAGCTGTGATATTGGTGGGGTGATTGGTTTTTCTAATTCGAATAGTGCATCTCTTAATTTTGCAATTTTCAGCGTTGTTGACTCTACCGCATTAATTAAAGGATCCATATGTATGTCCGATGATTCCATACCTGTCACTACTCCAACAAACTTATCAAAACCTGACGCTCCTTCGTTTATCTGAGCTTCTAATTCAACAAGTTTAGCTACTTGCTCTTCAAGCTGCTCAGTAAAAACTTTTGTTTTTGCCGTTTTCAAAATAGAGTCCCTGTAATTTTCAACCGCATCTTTTAAGTCCCCCATTTTAAGGGTTTCCATATTTATGTTGCCAAAGTATTCGGGAGCTATTTTATTGAGAGATTTTAAAGCCGCTAACCTCCCTTCTTCGCTTTTCGTTTCATCTTGTACGACAAGTGAAAGCCTGTCAACTTCCGACATTTGCCGCGCAGTTGTAGATGTAGCCTCTTGCTGGGCACTTGCCATTTGTTCTTGAGCTTGTGTAGCCGCGTCTGCGCTGTCTCGCATTGAGTAAAAAGCCAAACCTAAAGCGATAACTAAAGCCGCGGCCGCCGCGTAAGGGTTTGCCATTATCACAGCGTTTAGTCTTACCATTTTCGGTATAACGTGTTTAACCATTGTTTCGCCTAGCATTTTATACCCCATGACCATTTGCGGGATAACCACTAACAGCGGCCCCGCTACAGCAAGCAACCCGCCGAAGACCATTATAGTGCCCTGCGTGCCGCTACTTAACCCAGTGAAGCCCTGAGCGAGCGAGGCGACGTTATCAGCCAACCCCACCATCGTTGGGGCTAGTGCCTCGCCAATGGCTAGTTGTGCGCCCTCAATAGCGGACTCCATTTTTTTGAACGACCCCGTTGTGGTTTCGTCCATTATTTTCGCCATCGCTGCGGCGGCACCTTCAGAGTTTTCAAGTGCTTTCGTGAGGCCGTCAACATCTCCAATGCCGTCAGCTAAAACAAGCAAGGCAGATTGCGCACGCGCCCCGACTTCGTCCATTGCGCTCTCAACCGATATGCCACCGTCAGCGAGCTTCTGTATAGCCGCCGCCGTGCCGTCACTCGTTGAGCCTAATTCGTTGATAATACGTTTTAAAGATGTTCCCGCGATGCTTCCATGTATACCAGCATCAGCAAGTAACTGCATCATAGCCGTAGTTTCTTCAACACTTAGCCCCGCCTGTTTTGCAACTGGCGCAACGTGCTTCATTGTTTCCTGAAACCTCGTAATATCTAAAGCAGAATCACTAAACGCCGCCGCCATCACATCCGTTAAGTGTGAAGTTTCCGTTGCATCCATGCCAAACGCACGAATGGTGGAACCAGCAACCTCGGCCGCTTGTGCCAAATCGCTGTCCGTTGCTTGCGCTAAATTTAACGTGGCCTTTGTTACCTGATTGATTTCTTCAGAAGAGAAACCCAGCTTTGCATATTGAAGTTGCAAGTCCGCAACCTGTGAAGCAGTGAAACGTGTGCTTGAACCTAAGTCTTTTGCGTTCTGCTCTAATGCTTTAAACTCCGACCCCGTAGCACCCGATACAGCTTTGACCTTAGCCATTGACTGCTCGAAATTAGCGAAGGTCTTTATACCTGTTCCCGCTAGGTAAGCAATTGGAGCAGTGAAAGCCATTGTCATGGAACGCCCCGCCGCTTGCATATTCGAGGTCATGCCGTTCACATCGCGTTTGACCTTCGACATGGAGCGGTTCCAGTTACTCATGTCCGCGCCTACCCTTGCAACTAAATTCCCTAAACCCGCCATGTTTTATCCTTTAAATTCGCTCGATTTTACGGCTTTCTTTTTGTCACGTTTCAAAATAGCTTCACGCGTCTTTTGAAGCTCAATATTTTTGTTTTCATCGCTCAACCCTTGGAAGCTATCCTTTTCCCAGGGGAATTTTTGTTTGTAGGTTTTTCCCTTTTTCATGTGTGGCGAAATCAACACGCGGACCTGATACCTTGCCACCTCATAAGCTAACGTAAGGTTAGCGTCGGCGCGATCCCTTTCGCCCTGAATCATTAACAAAAGCTCTTCAGTGGTGATGGAGTAGAAAACAGCGGGCGTAAGTTTAAGAAACCCAAAGCCCGCCTTTTCAAGTGCCTGCCACGTCAACGGTGTTCCCGTCTTTACTTCGTGCTTTTTTTTTCCGCTTTTACCTCTTCCGTTACTACGGGTTGGAATTTCTCAATATCTTCCGAAGTCATTAAGTCGCCTAACTCTTCCATTGAGAAAGGCATAGGCTTCGACTCCATGAGATACCCCGCTTCAATAATAAAGAAGGAAAGTGCAAGAAGCTGTTCAACGCCATATTTGTCAGGAGTAAAAGACGTTATGCCCTCACTCTTGAATTTAGCATCGAACTTTTTTAAAGCATTCATTGAACGCCTGTACGGGTGTTGTACCCCGTTGATTTTTATATAATCCATTTTTCGGTATGGTTATGGGTTTATGTAATTACTTCTCTTGTGATCACTCCACTTGAATCAAATGAAGCCGAATAACTTACGTTATCTTCTACTCCACTGGAAATTGAAAGCGATGTCAAACGAGCCTCAAATCTTATGCGCGTGTCGCCAACGTTCTCAGTTGGTGAAAACACAACAAAAATTTTGTTTCTGTTTGCCGCAAAAAGCTCATCAACTCCGACACTGGCATCTTCAGCGTACAACGCCTCGCATGATAGTGAACCAGAGCGAAGCCCTTCAAGTTTTTCTACAAAACCAGCTGACTGCTTTGTCGTGGTGTCGCGTGGGTCGTGTGTGAAGTCAAATGAACACGATGTAGCGTGCGCAACTAATACTTCCGACCCTTCTGTTTCTGATACATAAACGGCCATAAGTGTGCCGTTCATTACTCCCGTTGTTTGTGCCATTTATCTTTTTTTAATGGGTTTCTTTTCTTTTGCTGTTGGCTTTGCCTCGGTAGGTTTTGCCTCGGTAGGCTTGTTTCTTGGGTTGGGCTTTGGTGCTTCCGCTTCCGGAGTGCCATACTTTTCAATAAGTATTTCATTCGCCCACTGGCCCATTGTTCCTTTTGGCTTTGGGCGTGTTCCGTACCAACGAGCTTGTAACTTAGTCACGTCTTCGTTGTTCCAGCACTTACCTTCTGCCAGCATTTTGTTATACAGCGAAACGCGGGAGCTGATCACTTGACCAGGTGTCCATTTGCCGTACTGTTTTTTTACAATGATTATCATATCTTCTTCATTTTACGGTGTTCTTTTAACTCTTATTTTGAATCTCAACTCAACGTCATAGCGTTCTGTTTTCACGTCAAAACCCATGTCGTTGGTGTCAAGATATTGCAAACCATCAAAAGCCACAGAGTTCAATGTTTGAGGTGTAGCCCTGTCAAGGTCAGCACGTACAGCCTTTGCCAAAGATAGCAAAGTGTCAGGATTTTGAGAAAACAAAACCAAATTATAAACCTCCTCATCTATCGTTGACGCTCCTGACTTTGTATCATGGGGTTGAATGCTTTCATTCATGTACTTAATGTATGCCAGCCCTGTGGTGTCCGCTGTTTGGTCCGCATGGTATGGCACTATCACTTGAGTAATAGCAGCGGTGTCACCCGCCAGCATCAAAGTGCGTAATACTATGCCTCCCGTCATCTCATGTATTTTTGTAGCCTTGCGGCTAGTGCGGCTCTTAGCTCGTTTTGCATTCGTGAGGTCGTGTCCTTTAATGTCTGCTCAAAAACCCCCGTATATTTCCCTGTTCTATTGCCTCCAAATTCCTTTGGTAACAACCCCTCTTCAACTATCTGAGCAAACCAACCGTCTGACCTGTTCGATACACTTCTACCCATCATTTTTGTACGTGGACCTGAAAGTATTACATTACTATTTGGCCCGCTGTTCCACATACCAATTGAACGGCGAAGTGTTCCTGGCGTGATGACAGTGGTAGTGCCTTTTCGTTTCATCGTTATAGTTTGGTTTGCCTCTCCTATCCTATCCTTCAAAACCGAAACATAAGTCTGCGACACCTTACGGTGGATGTGCCTTAAATCCTTCTTATCAAGCAGCCCCCAACGTTGCGCCTTGGTTACTTTTTGCTCAAATTCTTTGATGTTGAAATTTATGTTAACTCTCATCTTAGTAGTGCTTGCGTTTAATGAACACATTTACAATAACATCTTGAAAGCCTGCACTAGTCGCCTTGCTAGTGTCCACAATCATGTCGTTATTCCCACTGTCATAGATAGGATAGTACAAAGTAGACGAGCAATTTTCACCCGTTAGGAATGAACCTCGATTATCTGACCTTTCAAAATTAAAGAAATCATCTGCCCAAGAAGTTTGAGGCATACACTTAGGCCCATGTGCACTTCTCATGTCTGACAAGTCTAACGGCATCCAGTCTGAGTAGGTTAAATAAGTAACCCCTGCAATGTAAGCCATCCATAAAGCCCAAGTCTGCCCGTTTGCAGTTGATAGATTAAACTTAGCCCCATCCAATAGGTATGTCACAGAGTAACCGTAACCCGTTAAGTGGTCTATTACATAATTATCTGTTGCACCTGTGAAGGAGTGACCGTTCCAATCTACGTGTGCCCAAATGTTTGAACCTACTGTAGCATCCGAGCCGTTGCCCTCTGTATCTGTAAACCTTAACTTGTTCCCAAAGGCGTTGTTATACTTCAAAAGCGTAGGACTTACTAAGTCAGTTCCACTTGTTCCCGTAGCTGGTGTCACCCTTATATCTGCTTGGTCTGCTAAGTAGTTTAACTCAGCGGCAAACTCAGGATAGGTAGGAGGTGTTCTATCATAAGCCCCCGCCTCGTATGCACTCTGTGAATCTCCTGTTGTATAAGACACGTTAAACAGTGGAGAGGTGTTCTGATAACATATACCACTTGGAGTGCTTGCACTTGGCACGTTGATTGTCATTAATGTACCCGTTACACTGGCAGAAGTAACCACCGTATTAGGAATGATTATCTGCCGTACCGTTGGAAGCGTTAAGATTGTTCCTGCTGAATCTTCAAGGGTGCTGTCTGACACTAGTACATCTGTGTCATTGGCGTAGTTGATGCCCACTTCTATAACTGTACCGTTAGAATTGGCAATCTTTACCGTCTGGTCAGCTAATGTGTAAATAGCACCAGCAGGAAAAGAAGATAAAGTTGCAAGCGTTATCCCCCCTGAAGAGTTTATTCTAATAGCGTTCCAAGCACAAACAATATCTTGCAATGAAGGAACGTCTGCGGCTGTACCGTTTACTTGTGTTAGATTTATGTCTGGTGCAGTGTACTCAACCCCACTAGGAGCGTCAGCATTGAACGAACCGTCCGAATTGGTTATAGGAGTGTCAGCTATATTAATCTCTCCATCTGCTGGGTAGCTTGTAACGTCTTCTAATGTGTCTCCGTCACTATTTAAAACCTCTAATACTGGAAAAGCACAAGCAACATCAACGTTAGCCACAACGTCGCGCGTCGTGCCGTCAGCATCCGTAACCGTTACATCAGGACCAGTGCCCGTTGCACCGCTTGTGATTTCCAACGTATAAGACCCGTCCGAATTTACATACGTTCCAGGACTACACGCCGCAGGAGTTGAAGACCCTGCACCGTCATTTCTGAGCTCACAATTCAAATGGATCCACTCACGATGAACAACTTCCTGAGCTGAAATAATATTGTAGATTTTAGAATCCAACACAACGCGCATCTGAGGCGTAATAGCCTTCGTTGATAGCGAGTACCTTATTTTGAAAACGAGGCTTTGTATAGGGGTGATTTGATCGCTGTGGTCATCTTCAGTACCAGATTTTGCGCGGTCATCACGTTCTGCCCATACCGTAGCGTAATTTGACCACGATTTATTGGCCGCGCCAGTGAGTGATACAGTAGTTGTCACACTCTGAATGGCAATACGTACGTCTAATCTTCCCGCTCTCATCCTAGATTTCTATATTCTGAAATTACATTCATAATACCGTTTGGAACTTGTCGCGCTATTGTTCCTACAATCGTATCACCTCGAAGCTCGTACCAGTCCATTACCAGTAATTTAACCGCCGTTACAAGTGCTTCAGGTGTTTCGCCTGCGCTGGCATCCCATCCTATCGTTGCTGATATTTTTACGCGGTCTGACGCGTAGCTATACAGTGACGGCGTATTCGTGAACTCCATTCGTGGCACCGTTGAATTTAACGATGTCCACCAATTAGCCTCAGCAAGCGTTGCGTAGGTCGTCGCGTCGGTTTTGTACTTTACGCTCTCAACCGAAATGATTGGCGACCACGGAAGCGTGATGCCGTAAAAACTTTCCGCATAGAACTCAACCGTTACCCGGTCCATCATTCTACCGCAAAGGTTTTGAATTTTGTTAATGGCAGCAAGTCGAAGGGCGGTGATTGTTGTGTCCTCGTCCGTGAAGTCAACGCGCAAATGCTCCTTCAAATTAGCCAAGCTAATGATGTCCTCTGGAGTTATTGCTGACGTGAATTTGGTGTTAACTGTTGCCATGATTTGAATGAAAAAGCCCCACCCGATTGTGGGCGGGGCTTAGTTGAAAAAACTTACTTTTTTGCTTTATCCTAAATTGGCTTAGGTAAGGCCAACCTGTGTATAACGTGCAAACGCTTCAGGGTTCTGTGCAAGCATATCAACCCATCTGTTTAGGTGGATAACTATCTGCGCAGTGTTCGCCGAAGTGTAAGGGTCAACAAGGAAATCAAGTGAGCCCCAGTTACCAAACAAGATATTCGAGAAGTCACCATAAACAATCTGCCCAAGTATCGCAGTCGAATCAGCAAGGTAAGGAGTTGCCATAAACTCGCTGCCTTTAATCTTACCGTCTCTGATAAGAGCGTCAACACCTGTCACGTTTACCGCAGAACCGAAGAACTCATCCGTTAAAGGTGAGATTGCAAACTTCGAGGCTGATAGGTCGCCGTGATCTTCAAGAACAGCTTTACGCAAAGCCGCGCAAATCTGCTCGTAATCCGTGCCGTCAGCAATCGTCGGAGCGTTAACACCTGAGTACGTCATAAGCCCAGTGATTGCAGCAGAACCGCCACCGCTGAACATATCGTAGTTCAACTTCCTGTCATGCCCGCGTCTTAGTGCGTTTGCGATGATAGTCTCAGCAGCTAAAGGCGACTGAAGCATCAACTGCTTGGAGTAGGTTGTTTTTGAACTATAACGCTTTGGTGTCATAGTCCACTGGTCAATCTCTAATCCAGCATCTGCACCCGCCGCAACCTCTGTCGCTGCCGTTGCTGTAGCCGCTGCCGACTCGCGAGGGAATTGGATAGTACCTACCAATCCATTCAATTGGGTTGCCCCAAGTGTTTCGATTACTGTAGGAGCCATCAAAGCCTCGATAAATTTAGGCACTACCGTTGGAACAAATCCAGACCCGTCACCAGATCCCGCTTGGAAGTCATCAGCACCACCGGCACGTGTTCCTAACCATGCAGTAGGATAAGAGAATGTATTCGCGCCACCACCGTCAAGAGACGAACGCTTTCCTTCTTGATCAATCTCAGCAAGTGCACCTTCGAGCTTTCGCCCGTCAGCCATTGCCACAAACGCGCGTCCAAAGTCTGCACCTTTTACCGCTTTGTTGATTTCGCGTGTCTCGCCATCTCCTGAAGTTGCAGGGTCAACGATTTTCGCGTTTGCCGCTAAAACAGCTTCGCGCTGCTCACGTGCTTCGATTTGCTTATCGAGTGCTTTAACTTCGCCCGCTAGGGTATCCATTTCAGTCTCTTGCTCTGTCGAGCGTTCTGACTGCCCGTCGAGGGTAGTTAGTAAGCGGGTTTTCTCTTCCCGCAACTGCTTCAATTCCGTGGAATTTTTAGTCATTGTGTGTTTATTTGTCGCAACTGATCGTTGCGGGGTTTCTTTTTCTTTTTTCGGTGCGGGTATTGTCACAACCTTTGCGGGTGGTGTTTCTTCTACTTCACGCACGACAAACGCCGTGTGCTTGGTTTCCTTATTTTCTTTTCTCTCTTCGCTTCTCGATGTGCTTCGAGGGTCGGCAGGTACTGGTGCAACACTCAATTCAAGCGGCTCCCAATCTGTAGCCCTCCAATTTGGTAGCCCGTTTTCACCTACCGTGCCATCTGGCGTGTACTCGAAAACTCTATACCCTAATGAAAACCCTTTCAATATACCGTCTTCAACGTCGTCGGCTATCTCTTGCGCTTCAGCACGCTTGCCAAATCGTACAGTAGTCTGAAGTGTGTTGTTCGTTAGCTCGTAGCCTTCGATAACACCGCGAACACCTTTCGCGCCACTGTAGCGGTCGTGGTTGTCAAGCAATGTAACAACACCTTGCTCAAGTCTTTCAGTCCTGAAATGCTCAGGCTTGAAAGAAAGAATTTCGTTGAAGTCAATGAAGTCGCGCTTTTTTTCGTCGTACGTGTACCGTTGTACAGCGTACTCAGTCGCCGCCGTCACTTCAACGGTGCGGGCCTCCTTATTGTACGAACCAATCTTTGCAACGGCGCGTACTTGCGGTTGCATTTCGATTTCTTCGCGGGTTGTTTTTTTACTCATTCTCTAAGTTGTTACCAGCATTATCACCAGCGTCACCCGCTTGCGCTATCTTCTCGCTGTACTCCTGCATTTTATCCAGTGCTATCTGGTTCACCTGTACGGTGTAGATGTCGCCACCTTCTGAAATTTTGTTTCTGCGCTCCTTTGCGCGGACCTCGTCACGGTTTAAGAACCCAGACTTTAGACCAATATCGTATGCTTTAAAGCGTGTTTCGATGTCACCACGTACAAGCTCATCAAGATTATGACGGAAGTACAACCGCTGGCGTTCACCACGAAAAAGCATCTTTAAATTCAATTCCCCTTCAAGCCTGTTGACAAGTGGAGTAATACAATGAACCGCGAAATGGTTACTCGCCTCCTGTGTTGACTTATAAGCCGAAGCGGAATTTATACCGATCATTCGCGGATCAATATTAAATATCTGACAGACCTGTGTGGCTTGGAACTCGCGAGACGTAGTATTCTGCGCTTTGTCTGGCTCAACGCCCAACCTCGTGTACTTGAGCCCGAAAGGTAGCATTCTCGTTTGCTTGCCTGATTGCTTCGCCCAGCTTTCAATGAATGAATCAATTTGCGTAGGCGTTAGATTTGCCTCTGAAGTCAATAGCCCATCCATAACACCACCGCCAGCGAAGAATTTACTCGCGTAATCTTGTGCGGCTTTTAGTATCGAAACAGTTTCCTTACTCGTCTGAGCAGGTCCTTCAGAAAAAAGATACTCAAAGCGAAGAACGTCGCGACCATTGATGAGACGGTAGCCATTTTTCGTTTTATACTCCCAAACAACGTTGTCTTCCGCATCTCTAAGTTCTTTTAATTTACTTTTCTGAAGGTAGCACAGCTTTATGGCGTCGCCCGTTCGTCTGTCTCTGATTATTTCCGCATACCCACAGCCGAATAAGAGCATCAGCGCGTAAAGCGTTTCCCTAAATCTAAATGCCGTTTGGTTTTCGTCTGGTGAAACGTTCCACAAATACGTTCGATTGTCTTGGATAAGGTCAAAAGACCCACCAGAGCCGTCATATAATTCAATAGGAAGTTGTGCAAGGGTGGTAGCTATCTTCTGAATGCACGCATAAACGGTGCTGACTCCAATTGCCACTTGTGGGGTGATGGTCACGCCTGTAGCGGACATCTGAGGGAGCAACCTTTCGGCCCAATTCCCGTCAGCTTTTCCAACATACACCTCACGCGTATTTGAAAACCAACCAGAAACAGTGCTACGTACTCCCATAGTTGCAAATATAAACAAAAAAAACAAGCCTCCCGACTAAAGGAGGCTTGGAAATTAAAAACAAAACATGAACCGATGAAATTCACTCTCGTCACAAATGTAGTAAAATTATTTAAACCATCGACGTAGGCACGCGGGAAATTAATCCAATCCTATAACCGTGAACGATGGTTCAACCTCGCGCTCTCCATGCTCACGTACAAATTGCCCGAATGCCATTACAGCAGCTACAGGGCCATCAACTTTTTTTGACTGGTCCCCCATCTTCTTGGTTATCTTGATGTTTTCATCTTCGTACCGCTTGATCACAACGCACCCCATTTCCCATCTCATGCAGTCGGAGCCATCGTGAACCATGTTTCCGTTATTAATCTCAATCTCGAATTGCTTTGTTGGGTAGCTCATGTGCATAGCCGACTGTGCAAACTCTTCGCACTGGATGTCCTTCTCAATCAACCCGCTGACGATGTACGTGCTATGCGCCCTGTCATAAGCAACCGTGCGAATATCATTCGTCTCGCTGAATTTCATTATGTGCTTCTCAATCGATTTGTGATCAGTCACATTTCCCTCAGTCAACGTGCAGCTACCTTCAGCCTCGAAACTCAAGTAGTCAACGCCACGCCCTGCCGTGTGGCTACGTGCTTTCTCTTCATTAACGAAGTGGTGAACCTTCAAATAGAAATTCCAGTTAGGAATATCAACCCACAACGTAGCGAAAGCATTCAAATCATGCACGCTGGCAAGGTCCAAACCACACCAACAAGGTAAATGTGCCACGTCTTCAGCAACAAAATCACTCTTTGCCTCCATCCATACGCGGTCCACAATCCAACTTTCGAGCGCATTGGCCCACATATTGAGGTGTAAACGCTTGAATGTGTTGATAGTAGAGGGCCTTTGGCAGGCTTTTTCATACTCATGCTCGAAGTTTTCGCGCGGAATGATGCCTCCCAGCCCTGGATTTGCCCTTTGCCAGACATCTTTATCATGCCAATCAGCATTATGGCCAGCTTCAAACACCAAAGGCAAATAAGTGTCATCAACTATTTTGCCGCTGATCAAATCCTTTGCGAATAAATACTCATCGTAGCAAATCGAATTTGTATCATACCCCGCCGTCGTCATCAAAAATTCAATCGGCTGGCTTCTCGAAATCATGGAAGTTACTATTGCTTCGTAGGCTTCGACGTGTCGAGGCAACAAAAACTCGTGCAACTCATCAACAAATACCGCGTGTGCGTTCAATCCATGCTTGCCAGGTGAGTTAGCCAGCACCTTAACGAAGCTATTCGTGTCCGGATATTGGAATTCACTGGCTTTTACGTTGAGCATTTCCAGTAATTCTGGCTGCGCTTCAATCATTTGGCGCATGATTCGGTAGATAATTGCGCTTTGTTCCTTCACACTACCGAGGCAAAACATCTGCGCCCCCGCTTCTTTGTCCTGAAACAGCACCGAAAGACCTACGCAAGCGATCAATGTCGTCTTCGCATTCTTGCGAGGAATGAAAATGAACACCTTCCGGAACCTTCTCAGCCCGTCGCTTTTCTTTTTCCACCCGAAAGTGGGGTAGATGATTTGTTCTTTCTGCCAATCTTCAAGCTGGATGAGTTGCCCCGCCTTGCTCCCTTCTGGATAACGACAAACACCCTCGATGAAATTCACACGCCTCACGCCTTCCTTCCAATCGAAAAAGTACTTCTCCTTATTCGCTGGTGCCGTAGCTTCCTCAACTCGTTTCACCCATGCTGGTGCTTTCATGTGGTTGGTGCTTTTGGGAGTGGTTGCCAGTGGGTTATGAAGAGATAATCCCACCAAAAAACACCCTCTGACCCTTTGCATAAGGTGTTAAGCTCAGCCCATATAAATCCCCTTCCATTATTTAAAAGAGTTTTGTAAACACCCGGCTCTTCAGGCAACCTTTCCTTTACGCTTATCCAATTGTTTTCTTCCATCGCTTTGTTATTTTGGTGCGGGTGGCTAGAATCGAACCAGCACTTTTGACAATTACACGCCTTGCTCTACCAATTGAGCTACACCCGCTGGGTTTTTTAATTACTACCCGTTACAAATTCGTATATCTGTCTTGCAACATCAATGACGTCCTCTTGATGCTTTTCCCATTTACCGTTAATGTCTAAATACTCTGGTTTTCCTACGACTCTAGTTGCATAATCAATACAACGAATTCTCACATCCTGTTGGTTTCCTTCGTTTTCCAATATTTTCAAATCACTCATAATAATATGTTTTATTAAATCAGCGTTTTTATATCCCCACGCCAAAAAAGGGGTTTTGTTCTTTTTTAATCTATCAACGCCTTCAGATTGCTTTCGCCAGCCCCGTCAAATTTGAATTTAAATATCTCTTTCATGTACTGAAGTTTCAACCGCCGGATGTCACTTTGCAATACAGCTTCGTGGCTTTTCTTGATAACGCCCGAAACACCATCGTTGTAAGTGTACCCATTTTCTTGGATGTATTTGTCAACCGCCTCTTCATCAGTACACACCCTCGCGTACGTTTCAACTATCTGACGAAAAACAATGTTATCCATTGCCTTCGGTTGCAACTTATCCCTCAAAGATTTCATGTGCTTGTTGAACGTCTTCGTGTAAGTTCCTTTACACATCAATGGACCGCTCGGCGTGTTCTGTGTGATGTCTTGTAAGTCTTCCTCGTTCATTTTCGTTTTTTATTTGACACCAAAGATATGAAAAATATCATACATATTACGGTGAAATTTATTTCGGTCAACGTTAGCC
>Ga0222683_1000300_pt1 | contig 19337 bp, 25 predicted proteins | sample AntAcemetage1073_FD_179841 | JGI IMG/M metagenome (GOLD analysis project Ga0222683, IMG submission 179841) | Saline water microbial communities from Ace Lake, Antarctica - #1073 | ecosystem: Environmental > Aquatic > Non-marine Saline and Alkaline > Saline | place: Antarctica: Ace Lake... | reverse complement strand
TTTAATTTCTTTATCATCTAAATAGTATTTACTAAACCAATCAGGTTTTTTGGTCTCTCCTGATTCAATTAGTTTATTAAAGTCTGCCGAGGGTTCTGCTTCAATGTATAATTCTTTGTATATATCCAGACAAATCTTCCACAACTGCTTATTTGTTTTCATTTTCCTCCTATTATATTAAATAACTTCTGAATTCTTTATCTGTTTTATTCTGTTTTTTAACATTACATACCCCACAAACGGGTTCTAAATTATCTGTTTGGTTTGTTCCCCCTTTTGAAAGGGGTATTTGGTGGTCTATATGTGTTGCTTCTTCACCACAATAAATACAAACTCTGCCCTTTTCAGCAAATATTATCTTACGTAAACTTCTCCAAGCAGGAAGCCTATAAAATTTATTGAAACTCTTAAAGGTCATATTACATTTATTAGCCTGGCACTCTACACAATAACCCTCCTTTCTATGTCTAACTATAGTCCATTCACCACAACACTTACACCGAGTAATCCACCCACCCGCCTGTTTCACTGAATCACATCTATTTATTTTTTGATAAATCATTTCAGTGAATATTCCTTTCCACCATAAATGAACCTATTATCTATGATGTTTATAGGATATAGATTAAAGTAACCTTTACGACCTATCTCTACCACCGCAAACTGGTTAATGTGTCCAGCAGGCGTCTTCTGATAGGCAGGTTCTGTGTCTCCAAGACATCCTAATCCGTAGCATACCATAGGATACTTCTGCATCTTAGGATAAAGAGTGTGAACTTGAAACCTATGTGTATGTCCTATTACTATGGAACATCCGTAGTCATCCACAGTCTTCTTAGCAAAATACTTGCCGTAATAAACACCGTGGGTAAAGTATAATTTGCCCCGCTTAACCAGCTTATTGGTTTTATGCCACGTAATGCCCTTCTCAGCGAGTTTAAGCCTCTTAGGTAGCTCTACCATGCCTTCAAGCTCTGGATGGTCGTCTAAGTAGCGTTCTACCCTATCTTCATGGTTTCCTTCAAGGTATGTAACCACTGGACAGAGGTCAGAGAGTATATCAAGCTCATGCTCGGCTAAAGCCACCTCTTTCTCAAACCTTTGACCTTCTATCTTTCTTCTCTTAGATAGGTCATAGCCAGACAGAGAGCTAACCTCCATGAAATCACCCAAGAGGATAATCTCTGTCGGCTTGTAGTCCTTGATAAACTTTTTAGTTAGTTGGTATGGTTTAGGTATCTTTGTGGTAAGGTGAACGTCCGGAAGTATTACAATCCGTTCAATCAAAATAAATCTCCTATCCTTGATTAAGTTTAAAGAATTTAATCTTACAATAGTTCATTCTCTTGCGTAGCTGTGCTTTCTTCTTAACATTCTTCTCTGCAATAAGCTCGTAGAATAGGGTGATGAAGGTCTCTCCATAATCCACAGCCTTGCGTAGTCTCCTGACGTGTGATGTCTTAGTCAACAGTGTAAGATATTCCACGCCCTTAGAGATGGCTTGAAAAATCTGTCCAACCATTAGTCCTCCTTATTAAGTCCTAAGAAATTTACTATCTTATAAAGGAAATCTACTACCTTATTGTCTGCCTCCGTCGGTGTCATCTTTGCTATAACTGAAAACAAACCCAATGCTGCGAGTATAACTGTAGCGTATTTAGTTACTATTTCTATATTCATCTTGGTCTTCTCCTTCTTCCTCTTCCTGCTCCACGACCTCTGCCCCTACTGGGTTTAGGGTCTCCTGCTTTGCCTACTCTTGGAACTGCACCCGCTCTGCAACTTCCTTTTCTACCTGTTCTTGCCATTCTCTTGCTCCTTTAGTTCTACTAACCTTAATATCTCTTGACGAGCTAGTAATAGCTGAGTGATTTCCTTCGTACTCCTACTATTAAACTCTCGTCTATCCCTATCTATATTATCTATCACACGCATAATTGTATGTAATAGGTTGTTGATTTGTTCGTCAAATTCTTTCATTTTAATCCAACTTGTCTGATAATATAAGCTATACCTATGCCTATAGCTATTCTATAAGCCCAGTCTAACAAGCCCATACGAGTTTTCTTCCCTTCCCAGAGCATCTGGACTTTAGCAAAAAAACCAATCTTACCATTGCCTAATAATAGCTTTCTCAAGTCATCAATCTTCTGTTCTAAAGAGTTTTTAATAGAGTCAATCTTTGCTTCAATGTGAATATAGTCTTTTCTTCGCTCTTCCATTATCACTCCTTATTTTTTATCCTTCTTTGCTTTATACTTCGTAACGATATTCTCCGTATATACTGCCTCGGCTATGTCCTTTACTTTCTTAATTTCTGTTTCTCTTTGTTAACTTTGTATTCTGTTATCACTTCTATCGTGTGTAATTTCTCCGCTAATGCTTTTGAGAGGACATCTTTACCTTCGGGATTATTCCCGGGTTCTATCCAGCTTCTGGTGAAAAAAATAGACAAATTGTCAAAATAGTCAAATCAGTCCTTGAGACACCGCACAGAAAAGCCGTACGCCTTATTGTAGTCGCCCCGGTAGACATTAGACTCAGTGGAACTCAGGTAGCGTGTCCATGCCCCCGTCGTGCCCACCGTAGAAGACCACAAGTGCGTGTACGTGCCGCGATTGCAGTAATTACTATTGGTATAGCGGTCCCCGGTGAGGAGACCATTAAAACCGGATATACTGCAATTGCTATCGCCTGCAACACTACATTTATCAGGTGTTTTCATTTTATTTCCTGCTGGGGTACACTGCCATCCAACGTCAGTTCTACAATCAGCAGACCCTAAATACTCTTCTAAAATTTCCCACTCCCCGTTTGTTGGAATATGCCAACCCTCAGGGCAAATGCCTTGAGCCAATTCATCAGTAGAACCATTCATTGCCGCGGACCATTGATAAAACATTCCCAAAGCTTCGCCAGTGCCTGTGCCGCTGTTCTCGCCATATCTGTAAGCTGCGTTGCAGTCCTCGGCAGTATTACCGACATTCGGAGGACAGGAATATTGAGTAGTATCTGTATCCCAATCACCACAGTCCTCTGCAATACATCCCTTTGTAATAGCGGTCTTATCAGGATATTGTGTTGTACGCATATTCTCACTCATCCAGCATTGACCGCCAATTACCACTGTGCCGTATCTATTTCCATCAACATCGTAAACTGTGTTTATTCCATCACAAGCCCCTAAAGTAGCGGCGTTGTTCCAATCAGTGGAGGTTCCACCTGTGGCTGTAATAGTTGTAAACGCTCCCGCTGCTGGGGTCGTTCCTCCGATTACAGCGTCTACTGTTCCTGCGTTTATGTCTGCTGTGGTTGCTACTAAAGAAGTAATTGTGCCTACTGAAGTTAATGAAGAAGCCAATACATCAGATTTTAATGTTGCACCAGTAAGTGTTCCTGCTGCTGCTGTTACTGTTATGGCTTGGCTACCATTAAAGTCTACGCCATTTATTGCTCTTGCTGTTTTTAAAGTTTCGGCTGTTGTTGCTGCTCCTGAGGTACATACTGTATTATCACCTGAATTAGTACCCTCTATAGATGAAGCTCCGGCAGCTAGAGTAAGGACAGAAGTGTTTGCTCCAGCACCAGTTAATCCAACCGTGCCTGTATCTACTGTAATAGCTGTAGTAAGTGTGGCATTAGTTACCGTATCAGCGTTTCCTTTTAAAGCTCCTTTAAACTCTACTGCTGTGATGTCGTATAAACTATTCCCTGCGTTCCAATCAGCGGTTAATGGGACTGAACCATCTGCTTTAAGGTCTCCTGCACCACCAGCTTGTCCTAATTGAGTATCTGTACCACCGTCATCTGTAAACCATAATTCATTAGGAGTGGCAGTTTTTACCCATAATTGCCCATAAGCTGCTGTGTCTGCGTTGGCTGATGCTTGTTCTTTTAGGGAGAGTGTGCCTTCTATTGTGAGGAGTTGGTTTGGAGTAGTCGTGCCGATGCCGACGTTGCCCGTAGTAGATATATCCCCATTAGTATCATCAAAGAGCCATTTGTTTGTGGTAGCTCCGACTGTTTGACCGTCGCCGACTATTATGCCTGCTGATGTTAAAATGCCTGATGTTGTATCATTTCCGTTGTTTATGAGGTAGTCTGTATGAGCTTGGGTGTTGTCTGTGGAGTGAATGGTGTTAAGGTCTATCGCTGTTCTGTTCTCTTGTAAGGCTCCTTCAACTTCTGTGGCGGTGATTATTGTTCCGGCGTCTGCTATGGGGAGGTCTCCCGCACTTACTTGGGTTGCACCTGTGCCAAAGTCTATTGAGTCATCATCTATTGTATTGTCGGCTACCTGTTCTCCATCTATTGCATCTGAGCCATCATCCCATTGAGTAGTACCTACTGTGATATGAGTTCCTGTGGTTGCTGTTACACCACCTGTTGTGATGGATTGGTCTGTAGTAGAACCTCTGTCAGAGACTGTATCTAAGGTATCTGCCTCTGTCCCTGTGATTGTAATAACATCAGTAGCAGTAGTTCCTACAATTCCTACTATACCAGCTCCTGTAAGAGTTAAAGAGTCAGTTGTAGTATCAGCTATAACATCGTTAGTAATTCCTGTGATAGTTTTGAATGAGTATTCATTGGCTTCACCTGCTCCACCTGCTGTTAATTCTGCTGCGTCTACTTTTTTAAGAGTGCTATCTGTAACATCCCAAAATAATACATAATCTGTATCTGCTATAGTAGTATCAGCTTTTCCTGATATACAAGTAGGGTCTAAAGCAAGAGCAGTAGCACCTGTTACTTCTCCTGTATGAGTTGCGTTAGTTGTCTTTCCACTATTAGCATTTACTGCAGTTGTAGTAGAAATATCAGCAGTTCCACCATCTGTAAGGGTTACGTTATTTCCATCTATTCCTAAGTCTTGAGTATCTGTATTGGTTACCTTATCAGTATTCAATCCAATAGCTGTGTCCATTGTTTCTATTTTATCTCGGACATCATTCTTTTGTGGAGAACCAGTATCAGCATCCCAGCCAGTAGCGTCATAGACTTCAGACACACCAACATCGTCATCAGTAACCTTGTTATTATTAGCAATTATTTCCGCCCACTTTGCAGTAGTCAACATACCAGCAGCATCAACTGTAGCAGCGGGAAGAGTAACATCATCTGCTCCACCGTCGCTTGTTATTGCTACTGTATTTACTCCCACTGTGCCGATACTTAAAACAGTTGAAACATTAGTATTTTTAGCAGAATTAGCAGTAACTGCCGTTGTGGTTGATATATCTGCTGTCTTTGTTACCTCTCCATCACTTTCTATACTACAAGTTATGTTATTACCGTCAATAGCAAAGGCATCTATGGTTTGGTCATCTGTTCCTGAATCATCCCCTGTGTTAGAGCCTCCTATTGAAGAAGCACCAGCAGCAAGAGTAAGGACAGAACTATTTGCTCCAGCACCAGTTAAAGTAACCGTACCTGTGTCAACAGTTAAGGCTGTGGTAAAGGTAGCATTAGTAATTGTATCCGCTTCTATGACATTATCAGCTGCTGCTAAAGAACAGTTTGTAATAGCACCTGTTGTAGATATATCCCAGTCAGCAGAGTGTAATTCTAAAGTACCGTCTGATGTTATGTCAAAAACTCCATCTAAATCCCAATCAATATATAAACCAGCATCAATACCTGACATCAGACCCCAGCTAGTAGTATCAACATCATTTGCATCTGCTCCTATACCAAGGGTAGTAGCAAGAGATTCTCCACCACCAGCACTAGGTTCAACCCAAGTAAAATTAGTGCTTGCGTGGTTATAAGTTAAAAGGTAATTATCGGTGCCTTCTCCAGCTTCATTAGTAACATTCAAATCTGCCTCAGTTACAACACCATCTTTAATGTCGGCACTTACGATAGTAGAGTCTGTTAGTTCTCCCTCGGCGAGATTACCCCAAGCAACAGCACCATTAGCATCTAAGTCTGTACCTGCTCCAAAATCTCCTGCATCAGGTATATCATCATTCATATCATCTACTACAAAACTAAATAAACCATCATTAGAACCTGCCCCATCTACATAAGTAACTGCAATTCTTGTTTCTGTACCACCATCAACCATAGTACCTGCAAAATCTTCAACCTGTTCTTCTGTCAGTTGAGTATCTGTAGCATTTAATGTACCCTCTGTAATGGCTAAATTTGTTCCTTCTATATCAGTGCAAGTAGTAGCATCTGTTACTGCTGTAACACTAGCCCCGAAGAAGTCAACTGCTGCGTCTCCTGTAGTTGCTACAGTATTGTCTCCTGAGTTTTCACCACTTGTGTTTCCAAGAAGAGTTATATCTGCATCAGTTACATAGTTATCATCTTCCCCTAAAGCTGAAGCATAATCAGTATCAGCAATCGCGGCAGCTATAGTGCTACCGTCAGATTTTACTAATCCACTTATTGCAGCAACTACTGAATCAACTTCTGTAGCAGTAATAGTAATTGAGTCTGCTGCTTCTGTTGTAGTTACAATTCCACCATCAACAAAAGTTATATCTAATCCTGCCGTAACATTAGCATCTCCAGTAGTAATAGTATTTATTTCATTAGTTGTACTTCCATCTACTTCCGTAGAAGTAAGTGTTAAAGTATCAGTACCAGCAGTAGTAGTTACTACTGTGATACCAGCCCCTACAACAGTAAGAGTATCAGTATTAGTGTCTACTGCTATATTATCCTGTGTAGCTACTGCTATGGTAGAAAATAAGTCTTGAAGTTCATTACTTATAGAACCATCTACCTCTGTTGCATCAAAAGTGATTGTATCTCCTACCTCGGATATAGTCATAATACCTGTATCAGCAAAAGTAATTCCAAGGCCTTCTGTAACCTCTGCATCTGGAGTTGTGATTGTATTTATTTCATTAGTTGTTGAACCGTCAACTTCTGTAGCATCAAAGGTTATAGTATCGCCAGATTCGGTTATAGTTATAACGCCTGTATCTGAGAATATAATAGCTTGTCCTACTGTAGCATTAGCATCAGGGGTTGTGATAACTACTGCATCGTGATGAGCCGATCCCGAGTGAATAGCATCAACCGTTGGTGAAGCCCAAGTATTGCCTAATTCTCCACCGGGCGTAGTTCCAACAACAATCTCAGCACTAAGGTCTCCATCGGCTGTACCTACAAGATAGTCAGCGTCTGTGGGAGCACCACCGCCACCAGAACCTATGTTAGTATAAGCTCCTCCATTTTCAGACAGCTTTACCTTATCGTCTTCTGAGTCGTAGTATATTCTAGCTTTGTTTGTTGGAGAAACTCCCTGAGAAGAGAGTCCCTGGACTTCCAAGACTTCTACTTGGGTGTGTTCTACACCGTCGACATAGACACTATCTTCGTGAGCTATGGCTCTTTGCGATAGTAGCAGAGTGATAAAAGTTAATACCAATAAGAGCTTTTTCACTTATTCCTCCTATAATTTCATTCACCTTCTTTTTCCAATTCTTTGATCTGCTTTTTTAAATCTTTCTCTTTTGCTATCTTAAGCAATTTTAATCTCTTAAGTTCTGATTCCTGATTCTTGCTATCTATGTCATCATACATTCCCTTCAAGGATTCTTTTTCTACATCAAGGGTCACACTTTTTTCCTTTGACTCTTCGACTAACTTTTTATTTTCTTCGATGAGCGCATCTAAGCTTACCTGCTTTGCATCTAATGATTTAGTCAATGCCTTTTGCACTATTAGGTTTCCGCTAATTTCATCAGCCTTGGTTTTAGCAGCAAGCTTTAACTTCTTTTGCTTCTCAACATTATCTGTTGCCTCGACAACCCTAACGCCAATAGATTCTTCTTCTTTTAAAAGCTTCTTGCGGTCTTTCTCTAAGTTTATTCTACCTTCAGCAATTCGAGCTTCATCTTGTTTGTTTTTTTCAAAGCCGTTATCTATCGCATTTTCTCTCTTACCAATATTCACAGTTTCTTCTTTAATCTTTTTCTTGCCTTTCTCAAGTCTTCCTTCTCTAATACTTAGGCCTCTAGCATTCTCATCAAGACGATCTTGATTCCCTTTAATCTCTGCTATCCTCACATCGCCTTCTTTTAGCGCCTTTACGAGTTTGCCCTTAGCAGCTTTAATGTCATCGTTAATAGATGCTAATTTCTTTTGATCTTCTTTATATTTATCGAGAGTCTTTCTCTTATCTTCCTTCACCTTGCTAATGCTCTCATTAACCGCACTTAATCCATTCTCAGCACTCCTAACGCTTTTCTCTAGCGCTTGCTTTTTAATTCTTAACTGCTGTAACTCAATGGGAAGACCTTTAAGTTCTTTTTCAAATTTATCCATAGCTTTTCCTCCTTATCCTACTTCTTTTGCTTTTACTATTACGTAAGCTGTACCTGTCGCATTGGCATTAGTACACTGAATTTTTATATTATCTCCTGCTGCAAAATTCCTATTACTCTCATAGACAAAGCTGCTCTCTGCACTAAGAGTCTTCTTTCTTAAGACTACATCGTAGCTTGCACCAGCCTTTGAATCTAAGGTAATAGTTATGGTTTCGGTTACATTTACAGAAAACTTGATAAGAACCTGCAGGCTAGTGAATGCTTTAGAGTATGTAGTTGTAGAAAGCAAAACTGCAGAAGCTAGATTTTGAGATGTAGTGATATCATCCTTTAGAAATTTCATTAATTCTCCTATCTTACGTCAAAGCCTTGTACTGTGACTGAACCGTCTGCGTTATCAGTACCACCATCGCAATATACTGCTATCCAACCACCTGCAGAACACTTAATCGGCTGTGGAAAAGGTCTGTTTTGAGTCCCTAAGACATTGGTAAAGACTATTGAATCTAAAACTCTGTATCCGTCTCCTGCGTCTAAGCAGTCAGCGTCATCAGGATATTCTCTTAATTCAAAAATCAAAGTCCCTGTAGTCGAAGTACAGCTTGCTCTCCAACCTGTTATGTAAGATGTTTCCTCTCCGTTGAAATGTTGAACCATTCCTGCGTCTAAAAAACCTACCGGGATAGAGGTAATAAATGTATCCCCTGTGTCTCGCCTTACAGTTATCGCGCCAGCACATTCTTTGTCTGAGGAAACTTGGTCTACGTATCTAAAAGTTAAAGTTCCGCTAACTACAGTCGCCCCAGTTAGGAGATAGCTCTCGGAAACTTTTTCACCTGAGTTATCTACACCAGTAACCGTAACGGTCTGAGCTGTATCAGAAGCACTAGCACTAATTACCTCTAAAGTGTCCTCTGCTGCTAACTGAGCATAGGTAGTATCAAGCTCTGTAATCAACTCGTAAGAAGTACCAATGTCGTCATCTGAGCCGAATACGCTCCAACCTACAACCTCATTGGGTCTATTCCTTTCGTAAGTAGCATCTGAGGCCATAGCTGAAAACATAATCAACGCGAACACTATACTAACTAACATCTTTTTCATTTGGATCCTCCCTTTATGAAATATCAAACAAATTATAAAAACATGGAGGGGCTTTTTAAACCCCTCCGAAAAATCTCGTTTACGTTCCTGTAAATACTATCCCTGTTGTTGCATTTGCATGACCACTCACATACCAAAGAACACCATCACTATATAGGTCTATGTAATCACCTATAATTGCTGCGTCTAAAGTAAATGTGACTGTATCTTCATCTGAAGCTGCAACTGATTCTCCAGCTACAGTAGCTACACCAGTTATTTTGTTTTCACTAGCATTAGTAATAACAGTGAAGCTTGTCCCAGATGGGTTAATTCCAACAACAATATGGTAATGAATACCAGCTGCTGTTGATACGGCAGGTAGTGTCAAAGCATACTCTGCTGCATTGCCAAATACGTGCAACTTAGAACCCTCATTGATAGTAAGAGTATCTGCTGCTGCGTGTATCTGATAAGGGATTGTCATACCAGATGTAACTAGAACATTAGCGCTTGCGTTGATTTCAAGGGCACAAGTTGTGCCTGGAGTCGTACCAACACCAATGTTTAGTAAGTCATCAGTTGTGTCAAATCCTACATAGAAGTCATTAGTCTGACCGTCAAGAACAATAGTTGCATCTTCATCTCCGCCATCTCCAATGGTTAACATAGGAGTTGTTCCGCCTATATCAATACCACTCCCGGCATATATAACACCGTCGGCATCAATATAGACGTCATCTCCCCAATTTGCCTTATCGGCTGCAAAAGCCCCCCAAGCAAATAAGATTATGCTTAGGAAAGCTACCAAATATTTCTTGTTCATAGCATAACCTCCATTTTCTTATTTACTTAAACTCCGGTACTTGCGAGTCCTGCTCTCCAATCAAGCGCACCTGTATCATAAAGCATACGTCCCTTGAAGTTGTAAAATTCGTCTTCTTCGTCTATCCAAGATGTAAAATGAGGCTTGGCCGACCATACTACCGCGAGTAATTTTAACTCAGGATAGATGATATACCAAGCTGTGTCTGAACCACCAAGAGCTGCTGAAAGGTATCTCCATTCTATTGGCTCATACATTCCTGCGAATCTGTTAATTTCTCTTAATGTAGTCCCCGGTCTCTCCGTTGCTCTGTCTGAGAACACTCTCATAATTGCCCCTCTTAGTGCAGGTGGATAAAGTATAATAGGTTTCTCTGATGTAGCTATTGGGATTCCTTTAGGGTCAAAGAAATTGTCAGCTATCTGACTTTCGGCTAGTTCTAAGTTGTCATGGGAGAAAGCTCCTGATAACAAATTATCATAAGTTGTCCCGGTTTCTTCTCTGTTTTTAGGATGTGAGTTGCTGAACAAGTACTGGCCGTCAGGACAGGCTGTTGAAAAACCATCATAAAGTATAGAGGCTGTCTTTTTCTCGACGTTCATCCTTGCCCCTCTACCCATTGCTGAGGCATCTTTTAGTTTACCTAAAAGAGCATATTCCTCTTGGTCTACAGCTTCAAAAGAGATTGAAAGTTTCTTCCATCTTTTTGCCTGAGTTAACGTCTTGGCATATCCAAGAACAGGATCTTCATATCCACCCGAAGAACCTTCAGTAGCATCTACCCACTCACCAAGTCCACTGATTCCGTCGAACTTGAATTCTTTAGTCTTGTCTTCAATCTGATCAAACGCCTTCTGGTTGACCTGTTCGTCTTCCTTGAAAGTCTGAAGTAAGAACTTGTCATAGACAGGTGTATATAGTTGGTCTAATACATCTTTAGTAATCATTAGTAATCCCTCCTTTTAATAAATTATGCAGCATTAACTTCAAAATGTCCAATGGCATAACCATAAGTATTCGCAGCTATCGCGGCAGCTGTTATGTCGATCTCGTCAATAAATAACCCCTTAGCATTAGCAGCACCCGTAGTGTCTGAGATGTCAAGAGTATTGACACTCTCAAGGTCACAAATAAGTCCTACTGCTGTCTGAGTTATCACTGCATCAGCTTCAACAGGTACAATAAACTGATACTTGCTTAAAGGTGGGATAACTAACACGCTTAAACCATCATCACCAGCATTATCTTGTGCGTGAGCTGCAATCCCTAGAAATGTATTAGCAAACGCTGTGATTGCGTTAGTTGCTTTTCCATTTCCATCATCGTGAAGAGCATCGCCCTTCAAGATAGTGTCAGAATCGCAAAGATAACTTCTTAATCCGCCCTCATCTAATTTATTCAACAGGCTAAATCCTGCTGCTTTATAAACATTAGTTTTCATACTTTCCTCCTTAATGTTCTCAATACTGGTTTAAGTCAAATTTAATATCAGGAGGAAGCTGTTTGTAGGGTCTTTCACCATGAGCATAGCCACAATCCGGACAAGGGATCTGGGAATCTTTCCCCTCAGAAAGTAGATAAAAGATAGGCGTATTGCACCTACCACATATATACGTTCCTTGTAAATCCTCTGTCCTATCGCTCATACTCCGATCTTCTTCCTACGTTCTCTTGAAGCATTGAACTCTTCCTCTGATACCCCAGACCTTCTAAGAATTTCCTTTTTCTTCTTTTCCATCTCTGGGCTTAAATTTGACTTAGGTTTTGTTTCCTTGTCTCTTGATGAACCATTCCCCTCATCTAGAGAGGCTATTCTTTCCTTCTCAGTTTCGAGAGCTTCATTTATAGCATCCTGTTTGACCTTCTCTAATTCTTCGTCCGTAAACTCTTTCTTGCCACTAGGTTTTTTACCTAATCTCTTTTCCATTTCTTCAGCAAGGAGTTCCGGGCCATTATTAACCCAATACTTTTTAGGGTTCTCTTTCATGATGTCATACATTAGGCGAAACTTCTCATTCTCTTTATAGAGAATTTTATGTATCTCCTTATCTGTCTTATCATCTTCTTTGAGTTCCTTAGTCCTTTCTTCAATATCGAGTTCAGGATGTTTGATTGTCACTCTCTTTTGAGACTTCTCCATCTCAGCAGTTAGTTTATCAACAGCTTTCTTGGCTTCTTGACTACCTCTGAAGGCGCGTTTTTCACCAGACCTTCTCAAACTTCTCTCCATAAGCCATTCAGTAGCCGCTACATTGTCCTCTAAAAGCCATTCTTCAAGGTCTTCTTTGGACATCTCACGCTTCTCTTCTCTGGGCTTATCTTTGTCATCTGTGAGGTATTTCTTGACTCTTTCTCCTTCGGCTTTCTTCTCAACGTCCTCTTTAGGAGGATTCAGTTTCTCATTGACCTCACCGAGTTGTTTCTCAAGTTCAGTGATCTTTTCTCTGTCTTGAGATTTATCAGCCTTTAAGTCTTTGATTTCTCCAGTAAGCTCGCCAAACCTTTTATTCAAGCGGTCTTGGTCGTCAGGTTTCTTCTCTTCAGGCTTTTCAGGTTTCTTAACCTTTAAGATTTCTTCCTTCCGAGCTTTCTGTTCTTCGTCAAGTTCGTCCTCTGGTGTGTCAAGAATCTTCTCATCGTCTTTAGCCTTCTCTTCTGCTGTAACTACTGTGCCTTTGATCTTTTCTTTTCCAGGGTCAGGTATAGTTGGAGTTTCTTTACCTTTCTCTGCGGAAGCGTCCCTTGCTTCTTCCTTTTTTAAGAAATTCTCTGTGATTTCTTTGTGTCTATCAAACTCGTTCATTTTCCTCCTACCATAGCTTAAAGTGCTACGAACTTATATATCTATTATTTTAAAGCTTTTTTCGCCTTCCCTATTTTCATCCTTAAACCAACCACTTTTTTCTTTAGTTTCTTAGCTTTCTCTTCTGCGGCCGGACTGTCTGCCATAGCTTCTGCCTTGGCTGCTTCGTCAATCAATATTGCTAATTCACCCTCTAAGACTTCTACATCGTTCTTAGATTCAGGCTTAGCATCTTCTCCTGCTAGGAGTTTCTTCTTATACTCTGCTGTCTTTGCTTCGACTTCTTTTTCTTTTTCGTATTTAGCAATGAACTCTGCCTTGCTTAATTTGAGATTATCCGGAGCGTCAGGCATTCTCTTTACTGGTTTTTGTTTCTTCTTACCCGTCATTATTGGCATCTTTCTCCTTGATTGTTTTCACCCTATCCTTTACTTTACCCAAAAGTTTAGGGATTAAATCCTTCTGGGCTAAAAACTTCATAGCTTCCGTATTCTTTCCTTCCCTAGTGCATCTATTCACCTCCTTTTGTAAATATTCTGCATGTTCTTCTAAGAGATTAACATATCGTCTCCATTCCGGCCTTGATAGTAATACTTTCCAATCTAGGAATTCTGTTAGTAATACGTCGCTCATTTTCTTCTTCCTGTCCCCTTACCTCGTCCCCCACCTTTACCATATCCTGGGCCGCCTAACTTGCACCCACCTGTATTCTTATTTCTTCTTCCGCCACCTGCTCTTCCTATTCCTTTGCCCGCTCCTCGCTTTGCTCCGTATGTCGCCATAAAACCTCCTTAGAATTGCCCACCTTGTGGGGTTGGTTGTATTGGTTGCCCCGGCTGTCCCGGCTGTCCCGGTTGTCCCGGTTGATTAGGTTGAACATTAGGAGGATTCTCCCCCTGACTACCTGCAACCTGACTTGCTATTTGAATCGCTATTTTCTCTTGTTGGGCTACTTTCATGAATTGCCTTGCATTAACTATTGTTTTGAATAAATGGTCTTCAAAGTTAGGTCGATACTCTTCGGCTAGTTCGTGGATTTTCTCTTGTTGAGATATATGCCCTGCTAAATGTTGTAAAGCCTGGGCAGTTGCTCCCTCAGGGGGATCAAAGGCATCTCCTTGTATAAATCTTGACCATTCACCGTTGACTTCTTCTAAGTCGCCCATCTTCCCCTTAGGTTCTTTCCCGAGATAGCGTTCTATATCTATATCTCCTACCATTTCTTTAACTGTGTCTGCTGTTAAGTTGTAATTCCCTTTAGGATTGACCTGAGGGTGAACCCAGATACTTGTCTGTAATGCCTCATAAGCCCACGCTAGTGCCTGTCTCTTGAGTGTTTTAGACCCCATGTGTATATCAGGCGTCATACGTGCGTCATAGTTCCCTCTTAGGGTTTTGACTGATAAGTTAGGAAAGAGCTTCTTGCCGTTCTCTCCTAAGACTCTCTCGCCTAGTGTCGGAGGCGCCCAGTCTTGGTACATGTTGATAAACATTGTAATTGCTTCGGTGATTTCCTCGATTATTCTATTAACCCATAGACCGAAACGTGTCTCTGATTTCTCATTGATTATATTATCACGCGTCGCGGTACCTGATACTCCCTTCTGATTACTCATGAAGTAAGAAGCAGCACCGGTGAGTCTTTCAAGCATTTCTAATAATAGGTTGATTGTATTGAACTCCCAGACGAATGACCTCTGGAGATTGGGGAAATATACACTATCTGAAGGCTTATCGTCCCCGGTAGGATAGGATACTCCTCCTCTTAGTTTGTAGGATTGTTTCGTGTACCCCTCGTCAGTTACTCTGTGAAATCCGAATGGACAGTTAGTGAAGAACGCAAAATCTGATGCTTGGTTGAATATGTTGTTAATAGCGTTGACTAGAGGGGCAATGAGTTTCATTAAGGATTTCCCTCTTACTTTGCCCGGTCTTCTGATTAGCGGGCCGCCTACGAAAGGGATCTTACCTGTTCGGGTGATCTTCCTTAGAGGTTTCCCGGCTAATAGAGTCATGGTATAGGGTTCCATTATGAAACGAAACTTCTCTGTCTTCTTGCCCTTTTTGAAAGTCCCATACCATTCTAGTAAGTCAATAGGGAATACTCTTGGATTGAGGTCTTTGGTATCTTTAGTCCCTAGTTGTTCGTCTTTTACTTTCTTGAGTCCACCGCTCTTTTCTATTCTTGCTGACTTGATCTTACTTAGGAACATATCAACATCGTCATCGGGGATGTTCTTGAATATCTTTCTCTCGGCTCTGTCTGTGAATTTATCACTATCTATATGCAGAACATGGATTAAGAAGCTCTGCTCTTGAAGGTTCTTCCCATAGTCGGGGATTACAATATCATCGACATCGGCTATGTTCTCAAGGACACCTTTCTCAAATCTCTCTTTTACTGTCTTTATTTCGTATTTCTTAAACTTCTTATTCTTATCTTGGACAGGGATTCGCTTGTCAACCCATTCATACCAGACTTTCCAATAGACTTTAAATACTGAAAAACCTAGACATATCTTATTATGGATGTAATCATCTACCTCAGGATAGACGTTACCTTCGTTCTTACTTACCGCCCATTCAGCGAATTTCTTAATATTGTCTCTGTTCTCAAAATCATTCTCCTCTACTGCTACCCAGTGCATCCTTGAAGGATTCCACGAAGTAGCTAAGAGAGTAGCTTGATAGGAGTCGGCAGTTGACGGGGCTATTCCTAGGTTTCTGTCAGCCATGTCCGGTTCTTTGGAGAGGTCTTCTAGGATTGAAGGTTTCTCGGCCTCATATTGTTGAATGTCCTTCTTCTTCTGGGCTAGCCAGTCTGTGGCTGCATCTGTACCTACTCGGTAGTCATCTTCTATCATAGAGCAGATTTCTTTCTGCATCTTAGGGGAGTAGGCGTCTGATTCTAATTCTATGGGAAGTGGCTGTATCTTCTTCTCGTCAGGTGTTAGAGTGTTTTTTTTATCTTTCATTTAAGAACTATCTCCTTTATTAATAAAAAAGACCCAGACTAGACTATTACATCTAATTTGGGTCTTCAATGAGACTCTACTTAATTATGGCGTTCTAGACGCTCTATGTTTTTAAAACAGCAGTTAATATTTCAAATGCCCCTACGTCATCGTTATTTAAACAATCAATGGCTTCATAGGTTATTTGATTAACCTTTTTACATTTGGGACATTTAATCTCGAACAATTCCATACATTTATCTTCTTTTAGAAAAATCTTTATATTATGTTTATTAAATTTAAACAACACTTTATGGCAATTCTTACAACGGTAGTCTTTCATTAATTATTTCTCCCAAACGCTCCTCTGTTCTTCCCGGGTATTATTATTTTCTTACCTTTGAGAGCATTTGCTCTCTTCTCTATTGCCATGATTCTAAGGACTTCGTCTATTTGGAACTGTAATTCAGCTTTAGCATATTGTAATTCAGACCTTTTAGCTTCTCCGATGTAATGAGCTATCCCGCTAGGAGTGCGTTTTACTGCTACTACTATCTCACTTAATGGGATGAATTGGTCAGGGTTAGCCTCAAAGGCTGCTTTCTTGTCTGCAAGTAATTGTTCTGGTGTCTTTTCTGGTGCTTGTTCGCTTGGGCTCATTTAACCTCCTCATAAGTAATTGTGAATATATCTGGTTTGCAAGGGTAAAATTCTCCCTTGACACCCTTAATTATGAAATCTCCCTTAAGTGCCGTATGTCCACCTTCAAGAGTTTTTACCCATAAATCACTTCCCTGTTGGTGAGTAGAGCCATTAGTAAATAATGCTATTTCTCCAAAATTGTCTCCTGTCCATTCAATCGCCTCAATCACTACTGGCTTCTTACGATACTTTCTTATCATCTTCCTCCTTAATATAATTTCGGTACATTAGGATTAAACGTGCTTCCTGTTACGTATTTTGGATTGTGCATTGCCAAATATCTAGTTACATCGCTAAAATCCTTATACTTCTCTTTTGGTCTCACTTTATCTTTCACATCTCCGTCTGAGGTCATTATGTCGCCTCTTGCATATCTTGATAAATGCCTGATTGTGTTAGTACAGTTCTCGGTTATTAAAATCTTAGGTTGAACAACTATTTCGTCGTCCTTCTTCTCCCAGTATAGGAGTTCTCTGACCTTTAAATGCCCTGCTTCGAGTGCGTCAATTCCGTCTACGAACCTTAATCCACGCTTCAGAAGCTCTTTCTTGGGTGTTGTGCTTGATTGTCCGCCTTGTCTCTCGGCTAATTGGACTGTCTTATTCCCGAAGTTAGGGTCAATAATTCTCTTATGTATCGGTTTCCTGAATATCTGTCTCAGTCCTTCTTCCTTCTCTTTGATGATCTTAGCATACTCAGTGTAGGTTTTATCATCTGTGAACATCTCGTTGAAGTTCCTTTCAGGATATTCATCTACGATATATATTGTTCCGGTGATACTTACCGCGGCCCAAATCATCGCCCAGGGTTTCCTATCATGAGGATCTAAGACTCCGTAGAGTGTAACTTTGTTGAATGGTACATCCTCGAAGGGGATTACATGAATACCTTTGTTGAACTTCATGTATATCTTCCCGGATAAATTGATTGGCATTCCGTAGATACGAGACTTGATTTCGTCTTTAGTCATTAGTTTAGTCTCTGTGATGACCCTTTTTTGGTTAAGATAAGGATTCTCAGTAGTCCACAAGAAGTAAAATCTATTTTCATTCTTCTCGGCTATCTTTGGTAAAGTCTCGTCAACCAAAGGTGCATATTGAGACTCAACCACATCATAACCCTCAAAAACATCTTGGATCATATCTGTTACGCCTTTGAGTGATGTCATGGTGAATATCATCTCACCGTCCCTATCAACCAACCTCATCCGTGATTCTTTAAAAATATCATAGGTACATTCCTCATCAAACCAAATACCATCCAAATCCTCCCCTTGGAAAGATTCTCTTTGTTGGTCATAACTTTTGAATATCACTATTGACCCATTCTTAAACAGTAGTTTTCTATTAGTAAACCCTAGAATCTCACTAAAGTTGCCATATTTTATCTCAAGCTTAGGTAACAATTCCCAAATCTTCCTTTGTTGAATATTGACAGAATCAGAGAAACTATCTGCTACTGCCCACCACCGTTGTTTTGGTTTAGCCAAACACTTGCTGATGATATAAGCTGCCCCAGCTTGAGTCTTTCCCGCGCGATTACCTCCGTAGAGAGATTTAGTCTTAGATAAATCTTTACTAAACTTTTTTTGCTGTTCCAAATTTTCAAAGAACGCTAGAGGATTGACTTTATTACGATATTCGTATTCCTCTTTAACTATCTCTTTTACTGTTTTCATTCACCTTGCTTTTTCTTTTTTACTGTATCAAGCAATTCTACCAATACGTCATTAGGAATATCTTTTAATTCAGGGTATAAATAGTCTTTAAAAGTATGCTCTAGTTCCTGTTTATCCCTCCATTCTCTAGGCTTTCTATTCTTCAGCCAAAATATAGCCGAAGTAGCATCAGGAGGATAATGTTTTATTATCGGAGTCTTTTTAATCTTTCCTAAATAATTAGTGATATGGATTTCAGGATGAGAATACCCGCACGCTCTTTGATATAATGAAGCCTCTACTCTAGAATCCGCAAGTAACTTACCACTCTTTAAGGACTCAAAAAACTCTGGGTAATCTATTTTCCAATTGTTTATAGTAGTCTCAGTAACACCTAATATCTTAGCAAGTTGTTTGTCTGTATAACCTTCTGATGTGTAATGCTTCACTAGTTTTAGGTTTACACTTTCTATTTTGCTGGGTCTTCCACCTTTATTTTTCAGCTTCTCCCCCTTTTTCTCTTCATATTTTCTGAAAACTCTATCATTCTAGTGTTCTCTAAAGTATAATTTCCGTCTGGGTCGATTCTATCTATGCTAGGTCTTTCTAATAAATATGCTTTGTCTCTAAACCATATGGACTTAATATCTTCTGCTCCTAAAAAGCATTTTATCCCTTTCTTATAATAATGATGACTCTTGGCAAAACACCGTGAAGTCATACAGATAAACATTTTATACCAAGGCTCTGCTTCTATCTTTTTTCTTCTTGATTCTGTATAAGATAATTTCCATTTCTCAGGGTTCTCCTTTCTCCATTTTTCCCTGTAAGCCCTCATTTTTAAAGGGTCTCTTATCCTCTTCTTAGGTCTTTCTTTAACTTCTACCATCTATATATCTCTGCCTTTATCCTTCATATTCTCCTTAGATCGTGTAATACGAGTGCTGCGAAGATTAGTAATAGTAGTAATGATGTGTCCATTTTACTTAAACATACAGTGCGAGGTAGCTTATGATTGTGA
>Ga0222683_1000291_pt1 | contig 19744 bp, 22 predicted proteins | sample AntAcemetage1073_FD_179841 | JGI IMG/M metagenome (GOLD analysis project Ga0222683, IMG submission 179841) | Saline water microbial communities from Ace Lake, Antarctica - #1073 | ecosystem: Environmental > Aquatic > Non-marine Saline and Alkaline > Saline | place: Antarctica: Ace Lake... | reverse complement strand
CTCGTGCTCGAACACCATCCGAACCGCCCGCTCCCGGACCTCTGGAGAGTACCTGTTTGATCTTGTCATGACTCCATCCTCTCAAGAAAAACAGTCTCCGGAAAACCCGGGGCGGTTCACTCGGCGTTGACGTGGGCACGCCGCTGCATTACATACGCCGACTTCACAGAGTCGGCGAGCCCATCGTCATGGTGTGTGACTCCAAGCTCTCGGCCGATCGCTTCCCCGAGCTGCTGCAGGCGGAGTTCGTTGGAGACAGCCTCTTCAAGACGCTCGAGGAGCTGTACGGATGTGTGGTGCATCGAGCCAAGCGATGCGTCGAGGCAGCCGAGATCCTTGAAGAAGATGTGGCAGAACTCCTGGGCATCCCAATGTTTGCCCCCATCCTGTTGATGACAGGACTCGCGTTCGATGCCGAGCTGCTGCCGGTCGAGGCGATGACGGCCTACGTCCGCGAGGGCGTCATGTTCAAGAACATCATCGCTGCGGGGGAACCCACGGTACGCCCGCAGCGCAAGGCATGCCCTCGCACACACACGCCGAGGGACGAACCCTGCTAGGGGCTGTTGTCGACGAAGCGGGGGCCGTCGGCGCCGCACATCACCCGTTTCGGGAAGCCCTCCGTCTGAATGTCACCGTAGTTGTGGCCGGCGTGTGCCGGATAGACGCAGAAAGAGATCAGTGGCTCGCCCCCTGTGTTGATCGAGCGGTGAGCCCAGAATGGAGGCGCGTAGACAAGGCGGCCCGTTTCCATCGGCTGCGCCGCCCAGCGGCCGTCGGCGGTCTTCATGAGCATGAATCCTTGCCCTCGAACGCACAAGTACGTCTCCGCCGTGTCGGAGACGGTGTGGTAGTGCCCTTTCGTCATGAAGAACTCCTCCCCGACGCGCCCCGGCTCGAGCACGCTCATGCAGAAGAGGAGGTGCCCCTCCTCTTCGGGGATCGCCTTCTCGTAGACGCGGTAGTGGATCGGGTCTCCTGAGGCAACCAGCGCCTCCAGCGCCTCGACATCTGCATAGTAGCCGCGGAGATCGGACACGTGACGAACGATGACGTTATCCGCGTCCTCCATCACGCCCGTCGTGAAGTCGATCGCCACACCAAACGGAACATCGTACGATGGCATCGTCTATCCTCCCCCTCTTGAGACGGTCCTTGCCTGTGCGGCCACCTCGGAGAGTCGGTCAAAACGCGGACCTGACGTCGGGATCTCGATACTGAACACCTCGCTGATCACGCGCGTCCAGCCGTGAATGAAGTAGATCCATCCATCCTCGATGGCGAGGCGGCCGGCTTCGCGCTGTCGCCTCGCCTGGTCGAGGAAGAGAAGATCCCCCCGATAGTTGAAATCCCACACGAAACCACCTTGGGGAAACGTTGCATCCTCCGTCAGCGGCGACCCCGGTCGATCCTTCCCCAGCCCCGTCGCGTTGGCGACGAGCGACCCCGGAGGCATGTCGGCACAAATGCCATCGTTCTCGGCAGGAACCGGCGCGAGGACGTACTCGACGCCCACGGCGACATCGAAACCTTGGTGAACCTCGCGCATCTCGTCCAACCGGGTCTTGCTGCGGTTCGTGACCACAATCCTCCGTGGGTGCGGCTGGCCATCGCGAGCTCTTTCCAGCAGATTCACCGACAGCGCGAGTGACGCTCCTCCAGCTCCCAGGATGAGCGCCTCGCCACCCGAGGCCCAGTGGGCCTCGGGGACGAAGGCATCCAGCGCCAATCCGCTTGTGATTGGATCCATTGCCTTGCCGACCAAACATCCGTTCTGCTTCGAGATGCAGCTGACCTCGCCGAGGCGCGTCGCGTACGGTCCGAGGTCGTCAAACACATCGCGGGCTGATTCCAGCAGATCCAGCTTGTGCGTCGTCACGAGCGCCCCCATCGAGAGCGGATCGGTCTTGATGCGCTCGACGATCTGCCGGTACCGCTCGGGGCGGTCGTGCATCGGGAAGTCGACACCCACGATCTCCGCTTCGAGCCCGATCACTTCCGCCCAGCGCGGAAAGACGCGCATGATCGACGACTGGCCCGTCGTGACGCCGATGAAATAGAGCGTCGGCGCCTGCCTCCGTTTGAGCGGGGCGCTCATCAAGCTCCTTCTCGCAGACCCCGCGGCCCGATCAGTCGTCCCATTCGGGACCGAAGTCCGGGTCGATCATCCGCTCGCCGCGAGCCAGCCCGTGGATTGCGGCGATGTCATCGGACGAAAGCTCGAAGTCGAAGATCTCGAAGTTCTCCTTGGCGTGGTCGTAGCCCGAAGCCTTCGGAATCGCGCCGACGCGCGGCTGCTGCATGAACCAGCGTAACGTGGCCTGAGTCGCGGTCTTCCCGTACTTGTTCCCGATCCCAGCTAGCGTCTCGTCCGCGTGACACTTGCCGATCCCGAGCGGCGCGTACGCCATCACCAGTGCGTCGTGCTTGCGCGCGGCCTCGATCACCTTCGTCTGGGCGAGATACGGATGATACTCAACCTGATTACACACAACGGGAGCGGCTGTCGCTGCGCGATCGAAGAGCGCGGCCGGGAAGTTGCTCACGCCAAGGTGGCGAACCACGCCGGCGTCGACCTCCTTCATCATGGCTGCCAAGATCTCCTCAACCTCGAACGCTGGATTCGGCCAATGGATGAGCCACAGGTCGACGTAGTCAATGCCCATGTCTCGAAGACTCTGTTCGAGGCTCTTGCGCAGGCCGGCGGGAGACATGTCGTCCATCCACGCCTTCGCCGTGATGAAGAGATCTCCTCGATCGATCCCGACCGAACGGATGCCTGCTCCGACGGCCTTCTCATTCTCGTAGATCTCGGCGGTATCCAGATGGCGATAGCCGATCTTGAGGGCGTTCTCTACCGCCTGGGTGCATTCCTCGCCCCCCATCCGGAAGGTGCCGAAACCGAGCGCGGGGATTCTCGCGCCACGAACGTCTTCGTACTTCATTCAAACCGTCCTTTCCCTATGCGGATTCGATGTTCCCGAAGGTCTGCGTGTACTCCTGGTGAAATCTCAACGTGGTGGCCTCGACGGCGGGATTGGAGCAGATCTTCGCGACCACGTTAGACTGAATGGCCGCGTAGCCGGCACCGACTTTCCACGCCAGCATCAGCTCCTCCGGCGTACGGACGCTGGCCGCGATGACTTCGGCTTGAAGTTCGTGTTGCTCCACGAGTTCGACGATATCGCCGACGACTTCGTGCGCACCGGCCTCGAACCCAAGGCCGCGCAGGCGACGGGCGAGATGGTCCGATGATTGATTGCAGTTGTTCGAGAGGAAGAGAACTGAGCACGAGTGCCGCAGTCGTTCCATTGTCTCCACGGCAGCCAGCAATGGCTCGGGGCCCCGATAGAGGGTTCCGTCAAGATCGACGATTAGCTTCGTGTACGCCGTCATGGGGGTACCGGGGCGGGCGCCGAGGACCTACTCAGCGAGTCACTTGCGGACGGCTTCCGGATTGAGAAGGTTGGAGGGCGTCTTGCCGCGGACGAGGACATCGATCGTCGTCTCCGCGCACAGGCGATCCATCGCCTCCATCGCCTCGTAGGTGTAGGCTCCGATGTGCGGCGTGGCGAGGACGTTGTCAAGCGAGAGGAGAGGGCTGTCCTGCGGGGGCTCGGTGGCGAAGACATCCACCGCTGCTCCTGCGATGGCCCCTGCCTTCAAGTGTTCGTAGAGTGCGAGTTCATCAACGAGTTCCCCACGCGCGCAGTTCACGAGGAACGCCGAGGGTTTCATCGCCTCCAGCTGCTCCTTGCCGATCATCTTCTCCGTCTGAGGCATGAGCGGCGCGTGAAGTGTGATCACGTCGGCCTCCTTAAGGAGCCGGTTGAGGGGAACGTAGCGGAGACCGTAGACCCTGAGTTCTTCGTTTTCGACAACATCGAACCCGAGCAGGCTTGCACCGAACGCGTGGGCGCGACGAGCTACGGAGGCGCCGATCCGGCCGGTGCCGACAATCCCTAGGGTCATCGCGCCGAGTTCGTGTCCCATGTAACGTTTCCATCCGCCGACGCGTGTCGATGCATTCGCGGGGCAGATCCCGCGCAGCATAGATAGGATGAACCCAAACGCTAGCTCCGCTACTGCTTCGGAGTTTGTTCCCGGCGCGTTGGCTACAACGATGCCGTGGGAGGTTGCGGCGCCGAGGTCGATGTTGTCGACCCCGACGCCGTGCTTCATGATCATGCGCAGGTTGTCGTGTGCTGCGAGTACCGTTTCCGACATAGGTTCCGCTCCCGTGATGATGACCTCAGGAGCTTCTCGGAGAACGATGGCGGCAAGCGTTGCGTCGTCCAGCGGGCGTTCCTCCTCACTCACTCTATGCACCTGAAACCCAGCGTCACGGAGGAGGTCGTTTCCTATCGTTACGACGTTCCCGAACGAGCGAGAGCTAACCAGTACCACACGCATGATCGCCTCCCGATTCCCTAGAAGGAGAAGCCGAGGGCCTTGAACCCCTCAACCGCCTTGTTCACCAAGGCCGCCTCCGGTTCGGCGAACGGCAGTCGAGGATACCCGGCGTTAACGCCTCGCTTGTGGAGAACCGCCTGGATCATTACCAGCGTCGGACCGAGGTGCATCACGTCGCGCATCGCGGACACGCGTTTTTGCAGCGGGCGAGCCTTCTCCATGTCGCCAGCCTTGACCGCGTTGAACAGCTCGACCACCGGTTCGGGGATCGCGTTGGCCAGCCCGGACACCGAAGCGAACGCTCCCATGCCAACCGCTGGAAGAATGAGCGCTTCGGTCCCGATCACCGGGATGAAGTCCTCGCGCTCTACGCCCCACAGGTAGTTGTAGAAAACCATGATGTCGAAACTCGAGTCCTTCACACCGCGAACGCCGAGCTTGGCGAGCCGGTTGAGGAAGTCCCCCGAAATCGACACGCCCGTCGTCTTCGGGTTGTTGTAGACGAAAACCGGGACGTCGACCGCGTCGACCAGCGCCTTGAAGTGACGCTCGACCTCGGGCTCCTTGAAGCCGTAGTAGATCGGCGGCACCGAGGCGACCGCGACCGCTCCCGCCTTCTCGGCATGCTGAGCCAGCTCAACGGCGAATCGCGTCGTCGGTCCGCCGACGTGCAGAATGACCGGCACGCGCCCGTTGACCTCGTCGATGACCACCTCGGCAACGCGCTTGCGCTCGTCGACGCTCATCAGCGGTCCGGAGCCGTACGTTCCACAGGGATAAAATCCCTGCACCTTGTCGACGAGGAACGAGACGATCTCGCGCTGCGCCTTCTCGTCAAATGCACCGTTCTTGTCGAACGCGGTCAGTAGTGGCGGGATGATTCCCGAAATCTTGAGTTCCATTGTGTCTAGCCTCCTTGTTTCGATCGTTCGTTTCGCCCGTGATCCGTCTTGGCGTGCCGTCCTGACACGGGCTCCATTTGTCGCATGCGGTGTTGTTCAGAAATCTCAGCGGCCGCAAGTTGCACCCCGCCGACAAGTGTTCTTTGTTCTCGGTCGAATCGGGGCTTGGTGACGGAGATGCTAATTGCGTAACTCGCATCGCCACCGGCATCCCGGACCACGGATGCAATCCCGACAATCCCTTCGTGATACTCCTCATGGCTGATCGCGTATCCGTCCGCGACAATTCTCCGCGTCTCCCGCACCAGCCGGTCAACTTCAGTGATGGTCGCAGGCGTGTGACGAACGAGAGATCCCGGCGAAAGGCGTGCTCGCAGCTCTTCCTCCGGGAGATGAGCCAGCAGAGCCTTGCCCAGCGCTGTGCAATAGGCGGGGGCTTGCCAGCCGACGATTTCCCCGACGACGACAGCGTCCGCTCCGATCTCTCGATGGAGGTGAAGGGCCTCGCGCCCGTTGAGGACGCCGAGATGCGCGTTCACCCGGAGGGTCGAAGCCAACGCTTGGAGTGACGGGCGTGCGCTCTCGTGAATGCCCAGCTTCCGGAGGACAAGGTTCGCCCGTTCGATGAAGCGAAACCCGATCGTGTACGTCCGGGGCTCGGGACGACGCAGGTACCCATGGTCCTCAAGAGCATACAGAATCGGATAGAGGGAGCCCCGGGAAAGCCCGGTCGCTTCTCCGATCTCTGCCGCACTGAGCTGATCGCGGTCCGCCCGGAAGACCTCCAACACGGAGAGCGCCTTGACCACCGATCCGTTGACTCGTCTGCTTTCAGCTATATGCGACATTGTGTCAATTATACCGTCAATTGCGAGCTCTGCAACCCCGGGCATCGGCCTCCAGTGAGCCTACAACGCCCAACCAAACGAGCGCACAATGGGTGCCCCCCCGCCCTCATAGATCCCGGAAGTCGCTGCGAAGACGCCAACAGATCTCGTGTCGACCTGCTGTGGAGTGGCACGGCACCATCGTCATCACGCGCGTACGAAGAAACCCGAGTCGCGCCCAAAACCATCTCCAAGCCGCACGTTGTCCGAACGGGGCGAACGGACCGTGACGCGCCACGAAATGCAGCTCATCCGGCTATCCGCGAGGCAATTCGGCCGTGAAGCTCTCGAGCCCGAGTGCCTTCAACCGCGCATCTGTCGGCCAGCCGGTCTCCACATCCCAGCCCCGCTCATCGTAGTAGTCATCGAGGATCTTGTCGGTGTCTTCCTTGGTGAGCGTCTTCGTTTCATAATAGTCCTGCATCTCGATCCGGCCTTCCGGCGACTCCATCGGTCGGAACCAGACCTCGGGGACAGCGTCATCGGTTCGGCTAAACCCCTCACGCACGTTCATCAGCTTCGAGACGTTGTGGATCCGCTCCCCGCACTCCACCATCCCGAGCGCCGTCATCTCGTGCCCGGTGGCGGCTGCGTACAGCTCGGCGATGTCATTCCCGAACAGCAGTCCCTGATACGTATAGATCGTGCACAGTCCGATCGCGTTCTTGACCCGCATCATGTCCTCCATATAGCGGGTGTAACGACCGACGTTGAACTTCCCGCTGTAGTCGGATTCGGTGAAGATGTGATCGACTGTCTCCTTCGCCAATCCCCATCGTTCGACCTGATCGCGAATCTCCTCGATTGTCTTGTTGCGGCTGTTTGTCCGGGTGTGTGATCCCCCGTGATGAGGTCGCGGACGCGTGGTGAACGTCATCATCAACGGATGGAAGTTCGACGGCCGTGCGTCGTAGATGAAATCGACGCCTTTGCAGATCCCGGCATACCAGTAGTCCTGCGGATCGAGACCAAAGTCGCGCTTGAGCCGCATCCATCCATCGGCCAGCACGTCACCGAAGCCCTCTCTGTTGACCGTCATTTCGTAGAGCTTCTCGTACGTGGTGTAGTCTCGGGAGAGCTCGAGACCACCGGTCTGCTCGGAGGTCAGTCGCCCCATCTCATACATCTTGGTGGTGAAGTCGATCAGCCGGGTCGTCGTGTAGAAATCGATCCCGGTTCTCGAGTTGGCGTCGGCGACGAAGTGGATCATCTTGCGGAAGTCCTCCTCGCCGAGAAGCATCCCGGAGGTCGCGCTCTTGCTGAACGGGGAGCCGAATCCAACCTCACCGTCGAATTCACCGCCCTTCGTCTTCCAGCGTAGGCGGCACCCGAGGATGCATGAATTGCAGCCGATCACGTCCTCGACGGTCTCCATCCGTGTCTCATCGCCGTAGAGTTTGTCCCACTTGTCCTTCGGCCAGATCCCCGGGTACTGCGTGTGTTTGAACGTGCTCCACCCGGCGGCGAGACCCAGGTCGATCCAGTGTTCCCTGCGAGGCCACTGCATTATGTAGTCACGAAGCCGTTCCGACGCAACGATGAACCTTTCCGGGTCCGCCACTTCCACATCACCGGTTCCGTTGACGACGATTGCCTTGAGGTTCTTCGAACCCATTACCGCGCCGAGTCCGCCCCGTCCAAGGGAATTCGTGCGATCGACAATCGTCAGGGCATGGCGAACGAGGTTCTCTCCAGAAGTGCCAATGATGATCGTTCCGGATTCGGGGCCTTCTCGCTCGACGAGATCGACCATCACATCTTCGATTCCGCGGCCCCAGTATTCGGAGGCATCGACGAGTTCGATGCTCTCATCGCGAATCCTCAAGTATGAGGGGCGCTTTGCCTTTCCCGTGATCAGCAGGTGATGACAGCCGGCTCGGCTGAGGGCGATGCCGAGGTAGCGCCCTCCGGCGGTGCATGCACCGACGAAATGCTTTCCGTCTTCCGACGCCTCCGTAGGGAACTTCGTGATCACGGTCGTCTTCGGCGTCCCCGGCGTGAGCGTGCCGACAAGCACGCCAGGGTTGATGCAGATCACATTCTCGGGTGAGAGCGGGTCGATCCCGGGCGCGAGGGCGTCTGCCATCAATCGCCAACCGACACCGGGGCCTCCCAAGTAGGCCCGATTGAGAGAGTCGTCCACCGGAGAGCGTTCGACAGCTCCCGTCGTCAGGTCGACACGTACGATCCAAGTCGTCGGTTGCGTCACGATCCCTCCTTGCTCCATGGCCGCACGAGGATCTTCTCTTCCGTCGGCCCCGCTTCGTACGTGATTGCACCGTACTTGCAGGCCTTCGCACAGGCGGGATCTCCGCCGCACAGGTCACAGCCGAGCGGCTTGATCATCGGGGCGACCCGTCCGTCCACCAGATCGCGTTCCATGACGATCATCGCCCTGGCTGGGTTGAAGACGTTGCTCTTCTCGAACGAGCAGGCCAGCTGGCAGCTTCGACAGCCCCTGCAGTTCTGAGCCAAGACCACGAGTCTTCCCGGAGCCTTACCTTCCGTTCTCTCCACTATCTCATCACCTTTCCTCGTCGCGCGTCCGCCGCGCCTAGCCAACGTGGAACACGGGGCGTGGGTCGTCGAAGAACCGGGGCAGAACGAGGATGTCCGGATCGCTCTTGCCGACGGTTTCTCGGGCGATGCGTAACGCAGCGCCGAAGTCGTGCGCCGGGGTGAGCCCGTGCTCGCGGATCAGGCCCGGGACGACGTCGCCGACGATGATCGACTTCCTGGCCAGCTTCCAGTGATGTGCCGCGTCTCCGCACATGAAGATGCTGTGCTTCGGGCTGAATGCGTAGTGGTGCTTGTACGCGCGGAGATACTCGGGGTGATTCCAGAAGTAGTCGGAGTGCTCGAAGAACTCCTCCAAGTCGTAGCATTCGCGCAGCAGTTGGAGGGCTTCATGATCTGCCGGCCGATGCTTGGAGATGATCCCCCGACACTGCCCGAGACCGATCAGAACGCCTCCGTCCCGCAGCAACGGCTTGTCCCTCGCCATCCGCAGCACCTGGGAGTGAACGCCGAGCGTCCCCGGATTGTCGCTCGTATCGTAGCTGAGGTCGTAAGGAACCCCGCTGATCACGACGTCAAACTGCGGCAAGTCGACGACGAACAGCTCGTCCGCATCCGGATACTCGACCTGCTCCAGCTCCGGCACGTATCCGGCGTACGCCTTGACCGCGCCATGGTTCGGGCCCATCAGTGTGTCGACGTAGAAGATCCGCTTGCCCGTCACCTCTTCGAGCTTCCGGTGAACAGCCAGCTTGTGTGCACGGTAGATGTTCTTTTTCGGATCGCACTCTCCGTTCAGTACCTCCCGGGTCTTGTAGACGGCGTGGCTGTGCAGACAATCGAGCGTACGAGCTCCGGCGAGGCCAATCGAAACGCCTTGCCCCGAGTAGCCGCCGAAGCCGAGCGGCTTGATCGAGCCGGCATAGACGACGAGGTCAGCCTCCTGCACAACACGGTCGTACTCAACGTGGTCGCCCATATCGCTGACGCCCAAGTAGACGTTCCCTTCCGTGCAATCATGATTACGTATCCGCGAGACGCCGCCCTCGAACGGGCAGAAACGCCGGTAGAGCTCAGGGCCGAGGAGTTGCTCGCGAAGTTCGAGCGGCATGCACTTGCGGTGTCCACCAACCGCCGCGACCAGCTCGATGTCCTCCTCACGCACCCCGGCTTGCGTCAGTTCCTCGATCACGATCGGGATGACATACTTGTTGGCATCGGTGCTCTTGAAGCTGTCGTCGAACGCGATGACCACGTGATCCCCACCGTGAGCCAGGTCGGAGAGCGGAGGCGCCCCAATCGGGCTCTTCAGCGCGTCGCGAACGGCCTGCCGTGGATCCGGATGGACATCGATCTTGGGGAAGGCATCCGTTCCGTACTCAAGGACGGTCGCCTCATCCGGAACTTGGATGTCCATCCACGCCGTGCTGTACCGCATTCGCACCGTCTTCATCTTCCCCATCGGTTCCCTCCCGTGTTCTCGATTCACCCCAATCGAACGCGCCGACGCGTCTTGTAGCCGGCCCTCGCTTTGCGCTATCGCCTCACGAACTCGATGGTGTTCCCTTCTGGATCATTGAGGTAACCAATCTTCCAGCCGTTGCTCGTGTCTCGAACGCCTTCCAGACGAATCCCCTTCTCGTCGAGATTCGCCTCCACCACCGCGAAATCCTCGACGATGAATCCGATGTGGCTAAACCCCGCCTGGTTGAGCGTACGATCAACACGTGGCTCGGTCGTAGGCAGAATCTCAATTTCCCCACCCTCGTCCGCGGCCAGGAAGAAGATGGGAGGGCGCCCCTCCTTCTCCAGTCTCCTCACGACGCGAAACCCGAGGACGTCCGTGTACCAATCCGCCAAAGCTTTCGTATCCAGCGCATACAACCCGAAGTGCTCCAGGCGCAAGCCCATCACCCCTTCACTTCTGCAAACGCCGTCACCATCATCCCCTCCGCCTCCGGAACCAGGAGAGGAATGGCGAAGGACCTAATCAGCTCCTTGCCAACGAGCGGTGCCAGGTTCGCATCCTCGACCAGATAGAACTTACGCCCGGCCTTGAGGAACGCTTTGTGAACGGGGAACTGCGGGTCCAGCGTCTTGGCACGACCGATGTTCTCAATCCCCATCAGGTCAACACAGACACCCTTCAGACCAGAATGCCCAACCAAGTACGTGGCCGCTTCGACCGAGAAACTCGGCTGTTTGGTGAGATAGCGCTCGGGATCTGTCTTCCGGTATGCCGAGTACCCGGTGTAGACGAAGAGAAAGTCCGCTCCTCGAAGGAGTGACTCGTGAGCGCGCAGCTCATCGACCGCGATTTCTTCCATGTCTTCCTTGGGAATCTCGAGGAGAACAGGGTGCTCGGCGATGAAATCTGCAACGCTGAATGCGCCCAGCTTGGGTCCAGCAGGATCGACGTGAAAATTCACGTCCATGTGGGTTCCCGAATGGATGAACATGTGGACGAAGCTTGTGTTGTTGTACGAAGCCCACCGCACGGAATCCGGGGCGCCCGCAGGCTTCTCGATCATCCGGGATCGTGGGACGACCTCGGGGGGGGCAATCGGACCAGGCATCACGATTTGCTCAGGCTCTAATAGATACGAAAACTGCACGAACACTGCGCTACCTCCTTTATGTTGCGTTCTTTGCTTTCCCGGTTTCGCTGTGCTCCTTCTACGTCCTCTTGCTGCGTTCGAAGGCCTCGATCGCGTCCATGACCACCCCGATGTGAGCGAGGGCGGGTCCACCTTCCATGATCACGGCAACAAAGCAAGCCTCAAGGATCTCCTGACGAGTTGCTTGCAGCGCGAGGGCGGAGCGGACGTGATAGGCGATGCACCGTTCGCATCGCTTGACAAGGGAGATGGAGACAGCGATCAGTTCCTTCTCCTTGCGGGACAGCGCGTCGGCCTTGTGAGCAACCGATGTGAAACCACGCCACGCCTTGAGGTACTCAGCCATTGGCCCAGCAGCAAGCTCCTTGTTGCAGCCAGCCATTTCATCGAGGAACTGCTCAACAGATGTCACAGAGCGAGCCTCCTCACGAGGGCACGCCGACGCGCAAGCTTATAAACTTGTAATGACAGCATGACAGTCTCGATTATACAGTGAGTTCCTGGGCTCGTCAAACGCCAATTAACCGGAGCAGGAACGCCTCTTGGCTCCGCAGCGAGGGCGGGATCTCGTACAGCTGGTTGACAAGACGCTACGCTGCAACCTAATATTGGTACGTTGACATGTCAAGATGACATACTGGATTCCCGGGCGTGCCCGAACGGGCATCGGGACAAGGAGGTGCCTCGTGCCAGACTTTGGGCAGTTGAAGCCAGAAGAGCTCGCACCGTACGTGAGCACGTCGATGATCGAGGCGGACGTGACAGAGAAGGATATCGTCGACTTCGTCGAGGCGACGAAAGGATTCGCCTTCGCCTCTCTTGCGGTGGATCTGCTCTACATCGATCTGATGAAGAAGCTCCTCGAGGGCAGCGAACGGCGGATCACAACCGTCTCTTCGTACCCTCTTGGAGGGATGACCACAGACGTCAAGCTGAAGCAGGTCGCATATGCGCGGGACCACGGAGCATACGACATCGATGTATCGATGAACTACCTCTGGGTCAAGAACGGCGACTTCAAGGCGGTTGAGCAAGAAGTACGCCAAATCATCGGTGAGGCGGGCCCACTGAAAGTCGTGATGATCCCTCAGACCGCTATCCTCACGAATGAAGAGAAGAAGCAAACCTGCGAGGCACTCCTCAAAGGTGGCTGCACGACGATCAAGACATGTTCGGGATTCGGCTGGAAGACCGAAGTCGAAGATGTCCAGTACATCAAGCGCCTGTTCGGCGGCGACATCGAGATTGAGGTGTCCGGAGGCGTCCGAACGCACGACGACACCGTGCCGATGCTGACCGCGGGAGCCGCACGCCTGCACACGAGCACACCCATGCAGGTCCTCGGAGCCGCGTGATGTCCGCTAACATAGAAGGAGTCAGGATGACCATGCAAGCCGGCGACTTCGCATCGACGATCGATCACACCTACCTGAAGATCCACCGTAGTGATGCCGAGGTGAAGCGAATCTGCTTTGAGGCGGCGATGCACCACTTCGCGTCCGTGGCTGTCTTTCCCATCGCCGTTCCGCTAGCAGCCTCCATGCTCAAGGGTACTGGGGTCGAGGTGTGTGTCGCCCTGGGTTTCCATCTAGGGGCTTACCCTCCTGAGCTGAAGGCGTTCGAGACAGAGGATGCGATCAAGAAAGGCGCGACCGAGGTCGATCTGGTGATGAACGTTGCGGCGGCCAAGGCTGCTCGTTGGGACCTCCTGCGGGAGGAGTTCAGGCTCTTCCGGAAGGCGGCCGGCGACCACATCGCCAAGATCATTCTCGAGACCTGTCTTCTGACGGATGACGAAAAGCGGCGTTCGTGCGAGATTGCAGTCGAGGCGGGCCTTGACTACGTGAAGACCTCTACCGGCTACAAGAAGGGGGCCACAGTTCCGGATGTGAAGCTCATGCACGATACCGTCGCACCGGACCTGAAGGTCAAGGCATCCGGCGGGATCCGTACGCTCGATGAGGCTCTCGCGATGATCGACGCAGGCGCCAGCCGGCTGGGAACCAGCGCAGGCGTTGCATTAGTGGACGCGTTCAAAGAGCGCCTCAGCTAGCCATAGCAGGTGCCGCTTCGGCGCACAGGGCACCGGATCGCGCAGCGGATTGCTCCGACGTGATCCGATGTTTTCTCTCTCGCTACGGTTTCCCAATGTCAGCGAGCACAGAGTACGCCGTCGAGGTGTGGATGAAGTCGGCTCCCGCGTCGAGCAGATCGAGTGCTTGCTGTGTTGTCCGGATACCGCCCGAGGCTTCAATGGAGAATGCATCGCCGAACTCCCGGCGAACTAGCAGGACGTCCTCGGGCCTGCAAAGACTGCCGTGCCCGTTTGTCTTGATGGCACAGACTCCGCCTTCCAAGATGGTGCGGCAAAGCCGCAGCTTCTCGTCGTTTGTCAGGATATGAAGTTGAGGGATTACAATGACATCAAGATCGTCTCCCGCCGCTGCGGCCATGCGCTTGACCTCATCCAGTATCGAGGCGAAATCTCCGGATTTCACAGCATTGAAATTGAGGGAGGGGTTGATCTCGTCCGCTCCTACCCTGATGGCAAATGCAATCTGATCGAGCCGCGTCTTGAGGGTCATTCCGCCCAGTGGGTAGGAAACGGGAGCGGTAAGCAGGATTCCCGTTCCATCGAGGAGATCCTTGGCCAGCACGAGATACGGGGTATCCACGGCATAGGCAGTGAACGGGTACTTCTTCGCCCGCTCGATGTCCTGTCTGACATCGTCTTCTGTGATCTCCGTTCCTTGTATGCCTGTCTTGATCTTCCGCGCCAGAGCTTCTTCCTTCATCCTGTTGCTCCCCTTTGCTGATTCTTCCACGCGTCTCATGTGCTCAGACCCTCGACAATGGCAACTCCCGCGCTGGTGCCAAGCCTCGATGCTCCCGCCTCAAGCATTGCCATCGCGTCTTGAGAGGTCCGTATCCCCCCCGAGGCTTTAACCCCCATTTCTTGTCCAACCACTTGCCTCATTAGCCTCACATCCTCAACCGTCGCGCCCCTTGCTCCAAACCCTGTTGAAGTCTTCACGTAGTCGAGCCCGACCTCCTTGGCGATCTCGCAGGCGCGCGCCTTCTCCTCGTCGGTGAGAAGGCACGTCTCAAGGATCACTTTGGTTACTAGACCTTCGGCTGCTGCCTTAATCGCTCGCATTTCGTCTCGCACAAGCTCGTAGTTGCGGCCCTTGAACGCGCCGACATTCATGACGAAGTCGATCTCCTCCGCTCCCTTGCTTATGGCGTCGTTGGTTTCAAGGACCTTCCCCTCGGTGGTGTAAGCCCCGCTGTGGAACCCCACGACCGTGGTCACTTTGACCAGCGTGTTCTCCAACAGCTGTGCAGCAAGCGGAACGTTCACCGGATAGACCACGACGGACGCGAATCCATACGCGGCTGCCTCTAGGCACAGCCTTCGTATGTCACCATACGATGCGTTCACGCGAAGCTCGGTGTGATCAATCGCAGCCGCCAAAGCCTTCTTGCCAACGTCTCCTGCTTCCATGTTGCCTCCCCGCAGCATCGCTTCCTGACACGCTGCCGAACACTCTCAGTAGGCTAGGAACCTTCTTGCCTCTCCTCGGCGTTCTGCTCGATTGGGCTCTTCTTCGGCAACCGCTCGGTGATCCTTCGTGGCAGGATTCCCCTTCTTCCACGACGCACAGCACCAAGGCGAACATTGACGATGACCGCGGCAAGAATGACCGCACCAAGTACGCCGTTCTGCAAGTAAGGATTCGTGCGCATCAAGACCAATCCGTTCCGGATGACGGCGAGAATAAACGAGCCGAGGAAGGCACCGAATACGCTTCCAACTCCGCCCGCTAGAGCCGTTCCACCAATCACCGATGCGGCAATCGCCTCCAGTTCGTAGCCTGCTCCCTGCACGGGGGCCACCATCCGTAGGAAACACAGCGAGACAATGCCTGCAAGCCCGGCAGCAAACGACGTGAGAATGAAGTTCACAATCTTGATTCGATCCGTGTTGATCCCAGAAAGGCGCGCCGCCTGGATATTCCCGCCCGTCGCGTACACTTTGTATCCAAACGTCGTCTTGCTAAGGAACACCCAGCTTACACCAACGATGGCGACCAGCCACACGATGGGAACCGGCACGACTCCGAACAACGTCCCACCGCCCAGTACCTCCGCGATGAGCCCGCGGTCTCCAAGAATCCGAGGGCGTCCGGATCCTACGATCAGAACCAAGCTTCTGACCACCATCATCATGCCAAGCGTTGCAATGAACGACGGGATCCTCGCTTTGGTCACCAACAATCCATTGATCAGTCCAACTGCGGCCGCCATGATCAGCCCCAGGAAGAACGCCAATGCCGGTGGGATGCCGCCTTCCATCATCACAACCGACGCAATGCCAGAGAAAGCAAACGTCGAGCCAATAGAGAGGTCGAATTCCCCTGAGATGATGAGGAATGTCACCGCCATGGTCATGATCCCAAGGACCGCGCTTTGACGAAGCACGTTCGTTAGGTTCCTGGTAGTGAAGAACGTGCTGCTATAGAGGCCGAAGAACAGCATGATGAGCACGAGCGCAAGCAACACACCCGCTTCACGCATACCGAACAGCTTAGCCAGGGTCTTTCTCATGGCACCTCTCTCTCTTGTCTCCTGTAGTCATGCGGGATTCCGGATCTCCCGTACACCGTCTGCGGATCACTCCGTATCGAAATCCTCCCGTCACCCGGTTGTCGCTGCCTGCCACCTCACTTCCGAACTCCACTCGTGACTTCGAGATCCGGATACAGGCCAACCGCAGTTTGCTTGGATCTGTTGATCGTTCTGACGATATTCGCGACGGATAACTCGTTCCCCAGCAACTCATCCACAAGTTCGCCGCGCGAAATCACAAGCACACGATCAGCAATCTGCACAAGCTCCTCGAAGTCAAGAGACACGTAGATGATCGAGATGCCCGAAGCTGCCAGGTCCTGAATTCGACATCGAATCTCTGCCTTGACTCCTACATCGATGCCGCGCGTGGGCTCGTCTAACAGAAGGATCCTCGGTCCCGCCGAGAGCCATCGAGCGAAGAGGACCTTCTGCTGGTTGCCTCCACTGAGGCTGGACATCTCGCTATGTATCGAAGGCGCTTCAATCTGTAGCTCTCCCACCAATCTCCTCGCCAGCGAATTGAGGTCTCTGTCTCGCACGACCATCAGTCTCGACAAACGGTCGATGATCACGGAAGCTATGTTGGACCTAACGCTGTGTGTGTAGTAGAGCGCTTCGTTGCGGGATTCGGTGAGCAAACCCATTCCACTCGCAATAGCATCCCCCGGGGTTCGCACCCTGATTGTCTTCCCGTGGACAGATATCCGTCCGGAATCGGGACGAGTCACACCGAACAGGCACTCCAGAAGCTCAGTCCTTCCCGCACCACGAAGGCCGGCAAGTCCAAGGATTTCTCCCTCATGAAGCTCGAAAGAGACGGCGTTAAGCCCATACTTCTTGTGGCAAAGGCCTTCCACCCTTAGAACCACTCCTTTGCGTCTTCTCTGATCCACCACCCGGTCAGCCTGACGTGTGACGGCCTCTACTTCCTTTCCAACGATTTCCTCCGTCAGGGACTCAACAGAGAGCTCATGCCGCCAATTCTCGAATGTACCTACGTATTCTCCATTCCGCAGAACAGTAACCCGATCGCAAATGCCGATGACCTCATTCAATCGATGGCTCACAAACAAGAATGTCGTGTCGGCCTTCTTGAGATTTCTGATTACGTCGAAGAGGATTGCTACTTCGCTCTCCGACAGGGAGGATGTCGCTTCGTCCAAGATGACCATGCGTGCGTTCTCCGCTAATGCCTTAGCGATCAGGATCAGTTGACGCTCCGCCGGCGAACAGAGCCCGACGCTTCGTCGCGGATCGAGATCGATGCCCAATCGCCGTAGGAGAGCGACCGATCTCTGGTTCATTTGTCTTCGATCGAGCAGGATCCCTCGTCTCGGAGGCGATGGATCGAGGAAGATGTTCTCCGCCACGGTGAGGTTCAGGCAGATCGGGACCTCCTGGTGAACGATGCAGATCCCTTCGGCCTCCGAGTCCCTCGGGGTATGGAACGTGACCGCCCGGCCGTTGAGCAACATTCGGCCTGCATCCGATCGGTAAACCCCGCCGGTCACCTTGACCAGCGTGCTCTTCCCTGCTCCATTCTCGCCGACAAGGCCGTGGACCTCGCTCGGATGGATCTCGAACGACACGCCCTTCAGTGCATGCACCCCGCCGAACGACTTCTCAATGTCTTCGTACACAAGAAGCCGGTTTTCGTCCGAGACATTCACCGAGGCACTCCCTTCGCCAGGACTCCTTCACCGGGTCACTGACCAGCGTTGGTGTTCCTCGCCGACCGCAAATCCCCGCAAACTACTCGGCTCAGAGCCGGACAGACGGCCACCGAGCATTTCGCGGCTCACGCGTGCTACTTCGCCACGATCTCGAAGCTCGTTGTGTGCCGCCAGATCCTGTCGTCCTTGACGACGATCGTATCCACCGCGTCCTTGATCGTCCCCCTGGGCGACTCCGCAGACCAACGAAGAAGCAGCATGTCCCCCTCGATCTTGAGGAAGTTCTTCGGCGATTCGACCGGCTTCATGTCCGGCATGTCGCGCATCAGCTGCTGTAGAGCACCACCGATCGCCTTCTGGCCAGTGTAGACGCCAGACATGGTGATGAGAACCGCATCCTCCGTGTAGTCGCCGATCATCTTCTCATAGTCGTTGCTTAACACCGCTCGATTGTGGTGGTCGAGCATCTCCTCCATCGCTCTGGACATGTCGATCCTCCTTGCTGATCTGCGCCCTTCAGGAAAGGTGGGGCCTCCCTTAGCAGAAAGACCCCACCGTACGCACCGTCAGATTAGCGATAGCCCTGCTCGACGAGTTCCACTAGGTTGTACAGCTCGATGTCCTCGGGCGTCACGATGTGCCCACCAGTATCGATCCACGAAGGCTTGAGCCCCAGAGTGTTCCACAAGTAGAGTTGCATTATGGAGAGGAAACCGGCAGCATAGGGGTGTTGATCGATGGTGAACGCCATGCCCCCATCCTGCATACTTCCCACGACCTCGGGAACCAGATCGAAGCCCGCAGCAAAGACCTCGCCGATGAGACCCTCCCTAGTGATGAACTGCGCTGCGACGGGGCTTCCGGTCGTGTCCACAGAACAGAAACCAGCTACGTCCGGATTGGCAGCATAGTAGCTCTCGACGTTGGCGTACGCCACTCCACGGTCTGTCGTTGTGTCGACAACATCGATGATCACGCCTGCAGGCTCGAGGATCGTCTTTCCCGCATCCATTCTATCCTCGAGCGAAGTTTGGCCCGGGGTTTCCGTCAGGAAGCAGACCCGCTTACCGGCAGGATTCGAGCCGAGGAGCTCAAGGATTTTCCTGCCCCAGATCAGCCCTGCGTCGTAGTTGTTCTGACCGACGTATGCCAGGCCGTACTTCTCCGCTGCCTCGTCGCCCGTGTTCATAATGAGAATCGGGATTCCCGCGGCAATGAACTTCTCGATGATCACATCGCACGACCCCGGTACGGCGACGAACAAGGATACGGCATCGATTCCTTCCGCGAGCAGGGTTTCCATCACGTCGGTAACCGCCGCGAGGTCCGCACCCGGAGGGCCGAGGTGGGCTGCTTCAATACCCAGCATCGCAGCAGCGTCCGACATCCCCTGCGCAACCGGAACCCAGAACTGGACCGATGTGCAGATCGTCACCATGGCGAACTTCAACTGCCGCTCTCCGTACGTGGGCTCAAGCGGCTTGAGTGGATTTTCCGTTGCTGACACCAGAAACCCCGCTGCCAGCATGACCAAGAGTACAACAGCACCGCACCTTCCGTAGCGTTTCATGCACGTCCTCCTTTTGCTACATGCCCTAACGATTGCCCGCTGACTGCCACAGTACCGACATGCGCAAGTTAGTCCACTACTACTGCGACACACTGTGCGCTTCCGGCGACACGGAGAGCGCGACAGGTTGTTGGACTCCGCTTGACGTGTATGTCTTGTCGCGTCCCCACCTAACTTCAGGGAGGTCCGGCAACTCGGGCAGGGTGGTGGAGAGGCAACACCCGACCTGGTAGCGAGACACACTACAATCGTTTCGATTGCGTCTGTCGTTCCGTCAACCTGACGTCATAATCCTCCGCCCGCGCGTCATCCGATTAGGCTGTGAGCAGGACTTTACAGCATTATATGGGCCTGTGACACCGCCGTCAAGTACCCGCATTGCCTCACCAAAAAAGTACTTGAAACGGGATCGTTGCCTCAGCTAAGAAAAGTACTCGAAATGGGAGGTGAGGCTACGGTGACTCGTTCCCGAAACACGGGGAGCGAGGAGACGCCGATGGCTCTAACGATGAGAGAAAGGCAAGCGGTGACC